>JACCDL010707468.1_pt1 | contig 12410 bp, 9 predicted proteins | sample 7441931 | NCBI WGS metagenome assembly JACCDL01 (sample SAMN15323437, study PRJNA562643) | freshwater metagenome | isolation source: river surface water | place: USA:Blue River Watershed | collected 2017-08-16 | reverse complement strand
GATGGAATAACAACGCTTGTGCCATCTTCTACTGGATCTTTAAAGAACATCAACACAATTACACGAATGTAGAAGAATGCTGCAATCGCAGATGAAAGTACGCCCGTAATCAAAATAACTGTTGAGCCGCTCTCGTACGCTGCAGAGAAAATCGAGAACTTTCCGATAAATCCACTGGTTAGTGGAATTCCGGCGAAGGCAAGTAAGAAGCCAGCAAAAGCCGTCGCCACCCATGGCGAACGCTTTCCTAGCCCACTCCACCGGTTGAGGTCAGTTACTTCTCCTGCTGAATCGCGTACCAAAGTCACGATTGCAAATGCTCCAACAGTAGCAACGCCGTATGCAAAGAGATAAAAGATAGAAGATTCAAGGCCAGATTTGCTCAACGCAATAACACCGGAAAGTAAGAAACCGGCATGAGCGATTGAGGAGTAAGCGAGCATCCGCTTTACATCACGTTGTGCGATAGCAACAAGTGAACCGAAGACCATAGAAATCAATGCGATTGCAATGATCGCAGGACGCCATTGCCAATAAGCCTCTGCAAATGAGACGTAGAAGATACGTAACATCGCACCAAACGCTGCGACCTTGGTAGCAGCTGCCATAAGAGCGGTGACCGCGGTAGGTGCGCCTTGATACACATCTGGTGACCAGGCATGGAAAGGTACTGCGCCGACTTTAAAGAGAAGTCCGATTGAGATAAAGGCAATTCCGAGAAGTAGATAAATATCGTTTCCAGTTCCACCGATTACCGCAGAGTGAATGCCAGCGAAGGTAACCGATGAGGAGTATCCATAAAGGTATGCGATACCCATTAGGAAGAATGCTGAGGCGAATGCGCCAAGTAAGAAATACTTCAGAGCTGCTTCTTGTGACATCAAGCGACGACGACGAGATAGACCAGCCAATAGATAAAGTGGAAGCGATAGAACTTCTAGTGCAACAAAGAGAGTAATTAGATCCGTTGCAACGGGAAAGAGCATCATTCCGGCGATAGCAAAGAGGGTCAGTGGGTAAATCTCTGTGACTCTTTGATCTTGTTGTAGCGAAACTCGTTCTTCATCAGAACCGGGAAGCGCTGCAGGTGAGGCGGTGAAGTTCTCTTGATCTGCTAGTAAAAATACAGCGATGATAGAAATAATTAAGATCGAGGCCTGAATTAACGCACCGGCGCCATCAAAGGTAACTGACTCCATCGCCGCCGCAGAAGATGAGCGATCACGAATCCGAATTACTGAGACCAACGATAGAACGAGAGCAGCAAGAGTAATGAAGAGTTGTGATGATGAACGAGATTTGGCTGGAGCAAAAGCTTCGATCAAGACGCCAAGAACTGCTCCGCCAAGAACAATCAGAATCGGTGCAAGGAGCGCATAATCAAGAGTTGGCGATACGAATTCGATCATTTCTTAACCTCACTCATGGTTGGCTCTGGATCGCTAAATCCTTGCTGGGTAATAATCGTTTGAGATGCAGGATTAATGATATTTAGCAGCGGGGATGGATAGAAACCAAGAGCAACGATCGTTGCTATAACAGGTGCAATCGCAATTTTCTCGCGCAGGTTTAGATCTTTCAGATCTTCATTTCCTGGCGTCGTTGGTCCATGAAGTGCGCGTTGCACAGGGATCAAAATGTAAAGCGCAGCCAAAACAATTCCGAAGGTGGCAATTACTGCAGCAACTGGGTAGCGCGTAAATGTTCCAACCAAAACTAGGAATTCGCTAACGAAGCTAGAAAGGCCTGGAAGCGCCAAGCTAGATAAACCTGCGATAAAAAAGGACCAAGCCATTATCGGAGTGACTCGTTGCAGTCCGCCGAAGTCTGAAATCGTTGATGAATTACGACGAGAAATCATAAATCCAGCGACTAAGAAGAGTGCGGCTGTTGAGAATCCATGGTTAAACATATAAAGAGTTGAACCTGACATTCCTTGTGAAGTCATTGCAAAGATTCCCATAGTTATGAAACCGAAGTGAGAAATAGAGGTATAGGCGATCAAACGCTTAATATCTTTAGCACCGATGGCAAGGAATGCGCCATAGAGAATTGAGATAATGGCTAGCGTGATAATCATCGGCGTAAATGTCTTGCTTGCCTCTGGAAAAATAGTTAAGCAGTAACGAATCATTCCAAAGGTTCCGACTTTGTCGAGTACGCCTAAGAGCAATACAGAGGTTCCCGGTGTAGCTGACTTTGCAGCATCTGGTAGCCATGTATGTAACGGCCAGAGTGGCGCCTTGATCGCAAAAGCGACAAAGAAACCGAGGAATAAGACGTTCTCCATCATCGGAGTTAGAACGGTGTGAAGTTGTGAAAGGGCGGTTATATCGAATGTGCGGTTTCCATAACGAGTTGCCATTACATAAATTCCGATAATTGAGGCGAGCATAAGCAAGCCACCAAAGAGGCTGTAGAGCAAGAACTTAACTGCTGCGGCAGCGCGTTCGCCGGAACCAAAGCCACCAATTAAGAAATAAACCGGAACCAGCATCGCTTCAAAGAAGACGTAGAACAAGAAGACATCAGTCGATGCAAAGACGCCGATCATCATTGTTTCAAGTACAAGAAGAAGTGAATAGAAAACCTTGGCGCTCCAACGGCCGCCTTCTGATTCATTCCATCCAGCAACGACAACGATCGGAGTTAAAAGAACAGACATCAAAATCAAAACGAGCGCAATGCCATCAACGCCTAGGGCATATTTGATACCAAAGGCGGGAATCCATTCGCGAGATTCTACGAATTGAAAACCTTTAGCGTTGAAGTCAAAAGAGATGGTCATGTAAATGCCAACGATTGCAACCAAAATTGTGGTCACAAGGGCGATCTGCTTAGTTAAAAGAACATTTGCCTTAGGAGATATCGCGATAAATGCAGTACCAATTAGCGGCAGCAACATAGATAAAGATAGAAGATTCATATCTGCCAGGTTCACGTTGTTACCACCCAAATAGCCGCGATTAGCGATACTGCGCCAATCAAGATTAGAACTGCATAGCTACGAACAAAACCGGTTTGTGATTTACGAAGGGCCGAACCAGAGCCCAAAGCCATCTTTCCGACGCCACGGACGGCGCCATCAACAACGGATTCATCAACCTTTACAAGCGCAGAAGTTAACGCTTGTCCTGGGCGCATAAAGAGCGCTTCGTTTACATCATCTTGCAGCAAGTCACGACGTGCGATGCGAGTAAAGATCGATACCTTCTCTGGTGCGACGCTATCAACTTCAGTCAGCTGGTACTTGATAACAGCAATAGCGACGCCAATTACAACCATAGTTAGAGCGAGTCCTGAGACGACGATCGGAGGTAGGAGTTCCGTATGCTCGCCGTGTTTTTCAAAGAGTGGTTCTAGCCAATGCTTAAATGCCTTTCCGCGATAGAGAAGATAGCCCGAGATAACTGAGCCAATTGCAAGGATCGCCATGGGTATCCACATCAAGGCAGGTGATTCATGTGGGTGCTGGTTATCGTCCCAACGCTTTGGACTTGTAAAGGTCAAGATCATCACGCGCGTCATATAGAAGGCGGTTATCGCAGCGCCGATCAGAGTGATTGTTCCGAGAATAATTCCCTTTGCACCACCTGCATTTAGTGCAGTTTCAATGATCATATCTTTGGAGTAGAAACCAGCAAATGGTGGAACTCCAATGATTGCTAAATATCCAAGTCCAAAAGTTACAAAAGTAATTGGCATCAATTTGCGGAGTCCGCCGTATTTACGCATATTAACTTCATCGTTCATGCCATGCATTACCGAACCTGCGCCAAGGAACATTCCGGCTTTAAAGAATCCGTGAGTTAACAAGTGCATGATCGCATATGCATAACCTGCAGGTCCGAGGCCTGATGCCAAGATCATGTAACCGATCTGAGACATCGTTGAAGCAGCGAGTGCTTTCTTGATGTCATCTTTAGCCATACCGATAATGGCACCGAACAAGAGGGTTATCGCACCAACGATAACTACAAGAAGCTGCGCATTTGGCGCTGCATCAAACACAAAGTTAGAGCGAACAATTAGATAAACGCCTGCAGTAACCATTGTTGCGGCGTGGATCAGCGCAGAAACTGGAGTTGGGCCTGCCATCGCATCGCCGAGCCATGCCTGCAATGGGAATTGCGCAGACTTACCGACCGCAGCAATTAGCAACATGATGCCGATCGCGGTCATGGTTGCTTCAGATGCGTGATGAGAGTGTTCTTTAACTCCACTAAATGAAACGGTTCCGAGCGAAGCGAAAGAGATCATGATTGCGAAGGAGAGGCCCATATCACCGATGCGGTTCATAACAAATGCCTTCTTAGAGGCAGTTGCATACGCTGGTTTTTTATTCCAGAAACCGATCAATAGGTATGAGGCTAGACCTACACCTTCCCAACCGACATAGAGGTTGAGGTAAGAATCACCGAGCACCAAGAGCAACATTGATGCAATAAAGAGGTTCAGGTAGGCGAAGAAACGACGGCGATCTTCATCATGTGACATGTATGAGATCGAATAGATATGAATCAGAGTGCCGACACCCGTAATTAGCAGAACAAAACAGATCGACAACTGGTCAAGTAGAAGTGCGGCATCTACGTTAAAGCTACCCACGCTGATCCAGGTAAAGAGCTTCTGTGTAACCGGACGTAGCTCTGCTTCGCGATCGAGCATCTGTGAGAGTTGAACCAAGCCAACTGCGAAAGATCCAGCAGACAATGCAGTTGCAAGTAGGTGCCCCCACCTATCTGCCTTACGTCCAAGAAGTAGCAGAGTGAGCGCGCCAAATAGTGGCAGCGCAATCAGATAAACGAGACCGTTGTTGGTAGCCATTTTTATCGCTTCAACAAACTAGCATCATCGATAGATGCTGATCGGCGGGAACGGTAGATCGTAACGATGATCGCTAGACCGACTACTACTTCACAGGCGGCAACAACCATCGTAAAGAAGGCGATCACCTGGCCATCTAAAGTTCCATTAATTCTTGCGAAAGTTACTAGTGAAAGATTCGCGGCATTAAGCATTAACTCGATGCACATAAAGACAACGATTGCGTTGCGGCGAACAACTACACCAACTGCGCCGATAGTAAATAAAATCGCAGATAAGTAGAGATAGTTATCGAGGCTCATTACTTCTCCTCCACAACTGTTGTATCAACGTTGTCGAGTTGGAACTGAGCGGAATCAATTACATCTCCGCGTGCCTTTAAAGTTGCAGAAATAGATGAAGGCGCTGGTGTTCCATCAGGCAAAAGCGCCGGAACATCGACTGCGTTATGGCGAGCAAATACGCCTGGGCCAGGTAAACCAGCAGCACCTGCCAATGAACCTGAGCGGAAGCGATTTACAGATTGTTCGCGCTGAGTTGGGCGTGGAGTTGAACGTCGGTGATGCGCCAAAACCATCGCACCAACTGCGGCGGTAATTAAAAGCGCTGAAATAACTTCAAAAGGCCAGACATACTTTGAGAATAAGAGAGCAGCTAGGCCTTGCACGTTTCCGGCAGCATTTGCCACCTCTAAACCAACTGGTTCGCGACCTAAAGTTGCACGACCAAGTAGCGAAACCATTAAACCACCGAAGCCAACTGCTGCGGTGATCGCGATAGGACGAAGGCCAGTAATTGTTTCGGTTAGTGAGTCAGATGAATCAACGCCTACCAACATCAAAATAAAGAGGAAGAGCATCATCACCGCACCGGTGTATACAACTACCTGCACGATTCCTAAGAAGAGCGCACCTTGTGCGATATAGAAAATTGCCAGGGAAACCATTACCCACGCTAGTAAGAGTGCAGAGTGCACAGCTTTCTTAACGAGCAACATGCCTAGTGCGGCGAGCACTGAAAGCGGTGCCAAGAACCAGAATAAAACTGTTTCAGGTGTCTGAACTGTTAGTAAAGGTTCCATTATTTTTGCTCCTGTGAAGGATGCGCCTCTTTAACGTCACCGTTGTAATAATTTGTATCGGTCATACCTGGATACATTGGATGTGGTGGTGGCAACATTCCTGCGCGTAGCGGACCGAGTAAGTCATCTTTTTCGAAGATCAATTTGCCACGAGTTGAATCAGCGAGCTCGTATTCATTTGTCATGGTTAGCGCTCGAGTTGGACATGCTTCGATGCAGAGACCGCAGAAAATACAACGCAAATAATTGATCTGATAAACCTTGCCGTAACGCTCTCCTGGTGACATTTGATTATCAGGAGTGTTATCTGCGCCTTCTACATAAATTGCATCAGCAGGGCATGCCCACGCACAGAGTTCGCAACCGATGCACTTTTCCAAACCATCTGGGTGGCGGTTTAACTGATGGCGACCATGGAAACGTTCTGCAGTTGGCTCTTTAACTTCTGGGTATTGAACAGTATTAACTTTCTTAAACATGGTTATGAAAGTTACCCAGAAACCTTGCGCCTGCTTTAGAAGGCTCTTTGCACCAGGTTGATCTACTTTTTCGTAGGAAACGCTGGTGATGTCGACATCTTTATTTTCTTTATTTACGAGTGGTTGAAAATCATTTTGGTCAGACACGATCGCCTCCCCTGTTATTTGCATTGTCAGAAACGTTGATAGTGGTTATCTCGGATGGAAGCGATGGAACAGCAAAACTTGGAGCAGCTGCCTCTGGGTAAACTTGCGAAGCGCGTTTCTTCTTTGAACTATCAACTGCTGTTGAGATACCCATAACAATAAGCACCACGATGCCAGCGAAGATAAATGTTGAGGTACGTGATTGGCTAGTAGTGGAGATCAGACGAAGTGTTGCAACTACCAAGATCCAGAGCAATGAGACCGGAATCAAGACTTTCCAACCAAATTGCATGAATTGGTCGTAACGCAAACGAGGAAGAGTTCCACGCAACCATACGAAGATAAAGAAGAAGAAGAGAACCTTTAGGAAGAACCAGATAAGTGTGAACCAGCCACCTAACCATTGTTCTGTAAAGCCCAGGCCTGGAATTGCGTGGTAACCACCAAGGAAGAGCGTTGTTGCTAACGCAGAAACCGCGATGATATTTACATACTCTGCCAAGAAGAAGAGCGCGAACTTAAGTGATGAATATTCGGTGTGGAATCCACCAACGAGTTCGCCTTCAGCTTCAGCTAAGTCAAATGGTGCGCGGTTGGTTTCACCGACCATGGAAATTGCATAGATAACAAATGATGGGAAGAGCACAAGTCCATACCACCAGGTGCTCTGCTGTGCGGCAACGATTGATGAAGTAGACATTGATCCGGAGTAGATAAAGACTGAAACAAGTGAGAGACCCATAGCAATTTCATAAGAAACAACCTGCGCGCTAGAGCGAAGTCCACCAAGCAGCGGGTATGTCGAACCAGATGACCAACCAGCGAGAACAATTCCGTAAACACCAACTGATGCGGTGGCAAGAACATAGAGAACGCCAACTGGTAGATCGGTTAACTGCATAACTGTTTCTTCGCCGAAGAAGTTAACGGGACCAGTCATTGGCATAACCGCAAAGGCCATAAATGCCGCAGTGGTGCTGATTACTGGAGCGATAACAAATACAACCTTGTCAGCAGCTGCCGGAATCAAATCTTCTTTCAGCGCCAGCTTTACGCCATCTGCAAGCGCCTGGATTAAGCCGAACTTTCCAACGCGGTTAGGGCCAAGACGCATCTGCATACGAGCAACGATGCGACGTTCTCCCCATACAGACATGATCGTCAAGACAACACAGACCGCAAAGACTATTACTGCCTTAAGAGTGATGATCCAACCTGGATCATCTAGCAACAACTGAGCGTTATTCATGCCTTGACCACCGATACAACATCGCCGTGCACAGCATTTAACGAAATCAGAGTTTGTGTACCGAATGAGTTACGTGGCACCCAAACGGCATCATCGTGAATATCCTCAACTAGCGCAGGCAGCGAAATCGATCCGTGTGAGTTAGAGACTCGCAAGATATCGCCATCTTTAACGCCCATTGTTTCAGCGCGCTTTGGCGAAATAACTGCAACAGATTTACGAGCAGTACCTGCCAAGTTTGCCTCGCCCTTTTGCAAAGTACCGAGATCTAACAAGCGACGCCATGAAGTAAGTAGCGCTTCATTTCCAGAAACCTTATTTGCACCAGGTGCAGAAACTGCAGCGAAGTTAGCGCGTGCGCCATCCCATTTACCTAGTGATGAAATTTCGCGCGCTGCTTGGGTAACTGTGCCGAGCATGATTGATTCGCCCATTTCATCTGCGATTGCAGACAAGATGCGAAGATCAGAACGATTTAATGAATCTGCAACTGCTGCATCAAAAGCACGTGCACGGCCTTCCCAATTAAGGAATGAGCCAGACTTTTCAGTAACTGCAGCAACTGGCAGAACTACATCAGCCACATTGGTAACTGCAGAGTGTGCAATTTCTAGCGAGATAACAAATGACTTAGAAAGTGCGGCGAGTGCAGCTGCGCTATTTGGCATATCTTGTGGATCAACGCCACCAACAACAACTGCATCAAGTGAGCCGTTATTAAGGCTTTCAATAATTTCAGAAGTTGTGCGGCCAACGTTTGCCGGAATTGTTGGAACTCCCCAAACAGTTGCGATATCTACGCGTGCTGCAGCATCGGCAACTGGGCGGCCACCAGGAAGAAGTGTGCCGATTGCGCCAGCTTCAAGTGCGCCACGCTCGCCTGCGCGACGTGGGATCCATGCCAGCTTTGCGCCAGTCTTTTCAGCCAGTAGAGAGGCGGCAGAGAGCAGACCGGTTGTTTCAGCAGCGCGTTCGCCGACCAAGATAACTGACTTACCAGTTAAGGAAAGTGCAGAAACTGCAGCGCTTTCCGCACCTGGCGCGACCTTAATGAATTCTGCCTTTAACTTTTCAACGCCGATCGAAAGCTTGGTTGCAACTGCGCTGACCTTTAGTGCGCGCTTGCGAACCTGCTTGTTGATGCGAAGGAAAACAATTGGTGATTCTTCTTCTGGTTCAAAACCAACTAGAACAACATGATCCGCAATATCGATATCGCGGTAGGTAGTTGCTGATCCAACAACCTTCGCACCAAGGAAATCGCGTTCTTCATCTGATGAAACGCGTGCGCGGAAATCAATATCGTTTGTGCCAAGTGCGATACGCGCAAACTTGCTGTAACCGTAAGCATCTTCGGCAGTTGCACGTCCACCAACTAGAACAGCGGCGCGCTTGCCCTTAAGACCTGCTGCAGCTGCTGCGATTGCTTCTGGCCATGATGCTGGAGCAAGAACTCCATCAGCGCCGCGAACCATTGGAGTTGTTAGGCGATCAACTTCAGTTACGTATTTAAATGCCCATCGACCTTTATCGCAGTTCCATTCTTCGTTAACTGCGGCATCATCACCGGCAAGGCGACGTAGCGTCTTTCCACGACGAACATCAGTGCGCATATCGCAACCTGATGCGCAGTGTTCGCAAGCAGATGGAGTTGAAACCAAATCGAATGGACGTGCACGGAATCGGTAAGCCGCACCTGTGAGTGCGCCGACTGGGCAGATCTGCACGGTGTTACCTGAGAAGTAAGACTCAAATGGTTGGTTCTCGTAGATACCAACTTGCTGCAACGCACCGCGCTCGTTGAGAGTAATAAATGGATCGCCTGCGATTTGATCAGAGAAACGAGTACAACGTGCACAGAGAACACAACGTTCGCGATCGAGAAGAACCTGTGAAGAAATCGCAACTGGCTTCTCAAAGGTGCGCTTTACGCCTTCGAAACGAGTCTCGCCATTTCCAGTGCTCATCGCTTGATTCTGCAAAGGACATTCGCCACCCTTGTCGCACACTGGGCAATCAAGTGGGTGGTTAACAAGAAGAAGTTCCATAACACCACGCTGTGCTTTTTCAGCAACTGCAGATGTCAATTGAGTTTTAACGATCATATTTGGTTCTACTGGAATGGTGCAGGAAGCCTGTGGCTTTGGAAATGCGCGACCGTTAATTTCGATATCAACTAAACATTGACGACATGCGCCAACTGGATCAAGAAGTGGGTGATCGCAGAAACGTGGAATTTGAATTCCCAATTTCTCAGCAGCGCGAATAACCAGTGTTCCCTTTGGAACGCTAACTTCAAAACCATCGATTACGACGGTTATGAGTTCTACTGCTTGCGCAGTTGAGTTCTCTTGAGTTGTTGTCATTATGCGTTGGCTCCAGAGAAGAGAGTTGATTTAACTGGATCGAATGGGCATCCACCATTTGTTAAGTGGGCGATATATTCGTCTCGGAAATATTTAATTGAAGATGTGATTGGGCTAGTTGCACCATCACCAAGTGCGCAGAATGAACGGCCCATGATGTTGTCGCAGAGATCGAGCAACTTAGCTAGATCTGCTTCAGTGCCAACGCCGTTTTCAAGATCGCGCAGAATCTGAACCAACCACCATGTGCCTTCGCGACATGGTGTGCACTTACCGCAAGACTCGTGCTTGTAGAACTCGGTCCAGCGCAATACTGCGCGAACAACGCATGTTGTTTCATCAAAGATTTGTAGCGCTTTTGTGCCGAGCATTGAGCCCGCAGCAGAAACGCCTTCATAATCAAGTGGCACATCTAGATGCTCATCGGTAAACAATGGCGTTGATGATCCACCAGGTGTCCAGAACTTCAACTTATGTCCGGTGCGAACTCCACCAGCAAGATCAAGAATCTCGCGCAAAGTAATTCCGAGAGGCGCTTCAAACTGTCCTGGGTTATTAACGTGGCCAGATAGCGAATAAAGAGTTGTTCCCTTTGATTTTTCAGTACCCATTGCTTGGTACCACTCAGCGCCATTAGCAACGATCGCTGGAACCGATGAAATTGATTCAACGTTATTTACAACTGTTGGGCGTGCATATAAACCTGCGATTGCAGGAAATGGTGGACGCAGACGTGGTTGGCCACGGAAACCTTCGAGTGAATCAAGCAACGCTGTTTCTTCACCGCAGATGTACGCGCCCGCACCTACGTGCAAGACAACATCAATTCCTTTACCAAGGTGGCCAGCTTTGTAAGCATCTTCAATCGCTTGATTTAAGCGGCGCACCACATGTGTAACTTCACCGCGGATATAAATGAACGCATGCTTGGCGCGAATTGCGTGACAAGCGATGATGCAACCTTCGATAAGAACATGTGGGTTAGCCATCAAAAGTGGAGTGTCTTTACAAGTACCTGGCTCTGATTCGTCAGCGTTTACAACTAAGTAGTGATCTTTGTTATCGCCTTGTGGGATAAAGCCCCACTTCATTCCGGTTGGGAAACCTGCGCCACCACGACCGCGAAGTCCTGAATCCTTTACAAGCTGAATAACTGCATCTGGATCCATGGCAAGTGCCTTTGCTGATGCCTTGTATCCGCCGTGACGTGTGTATGCCTCGATGGTAAATGAATCTTTCTCATCCCAATGTGCAGAAAGTACGGGAGCTAGTTTTGTCATTACTTGCCCTCTTTCGAAAGTTTCAAACCAAGAAGTGTTGGTTCGCCCGCTTGCAAGCCTTCGTTTGCTTTGCCGTCATTTAGGCCAGCGAGAACTGCAGATGCTTCTTTCCAGGTAACTAAAGAATTTGGGCCGCGCGTTGGTGGCTTAGGGGTTCCCTTGCGCATTGAATCAACTAAATCTTTTGCAGATTCAACGTTCTGGTTGTCGTAGAACTCCCAGTTAGCCATAACAACTGGTGCGTAATCGCACGCCGCGTTGCATTCGATATGTTCAAGTGAAACTTTTCCATCAGCAGTAACGCCATCATTTTCAACGCCGAGGTGGTCTTTCAGCGCTGCAAATATCGCATCTCCGCCCATAACTGCGCACAAAGTATTGGTGCAAACGCCTACGTGGTACTCGCCAACTGGACGGCGCTTGTATTGGGTGTAAAAAGTTGCAACGGCAGTTACTTCGGCAGTTTCTAGTTCAAGCAACTTGGCAATTTCTTCGATGCCTTCATTTGTTACGAAACCTGCAAGTGATTGCACATAGTGAAGCAACGGCATGATTGCAGAACGACTACGTGGGTAGCGCTTGATAATCGATTTCATAACTTCGATCTGATCTGATGAGTAAGCCATTAGCGGTCAACGCCTCCCATCACCGGATCGATTGAAGCAACTGCGCCGATGATGTCGGCAACCATTGAGCCTTCACACATTGCAGACGTTGACTGCAAGTTATTGAAAGATGGTTCGCGAAAGTGAACGCGATATGGACGAGTTCCACCGTCAGAGACAACGTGTGCACCTAGTTCGCCACGTGGTGATTCGACTGCAGTGTAAACCTGACCTGCTGGAACGCGGAAACCTTCAGTAACCAGTTTGAAGTGGTGGATCAAAGATTCCATTGATGTGCCCATGATTTCGCGGATGTGGTTGAGTGAGTTACCCATTCCATCTGCGCCGATTGCAAGCTGTGCTGGCCAAGCAATCT
>JACCDL010443345.1_pt1 | contig 12418 bp, 13 predicted proteins | sample 7441931 | NCBI WGS metagenome assembly JACCDL01 (sample SAMN15323437, study PRJNA562643) | freshwater metagenome | isolation source: river surface water | place: USA:Blue River Watershed | collected 2017-08-16 | reverse complement strand
TGGACTTATTATTGCACTTGATGTTACTATACTAGTTACCTCACTTGATGTTACTGGACTTATTATTGCACTTGATGTTACTATACTAGTTACCTCACTTGATGTTACTGGACTTATTATTGCACTTGATGTTACTATACTAGTTACCTCACTTGATGTTACTGGACTTATAGTTGTAAAATATTTAATTTTAAATTGATTAATAAAGTCTATTAATGCAGGGAGTGTATCATTATTTATAATATATTGTTGATTATAAATAGTAAAAACATTTAATTCAATATTATTTTTAATTTCTTCCCATAATTTATCCAAAAAGTCCAAAATATTATTTTTATTAATATCATATAAAAAATTTCTAAATAAAACAAATAAAGAAAATATTTGACGTTCTAAACTCCATATATTTTCTATATCTTGTTTAAAATATTCATTTATTATCTGCCCTTTAATTAATTGATTATTTATATTTTCATCTACATTATCTAATATTTGTTTATATTTATCAGGCAATGTATATTTATTATTTAAAATTTTATTTAACTTAATATAATTATTTAAAATTAATATTAAAGAATTAGCATAATATTTAATTCCTCTTGATTTTACTGAGTTATATAGTGAAAATGATTTTTGATTAAATGAATAAAATCCTGCTTCGTCATTTATATATATTACACCTTCATTCATTTTATTTAGTTGGGTAGTACCTGTAGATATTGTTGTAAGTGACCCTGTTTTACCCAGTACTGCTCTATTAGTAAAACGTTCAACATAATCAATTGATACTCTACCAGTTCTTCCAAATAAATTATTGATTGATATAGGAAAGTTTTTAAAAGTATAATTTGATAAATTATCATATATAACTAAAGCATTTTCACCTCTATTACTAAAATATTCACCCATAGTGCAAGCACTAAAGTTACATATAAATTTCATGAATTTATTATCTGATGATTGTGCATTTACTATTATAGTATAGTTCATTGCACCTGCATTTTTAAGTTTTTTAACAATATCTTCAGTAGGTCCTATTACAACATAAATACATGTTATATTTTTATTTTTTTGATTTATTATAGTAGATATAGCTATATCTGTTGCTGTTTGTTCTGTTTTACAAACAAATTCAACAATTTGTCCTTTACCTATTGAAAATAATGTATCAATATATTTAATACCAGTTACTAATTGTTCTGTAATTGAGGTAACATCCATAATTTTTAAAGGTGATTTAAATATAGTTTCAGTCAATTTTGCATTAATAGGACCTTTGTAATCAATTGGTTTACCTGTTACATTTACTACACGTCCAATTAATTCTGGACCAACTGGAACATTAAGAATTTGATAAAATGTACATATTTCACCTTCTGATATTAAGTTTGATGTATCTAAAGCATTTGCAATATAATAGTTCATTTCAATACTAGTTATTATTCCAAATACACCATTTTTAAATTCAACAAATGAACCTAATATAACATTATCATTTTTACTATATACAATAATATCGTCATTATATATTTTAATCACATATCCATTGTTAGTTATATCTATTTGATTATTCGATAACGAATCTTCAAAAGACTTTATAATTTCTTGTATTTCTATCATACCAATTATTATATATATATATAAATTATAATATCAAATGTATTAAATTCTATTATAAAATTATAATATTACTATATTATATAAATGGATACACATAAATTGTCAATATCTGATGTTGAAAACATTGTTATTTTAAATGATGAATTAAAAAGATTTTTTTATGATATATTTAAAACAATTACATATTTTGTTGATGAAGAAGAACCAATAATTAATGCAATTAGTATTAATTTTATTTATAATAATTATAGTTTTGATTTATATAATGATGATGAAATGAGAAAAATATCTATAATTAATAAAAACACACATCATTATGAATTTTATTATGAAAATCATGAAAATATATTGATTGATAAATGTGAATTAAAAAATGTTAGTGTTGACGATATGTATAATTTTATAAAGAATTTATATGAATATATTATAACCAAAGATTATAAAAATTGATTTTTTATAGTTATAGATATGGTATATAATTTTATATGGAAACAATTTATGATTTACCGAAAGAACTAATAGAAATAATTCTTGATAAGATGCCACTTGATAAATTGCTAGATATAATTAATTGTCCTATTATTGAGAATTATGTTGTTAAAAAATATTTGTCATTAAATAATATTTTAAACAATATGAAACAACTTATATATCATAAAAATTATAGAGAATTTGTTTTCGAACATAATATGAAATACGCAACAATGATTACTGATTATTACATGTCAATTATTGATAGTAATGGTGGGTTGATTAAAAATAAACATTACAATGGTGAACCAGTTGATTTGTATCTACTAAAATTTAAAAATAAGGATAGATGTGTTGAGTTAATTAGTAAATTCGTTGATAATGATATTCAATCAGATTTTAAATGTTTTGGTTATAGTGGTTGGAAACGAAATGTGTATCTCCGTCAAGATTTAATCAATAAAATTGAGTATATGTTTCGTTTGACTGCATGTCTTTCTCCTTATGAAAGTATTGAAATAATTAAAATCCATTATCCGAATGGATACGATAAACATATAAATGGTATTGATTATACAAGTAAGCATATAGAAACAATCATAAAAAAGTTCCTTTAAATAATCATGGATTTTCTTTAAAATTATCAATAAAAATTCTAATATTATTTAATGGACGAAAAACGTAATTATTGGAAGGAGGAAGAAGAAAACCTATTGAAAGACTGGGCGGATAAAGCTCAATGTTATGAATTACTTCATGCAAAAAGTCATGCTGTTTATAAAACACGCCATGCATGGTTTGTTATCCCAGTTATTATAATATCAACAGTTACTGGGACTGCTAACTTTGCCCAGGATAAAATAACCGATGAAAAAGATAAAAATATATTTGTTATGGTTGTTGGTGGATTAAATATTTTTGCAGCCATAGTTACTACTGTTTCTCAATTTCTCAAAATATCTGAAATGAATGAAGGCCATCGTGTTGCATCATATTCATGGGGTAAATACTATCGTAATATTAGAACTGAATTAGCAAAACATCCATTAGATAGAACTAATCCATCTGATTTAATAGCTATGGCTAAAGAGGAATATGATAGATTATTAGAATTATCTCCAATGATACCAAAGAAAGTATTACAAGAATTTAATAAAACATTTCTTAAAAATAATAAATTATCAAAACCAGAAATATGTGATATTATTGTTCCAACTGCTGTTTATAATATGACAAAAGATGAGAGATTAGAAATGTTTCTTAAATTTAATCCACCTCCGCCTGTTTTAATACCTGAACAAGAAACTGAAGAAGAAATTATATTACCAGAAGAACCAAAACAAGTAAATCCAATGGTTGAAAAATTCAAGCAATCATTTTATAAAATCCATGGTAGATATCCATCAGAAGATGAAGTTACTGTATCATTAGGTAGTTTATATAAGGAAGATGATACTACTACACCATCAATGACATTAAGTAATAATTTTAGTCCAGCACAAGTCGAAACAAATAATAATGATTTAGATATTTAATTATAATATTTTAAAATAAATAATATAAAATATTATAATGGAAAAGAAAGTTATTTATTATTTAAATAACAATGAAACAGGAAATAAAATATATTCATCCTATGCAAATGTTATTCATTTTGGATTTTTTACATTTAGTAATAATCAAAAAATATTGTTAAATGATATTGAGCCTTTTGATATATATTATGATAATATGTGGTTCGATTTAGGTATTTCTACTGAAAAAAATATAAAATGTATTATGATATTAAAAGGTTGTAAAACATTTGATATTTTATTTAATAATTATGATATTTATTATAAAATATTATGTGATTTTATTAAAAGTAAACAAAATATAATTAAGGGAATAGATTTAGAAATAGAGAATTGTGCTACAATTGATAATACAAAAAAATTTATTAATGATTTTAAAAGAGATTTCCCTGATTTATTATTAGTATTATCAACTATTGGATATAGTATGTGTGTTAAAGATGTTGATACTAAATACAAAGATGAAAAAGAATGGTCTTATACATTATTTAATAAAACAAATGAAGCTAGTTTGATTGATTATTATTGTTGTAATTTTAATGAAGATGATTTAACTATGGATAGTTTAGAAGATATTATTGATAATGGATTTGATATTAAAAAAATAATTATGGGATGTGATAGTAAATATTTTGAAGATTATGATAATTATTTTGAATTAAGATGTATTGCAAAAAAATATCCTGATATTGGTGGAACATTTATTAAATATTTTAAAGATAGTCCATATAAATGGGATTTAAGTGTTTGGTTATGTTTGACATCTAAATAGATAGTAATTAGCTAAAATTATATTTATAATTTTAGTTTAATTGACATCTAAATAAATAACTAATAATATTATTATGATAAAAATTTTATTTGCAAATGATTATAAGGTTATTGCAAATGAAAATATCAAAAAAGGAACTAAAATATTAAGAGAGAAGCCAATATATATAGCAGATGATATCATTGGATTATTATATATAATGCTTAAAAATAGTTCAGACAAGGATTTAATAAATTTATATCCTAGAGGTGATTTTAAATTATTAAATGATAAAAATAATCCATATAATATTGATTTATATAAATTAATAAATAAATATGATAAAAATATTAAAAAGTTTTTATTATCAATAAATGAAAAGCAATTATATAATTATTATTATAAAATACTATTCAATGCATTCCAGCTTAATAATAAAGTGTGTATATTAAAAATTGGAGCAATGATGAACCATAGTTGTTCTCCAAATATTATTTTTTATGAAAATAATAATAATATGATATTTGAAACTAATAGTAATATTAAAAAAGGTACTGAATTATGTTATTCATATTTAAGAAATTATAAATTGGGAAAAGATAATCATAAATATTTAATGGATCATTATAATTTCATATGTAACTGTACTGTGTGGAGCTTAATATAAAAATTGATTTATCGTTGGACATCGTGATAGCACGCAGTATTCACTGCGTGAATGACGCAAAAGCAAAGGTTATTTGTGTAAGTTATAAAAATTGATTTTTTATAATAATATTATATAAATATTATTATAATGTCAACATATAATTCAGACACGGATACAGATAACGATAATTCAGATACTAGTTCTATTTCTAATTTAGATGATACTGATTATTTTGAATCATCATCAGAATCTGATTTTTTTGAAGATTTAGAAGACCTAAATATATCAAAAAATAAAGAATTAGTTCCTAGTAATAAAATAAAATATGGAAAAGAAATAGATCCAAAAGATGTTATTAATGTTGATTAGAATAATATTTTAGCCATTAAATTATTTTTTATATTAATATTATTTTGAAAGAAATAATAATTATAATTACTTTTTTTATTAATGAATTTTAGGTCTAATAAAATATCTTCATTATTTTCCATTATATCTAATGCAATAAATGAATCAATATTATCTTCCTTTAATTTATGTAATAATAAAGAAATCATTTTATGAAGATTATTAGAATTATTTGTATAATAATATAAAAATCCATCTTTAGTAATTATATTTTTGTCAATTACATTTATATCAATTGTATAATAGCTAATAAAATCGATTATTTTATTATTTTCAACTAATCCAAATATTTTTATATGAGGATTATCAAATCTTTTAATAAAACTAGCTTCATTAAATATTTCATAACAATCAAACTTATTATAATATTTATTATATAAATTTAAGCATTCTTTATAATTAGTTATTTCAGCTAATATTTTATTACCTTTAATTTTAGGTAATTCAAATAATAAATTGTATTTTTTATCAATATTTATATAATTAATATCAATTAATTTTTTAATATTAATAAATCTAACATAATAATCACAATGAGTTACTTTATTTGGGTAATTATGTTCACTAGTAAAAATAGCTTCGTATATATTAATATCATTAAATTTTTTTTGAATTTTATTAATTAATAAAGGACATAGTTTTTTATTTCTTTCATCTTTTTTAACACATAAAAAGTCTATTTCAGCAATAGTCGATTGTTTTTTAAATAATGATATATTTATTTTTTTCCCACAAACAAATCCAATTAATTCATCATTATTATAAATACATTCATATAAACTTTCATCATCTAAATACCATTTAATAAAATCTTCAGAGTAATTATATTTGAATTTATTATCTTGAACATAATTTTCAGATAAAAATTTAGCAATTATTTTTTCCATTAAATAATAATCATAAATTTCTTTAAAACCATAAATTTTTATAATAATATATAATGAATAATTTATTAGATTATTCACATATGATAAATACATATGTTATGAAAACTAGTTATAATGATAATCAAGATTATGATTATTTAAACTATCCATATAATTTATTAATACAAATGGAATGTAAATGCGATCAGTTTTTGTTTTGTTTTAATACTTTTGATATTAATAAATGTAAATATTATAAAATGATAATAGATAATTTACCGTTATTTAAAATTATATTAAATAAGAATACTAAAAAACAGTTTAGGTTACCCACAAATTGGAGTAATTCAAGTTTGAATTCAAATGATTTTTTTAAAATAATTTTTTACATAATTAGTTTTACGGATGAATCAATTGATTATTTAATGAATAAACCTCATATTAAATCAATTATATCATTGAGTTTATATATATTAATAATTAATAATCATAATAATATAAAACATATATTATATTTATTGGAACCATTAATTAATAATTTAAAAAAAAAAATAACAGTGTATTTATTAGAAGAAGAAAGTAAAAATAAATTAAAAGAGTTATTTAATAAATATTATTTAGATACCCCAGATGAGTGTTTTGATAAAATGAATAAATGGATTAAAATGTTAGATGATTTAATTAAAAATTAACCTTTGAAATAAAAATTGATTTTTTATAATAATAATTTATAATTATTTATTATAATGGATAAAAATATTTTAATTATGAGAGTTAATAATAAAATACAGTTTCATACAAAAATGTATGAAACTTTATATAAACAGTTAATGACACCTAGAATGATTAAGATTAGAAAAGAATTAATGGAACAACGCATACTTTTATATAATTTGACAAATGAACAAATGACTAAAGATAAAGAATTTATTGAATATATGAATAATTTGGATAAAGAAAATTATAAATATTGTCAAGAAAAGATATATTAACTTAAATAAATATTTTATTATATTTTAATGAAATATGTTAATAATTTTATGAAGTCATATCGAATAATAATGGAAGAAAAAGCACGTCATACTGAATTTATGAGAAAATTAGAAATAGAAAAAATATTAAAGGAACATAATGAAAGAATTATAAAAATAGAACAAAAATTAAAAAATAAAAAAAATTGATTAATTTAATATTTTTACCTAATGTTTTATCAATTAATGATTTTAATTGATGAAGCTAATGAATTTTATAAAAATAGTTATATATTAAATATTTCGAATATATTTTATAATTATATCAATTACGTTTTATGTATTGTATATATTTGTTGGTTTCCTATCAACATAATTATTAACAATAATTTGACAGAATTTGCAAATGAAAATTATATTAATTATTACTTAATATTTTATGCTTTCAATAAGATGTATTTAATATTAAAGAATAATAAATATATAATTTATGATATTATTTCATCAATTATATTTTTATTAATAATTGGTTACGATATAATTAATCATAATAATATTCATCAAATTCAATATTGGATTTTTTATAATTTACTATTTTCTATTTGTATTTTTGTAAATGGAACAATGTATTTAATTTTTAGTTTGGATTTTCATTCACTCGATAATTATTTTGATAAAGAAATTTATTTGGAAAATATAGCAGATATTACAAGTGATAATGTTTAAAAAATGATTTTTTTACTACTGTTGATCATTTATTGATTACAAAAATAGTTAACAATAATATAAATATTTAAATGGTTGATAATAATGAAGACTGCTTAATTTGCTATTAATATAAGACTAAGACTATATCATTAAGTTGTCATTCTACTCATAATATATTTGAGGATTGTATGAAAATAATAAAAGTTGTTTTATGTGTAGAACTGAAATTAATTTAAGTAACTCATTTGAATTTATTAGTAAAATATAATAGCATACATAAAAATGTTAGCGATAATTATGATAAACAAATTATCATGAAATATTTAATTAAACATATTATAATAAATAATACAAACTTATAGTTTTGTTTAACTGTTATTTTTTCTATTTCAGATAATATAGTCATATATATTTTTTTATTATTAAATATGTTTTTTATAGATTTTCCATTTTTTATTATTTCATTTTGCTTTTCATGTGATAAATTCATAAAATAATTAATTTTTTTACAACATTCATCTGTTGATGTAAATAAAAATCCATTTACATTATCCTTATATATATACTGAGTTTCATCTGATATTGCAGTAAAAACTGGTAATCCACATAATGATGCTTCAATTGGTGATTTTCCTAAAGTTTCACTGGTTGATGCAAAAATAAATATTTGATTTGAATATTTAGAATATTCTTCATATAATTTATCATTATGAACAAGTCCATAAAAATTAATTAAATTAGATGAAGGATACTCTTTATCATAAGATAATAACATGTTTTTATATTTATCTATATCTGGTCCAGTTCCATATAATGTTAATTTAGCTTTTCCATAATATTTATTATATTTATAGATAATTTCAATTAAATTTTCTATTTTTTTTTCAGATGCAATTCTTCCTGTATAAATCATATTTATTATATAATTTTTATTGAATCTTTTTTGAATTATAGGATATTCTAAAAATTTGCTATTCATATCATACCAAACTAAACATTTTGTGTCTGTATATTTTTCTATTATAGAAATAGTAGAATATCCTGAAACTAATATTAATTTAGGTTTTAATTTACTAATATTATGTATGTTAAAATTATAATAAAGTTTTCTAAAAAACGTATTTTTTGTATATATATCTAAACGTGTATGATAGCCTAATACTAAATTAATATTTTTAGGTAAAAGAGATATTATATTAATTGAATATTCTAATAATGTTATAACATATGCATTGTATGATAATAATTTTTCTATACCTATCATAGTTGGTATATATAATTCAGGATATGCATAATAATTTATAAAAGGAATATATTTTATTAATAATTTATCAGGATATTTTATATTATTTATATATCTAGTAATTAAAGTAACATTATAATTATTTTCTAATAAAAATGATATTAAATTTTGATATCTGAAAAAAATTCCATTTGATACTTGTGAATTATAAATATTATCTAAAATAAAAAAAATCATTATTATTATATTTATTATTTTTTTAAAAAAACTTTTTTTATTAAAAAAAATTGAATTATAAAGATTAAGAAGTATACTTTATTAAGATAATGGAAATGTGTGACGTGTGTTGTTTAAATTATAATAGTTTTTTTATTTGTAATAAGTGTACATATAAGTGTTGTAAAATATGCTGTAAAAAATATTTTTTACAATCATTTAAAGATCCATGCTGTTTAAATTGTGGTACTATTATAAATAATTTAGAGTTAATTGAAAATTTTGGAATTAGATGGAATTTTAGCACTTATATGAAAAGCAGAAATAAAATAAAGTTTCATATTCAAAAACAATTATTATTTAGCACAAAGAGAGAAGCAGATATAAAGAAAAAAACTAATATGATTAAAATGAAACGTTTAGAATTATTTAAAGCTAGAAAAAAAATAAATGAAGAATTATATGATTTGAAAGTTAAGTTAATTAAACTTAACAGTTCTAATAGGGATGATGTTGGTGTAGATAATGGGGGTCATATAAATAAAAGGGATGATGTTGGTGTAGATAATGGGGGTTATATAAATATAGGCGGGGGTTGTGAAGAAGATCATTTAGATAGTAACACTTTAGTTTCTATCAGAAGTTCAGACGAAGAGAGTTTAGATAGTAACAATAATGTTGCTATCAGGCGTTTAGTTGTTAGTAATACTATAATTGCTAACAGGCGTTTCAGTTGTTCATGTAGTTGTGATGGGTTTTTGGACGAATCCTATAAATGCATGGTATGTTTGAGGTATACGTGTGAGAAGTGTTATAGCGTTAAAGAAGAAGGACATTTTTGTAATAATACAGTTAATATATATAATATATCAAAAAAATGTCCTTGTTGTGAAGAATATATAACTAAAGATGATGGATGTAATTTAATTAAATGTTCAAAATGTAATTCTTATTTTGATTGGAATTCAAATAAAATAATTGATAATATTGATCACATTGATCATATTAATCAAAATAATTTACATAATTTCAATAAATTAGATTTATCATCTTTTAATAATGTAGATATTATAACACTTCGTGGTATGCACGAGCATATATTTGAATTTATAAGATTATATAGACCAAAACTAATCAAAAAATTAAAATCATTTGATTATATTAATGAAAAAATGAGAAAAAATAGAATTTCTTATCTTATTAATAAGATAAGCCAGATTCAATTTGAAAAAAACATTAATAAGTTATTAAAATTTGATTATTATGAAAGAATAATTATTAAATTAATATTAATAGCCTACGATAAAGCTATTATTATATTTAATAATGGAAATAATTATTTAGAAGAATTAAACAATATTATTAGAAATACTAATAATATATTAATTGATATAGCTAAGTATTTAAAATATAAAAATAATATTAAAATTCATCATTGGTTCAATTTAGAAGGAATTAAATTATGAAATTATTATCTGAACCAAAAATGTTTTTTTATGGAAAAACTTATTTTATATTATAATATATATATATGTTAATTGAACCTCCATTAAATAAAAATGGAATTAAAGAAATTAGTAAAAAAGAACATTTGTTATGGGTTTTTTCACAAACAGAATTAAAAAATGTAAAATTAAAATTATATATTAACATTGATTTTAAAAATGAATTATTAGATTGCAAAAATACTCATTTAACTAATGTTATATTTGATGGTAATAATAAAACTATAAAAAATATAAATATTGATAATCATATATTTGGTGAAATAGATAAAGACAGTATAATTAAAAATATCAAATTTAATAATTATAATTATTGTTTATTTGATACAAATCACGGTACTATTATTAATTGTAGTTTTACAAATTGTTATTTATATAATTCAAGTTTATTAGGTTATAGCAGTGCAGTAGTTTCTGAAAATCGTGGTCTTATCAAAACCTGCATTTTAAATTCAATACATATTATTAATAAAACTAAAGATTTACATATTGGTAGCATTGCTTCAGAATTATATTATCCTGGTATAATTTTAGAATGTTCAGTTGAAAACATAACAATTGATGCACATGGTTCATCAATTATTGGTGGTATAGTTGGTTTATCAAATGGTGAAATAAATGAATGTTATATTAGTGGAATTAATATTAAAGGTGGGTTACGTGTAGGTGGTATTGTTGGTCGTATGACAGGAGGAATAATTATGTCATGCTTTGTTGATAATATTATTAAAATGAACGGAGGTGTTTTTGTTGGTATTTTAAGAACACCTAATAGAAAAGAATTAGCTAATAATACTTTTAAAATAGATGATATGAATTCTAATATACGTTATAATATAATTAATGAATATTATTCAGATATTGATATTAAAAAAATATTTATAAGTAACATTTATTATTATGATAGTGATAATGTACATCATAAATGGGATGAAGCTTATTTACCAAAAGGTGTTAAGACTGTTTATAATGATGCTGGATACATAATATCACCCAAATTACCATATGATGAAGTTATAAATACAGATGTTAATACTTTTATAAATGCAATGAGTAAATTATTATATAAATATAATGTAGTTATTTTAAATAAAATTGTTGGAGATAGATTACATATTATTGTTCAAGATAAAGATGTGATTAATTCTAATAAACCATCAACCAGCTCTTCGAGTACTACAACTAGAAGACTACCTTTAAGAACAGCATCTGGATTAGCTCCATCAGTTGTTACATTAGCACCAGAATTAGCTCCATCAGTTGTTACATTACCACCAGAATTAGCTCCATCAGTTGTTACATTAGCACCAGAATTAGCTCCATCAGTTGTTACATTACCACCAGAATTAGCTCCATCAGTTGTTACATTACCACCAGAATTAGCTCCATCAGTTGTTACATTAGCACCAGAATTAGCTCCATCAGTTGTTACATTA
>JACCDL010617042.1_pt1 | contig 12429 bp, 8 predicted proteins | sample 7441931 | NCBI WGS metagenome assembly JACCDL01 (sample SAMN15323437, study PRJNA562643) | freshwater metagenome | isolation source: river surface water | place: USA:Blue River Watershed | collected 2017-08-16 | reverse complement strand
GTACGATTGGCTCAGGTACGGAAATTGCCGCCTATACACATATTGAACAAGCACATGTGAATGCTGGATGTAAATTAGGTCCTTATGCTCGACTTCGCCCAGGTGCTGAAATCGCAGATCATGCGCACATTGGAAACTTCGTTGAAATTAAAAACAGCACGATTGGTGATGGTTCAAAAGTGAATCATTTGAGTTATGTTGGCGATGCAGTAGTAGGTAAAAACGTCAATATTGGTGCAGGGACCATCACCTGTAATTATGATGGTGCAAACAAGTTTAAAACCATTATTGAAGACAATGCGTTTATTGGTTCAGATACTCAATTAGTTGCGCCAGTGACCATTGGTGAAGGTGCTACAATTGCAGCCGGCTCAACAATAACCAGAGATGCGCCAGCTGGGCAACTTACATTCTGTAGAGCTAAAGAACAAAAAAGTATTGCCAACTGGAAACGACCAGTTAAAAAGTCAAAATAATTAAATAAGTAGCGTTAAGAAAGAAATCTATGTGCGGCATTGTTGGTGCAATTTCAAATAAGAATGTAGTTTCTACTTTGATAGAGGGTTTAAGTCGCCTTGAATATCGTGGATACGATTCAGCTGGTGTTGCTGTACTTAATGCGCAAGGTATAGAACGCGTTCGTGCTGTAGGTCGCGTTTCTGCGATGACAGAGAAAGCGAATGAAGTAGCACTAAGTGGCTTAGTTGGTATTGGTCATACGCGTTGGGCAACGCATGGCGGCGTGACAGAAAGCAATGCGCATCCGCATGTCTCAAAAGGTGAAATTGCTGTTGTTCATAACGGCATTATTGAAAATCATGATGAGCAACGCACACGTCTAACAGGCCTTGGTTACAAGTTCGAATCGCAAACTGATACCGAAGTAATTGCACATCTCATTCATTACTATCATACCCAAGGCGAAACACTGCTTACGGCCACACAAAAAGCTGCGACAGAACTCACAGGTGCTTTTGCAATTGGCGTGGTCTCAGTTAAAGAGCCAGATGTATTAATTACTGCGCGCTTTGGTTGCCCATTGTTAATTGGTTTAGGTGAAGGTTCAAATTACATTGCCTCAGACGTATCAGCTGTTTTGTCTGTAACACGTAAAGTGATGTATTTGGAAGATGGCGATGTTGCAGAAATGACGCGTGAAAAAGTGGTCATTTACGGCCGTGATGGTCAAACCGTTACACGCCAAATTCACATCAGCGATGTATCGCTTGCATCTATGGAGTTGGGTCCTTATACCCACTTCATGCAAAAAGAAATTCATGAGCAACCACGTGCATTAGCAGATACGATTGAAGCATTGATTGATGACAATCAATTTTCATCAGCACTATTTGGCGCAGATGCCGATAAAATCTTTAAGCAAGTCGATAGTATTTTAATTTTAGCGGCAGGTACCAGTTATTACGCTGCACTCACTGCTAAATATTGGATAGAAGATCTTGCTCAGTTGCCAGTAAATGTTGAAATTGCGAGTGAATATCGATATCGCAAATCTGTTCCAAATCCTCGGCAATTAATTGTAACGATTTCGCAGTCTGGCGAAACGCTAGATACGATGGAAGCATTGAAGCATGCAAAATCGCTTGGTCAGAATTTAACGTTAGCGATTTGTAATGTATTAGAGAGTGCGATTCCACGTGCCTCCGAATTAGTATTTTATACGCGTGCTGGCGCTGAAATTGGTGTTGCCTCAACCAAGGCATTCACAACACAATTGGTTGCGTTATTCGTGCTTGCAGTAACCTTGGGTAAGCAACGTGGATTGCTGACAGCTGAACAAGAACATGAGCATTTGAATGGCTTAAGACAATTAGCTGTTAGCGTACAACATGCCTTGAATTTAGAGCCGCAAATTCGAGAGTGGGCAAAAGCTTTTGCAGATAAACAAAACGCCTTATTTTTAGGGCGTGGTATTCATTATCCAATTGCGCTTGAAGGCGCACTTAAGCTTAAAGAAATTTCTTATATTCATGCAGAAGCTTACCCAGCAGGTGAATTAAAGCATGGTCCATTAGCCTTAGTTGATAGCAGTATGCCGATTGTTGTGATTGCGCCCAATGATAGCTTATTGGAAAAAGTGAAATCTAATATGCAAGAAGTCAAAGCACGTGGCGGAGAGTTATTTGTATTTGCAGATGCTGATAGTCACTTCTCCGCGAGTGAAGGTGTTCGAGTGATTCGTACACCTCGCCATGTTGGTTTGCTCTCCCCTATTTTGCATAGTATTCCAGTGCAATTGCTGGCTTACCATGCAGCCTTATTAAAAGGCACAGATGTTGATAAACCAAGAAATCTGGCTAAATCAGTAACCGTTGAATAAAGTCCGCTAAGTTTTAATTATGCTGACTCACGTTCAACAACTTCACAATCGTCATCGACATTTCGTACGCGGCCTCATTCGCTTTTTAACCTATTTCGCCGCATTCTTTTTAAGTGCTTTAGCTTATTGGATTGCGGATAATTTCGGAGAGCCATCTCTAGAGCAGGTGCTATATCATGCGCAGTTTGGTATGGAAGGTTTGGTGGATACCGATACGGCATTGATTAAAAGTTTCCTTACTTGGTGCGTGGCAATACCAACGGCAAGTGCACTATTTTTAGTACTCATAGAATATTCAATCGCATTATTCTTGACGCACGGATCTACACACTGGTTGACTCGGCCGGCACGTTTGGCCAACATTCATTTTATAAAAGTATTCTATTGGTTCATTGGCCATCGCGCGCCACTTTATCTATTAATTGCATCTTGTATTTATTTTGGCGTGCAATTTTCTGTTACTGCATTTGTACACAATCAATTTGGTAAAGATTATTTTTCAGAGCACTACGTTTACCCAGCTAAGGTAAAAGTGGATTTAGTGAAGCCTAAGAATTTAGTGCTGATTTATGTAGAAAGTCTTGAAGATAGTTATAAGGATCCCGCCCTATTTGGTAAGAATTTATTAAGTGGCTTGGATTATTTTAAAGGTACAAGTTTCAGTAGTTTTAAACAAGCACCTGGCACGGGATGGACGATTGCAGGCATTACTGCAACGCAATGTGCTGTGCCACTTAAGAGCGTAAGTTTGTATGACGGTAATGATCAAGGTGAAAATATTAAATCGTTTTTACCGAATGCAGTTTGTTTAGGCGACATCTTGCATGATGCTGGTTATTACAATGTTTATATGGCAAGTGATGCTTTAGCGTTTTCCGGTAAAGGTAAATTCTTTCAAGATCATCACTATGATGAAGTTTTAGGTCGTGATGAATTGAAAGGCAATCTAAAGCCAAAGGATATGAATTTCTGGGGCTTATATGATGATGATTTGTTGTCTTTAGTGAAGGCCAAGCTTATTCAATTACATGCACAGAAACAACCATTCAATTTAACGTTTAACACCATTGATACCCATGGCCCTGATGGTCATTTTTCTAAATACTGCAAAGCGCATGGCATTAAAGATTTCCCAGGCGTTGTTGAGTGCACCGTTAATCAAGTGGCTGAGTTAGTTTTATTTATGAAGCGTAGCGGTTACTTTAAAGATACTAATGTGCTTATTTTGGGCGATCATTTAGCAATGGAAAATCCAGTTTCTGACAAGCTAGATACCATTAAAGAACGTCATGTGTTTAACCAATTTATTTCAGCAAAACCAGTGACCAAAAATCGTGAAGACGTATTACATTTTGATATGTTCCCAACCATTCTAGAGTTTGTCGGGTTCAAAGTTGAAGGTGGAAAATTGGGATTAGGTTTTACGGCGATTTCTAAAAATACTGACTTACCACCAGCGACTGAGTACGAAGATATGAACGAAGATTTACTCAATCAATCAGATCAGTATTTAGATCTTTGGAAGCAAAAAGGAGTTACAGCCAATCCCAGTTAGCGTGTGCTTTATGGGGTGCGTTCTTCATCGCAAAGTCCCATAACCAAGGTGGTAAGCAGCGCATCAATTTTGCAAGCCAGCCCATCTGCCATGGAATGACAATAAAGCGTTTTTTCTGTTTAATGGCTTTAGCAAATTTCTTCGCCGCAACATCCGGCGCCATTAGAAACGGCATAGGATATTTGTTAATGTCTGTCATCGGCGTTTTAATATAACCAGGCGCAATTGTTGTGACCATCACACCATCTTGGCTCATCTCTACACGTAGGCTTTCTAAGTAAGCGATTGCAGCAGCTTTTGAGGCACTATAAGCACCTGCACCAGGCAAGCCTCTGACACCAGCAATACTCGCAATGCCCACCAGACTTCCTTGACGTGCTTTTTTCATAGCGGCAGTAAAAGGCTGGAAGGTGTTCACCATACCAATTACGTTGATATCAATCAGCGCTTTGAATGTTGCAGTGTCAGCTTTGTTTTCAGTTAAGGTGCCAGCGCTTACCCCTGCATTGGCAATGACGATATCTGGAACACCGTATTTGCTAATAAAATCTTTAGCGGCTGCTTGCATCGCCTCTTCATCACGCACATCAGCAGCATAAATGCTGCAAGGCGTATTGAGTTGTTCTTGAAGTGATTTTAATAAAACTTCACGACGCGCAACCAAACCCAAAGTGGCGCCTTGGCTAGCATATTCTTGAGCAAGTGCATGCCCGATTCCGCTAGAGGCGCCAGTGATAAATACTTTGAGTGCAGACATTTTATTTTCGCTAATTGAAGAGTGAGTTTTACTTCTTAGCTTTGTCTTTTCTTAAGTTTTCAATGATGTAATTAGCAACATTGAAAACTTCATTATTGCCACCGGCCATTGTTACTGAAGTAATGTATTTGCCATCAATCATTAATGTTGGTACGCCAGTTGCACCAGATGCACGGAATACTTGTGCAGCATGATTAAGTTTTGTGCTTAGCGAGAACGAAGCGAATTCAGCTTCAACTTTTTTACGGTCAAAACCACCCTCTTTCGTCATCCAATCAATAATTGCACGTTCATCGTTTGGAAGAAATGCTTTTTGTTTGTGTAAAGCTTCAAACAGTTTTGAATGTAACTTTTCTGAAACGCCTAAGGATTCCATTACGTAAAATGCTTTAGCCATTGGTGCCCAGTCAGGTCTTGGTAAGCCAGGCATACGTTTGAAAGTCACATCTTTTGGTAAGGTTTTAAGCCAGCTATTCAATTGAGGCTCTAGTTGATAACAGTGAGGGCAGCCATACCAAAAAATCTCAGTGACTTCGATTTTTGATGGATTATCTGTAGGGACGACTTGTACAGTTTGGTTAAATTCATTACCCAATTGTGGGTCAGCCCAAACAGTGCTTGATAACACTAACATAAGACCTGCTAATAATTTTTTCATCATTAAATCCTTCTTAATTAGTTAAAACGTTACTTCAAATACTTAAACGATAGACTGTATTTTTAGATGACAGTTTAAGGGGTATTAACTTTTTTAATATCAGCTGAAAAACCATTTTCTTTAAGTTCGGCTTTAGCTTTATTTACTTGCGCCATATCTACGAACGGGCCAACACGTACTCGATGTAATACACCTTTGTCCTCAAGAGAAACAGGTTCAACAATTGCTTCCAAACCAATCAGTGCCATTTTAGCTTTCATATTGTCAGCTTCTTGCTCAGTTCTAAATGCACCGACTTGTAAGAAATAGCTTTCTTGAGGTTTGCGATCTTCACCTTCTATTTGTTTAATTTCTTGCTCGGTGACTTTTGGTTCGTTGCCCTGAAGAATGTTGTAGAACTCAAAACGTGGTTTTGCTGGTTCAGCATTTTCAGAAGCTTCTTTCGTGATTTCCCCATCGTTTGGATCAATGGCGATGGCTGAATCGGTTTTAGTTGTAAAAGCGCTTGTGCCACCTTTGATATAAATCGTGAATACGACTGAAATTGCAACGCCTAATAAAACACCAACAATTAAACCAGTTAAGAAAGGATTGCCTTTGCTGCCACTAGATGCTTTTTGCGTGTTCGATTTGTAATCGTGATTCATGGTTTACCTTAAATATATGGGATTACATTTTATTGGGCGCGCTCACGCCCAATAAGTTCAAGCCATTTTTGAGCACTTGTTGAGTTGCATTAATTAAAGCTAAACGCGCGAGCTTCACGTTTTCATCGTCAACTAAGATTTTGTGTTCACTATAAAAACTATGTAAATCACTTGCGAGTTCTTTTAAGTAGTTTGCAATTGTATGTGGCGCAAGTTCGTTGGCTGCGTTGGCAACCACTTCTGGGAACTCACCCAAGCGTTGCATTAAGGCAGCATCATGCGCGCTTTCAAGGGGACTTAAGTCAACTTTTGACAAGCTTTGAACATCACCGCCCCACTGCGCTAATACACTGCTGATTCGGGCGTGTGCGTACTGAATGTAATAAACGGGATTATCGTTTGTTTGTGCGCGGGCTAAATCAATATCAAAAATCAATTGAGAGTCTGCGCGTCTAGCCGCTAAGAAATAACGTGTGGCGTCACAACCGACTTCTTCAATCAAATCACGCAAGGTCACATAACTACCAGCACGTTTTGAAAGTTTAACTTCTTCACCGCCACGCATCACGGTCACCATTTGGTGCAATACGTAATCTGGAAAGCCTTGAGGAATCCCAAGATTCAATGCTTGTAAGCCAGCGCGAACTCGGGTAATTGTGCTGTGATGATCAGCGCCTTGTTCATTAATCACGCGATCAAATCCGCGGTTCCATTTTTCAACATGGTAAGCCACGTCAGGGACAAAATAAGTGTAGCCACCATCTGTTTTACGCATCACACGGTCTTTGTCATCGCCGAAATCTGTCGTGCGTAACCACAGTGCATCGTCTTGCTCATAAGTATGGCCGCTGGCAATCAGGCTTTGCACAGTGTCTTCAACTTTGCCTTTTGTATAAAGCGCAGATTCAAGTGAGAACACATCGAATTTAATTTGGAAGGCACGTAAATCTAAGTCTTGTTCATGACGCAAATAAGCCACTGAAAAAGCGCGTATCGATTCGAGATCATCAACGTTGCCAGTAGCCGTTACTTGTACATCATCAGCGACTACAGTTTCTTTATTTAAATAAGCGGTGGCGACATCGGCAATATACTCACCACGGTAGCCAGCTTCTGGCCACAATGGATCGTCTGGTGTAATACCTTGGCAACGTAAGTGCACGGAGTGAGTGAGATTATCAATCTGCACACCCGCATCGTTGTAGTAAAATTCACGGGTGACTGCCCAGCCGTTTGCATCTAACAAACGGGCTAAACAATCACCGACTGCTGCACCACGGCCATGGCCAACATGTAGCGGACCTGTTGGGTTAGCTGAAACAAACTCTACTTGGACTTTACGGCCTTGGCCGGTTTGATTGTGACCAAACTTTTCACCTTGGGCAGCAATTAAAGCAATGACCGCTTGTTTTGCGTTGGCGCCTAAATAAAAGTTAATGAAGCCCGCACCTGCGATTTCAACTTTTGAAACATAATCTGAGCTAGGTAAAGCTTTGATTAAAGCTTCAGCAATGGCGCGTGGATTCTGACGTAATGGCTTAGCCAACAACATGGCTAAATTGGTGGAGAAATCTCCATGGTCTTTATTTTTAGGGCGCTCAAGTTGAATCGCTAAACTAGAAGCGTCTAAATCAGTATTTTGTGCCAAGCTTTTTGCGGCTTGTGCTAGTAATTCGGTAAGATGTGCTTTCAAGGCAAATATCTAACAAGGACTAAAAAGTGTATTTTAACTCATTGAGTGCTAGTGCTCATCTCCTATTCGATTTTATGCCAATCATTTATTAGCCTATGTTTCTTTAATCAGGCCTTAAGTTAAAAGTAAATGCCAAAAAACATTTTAAAAGTTGCCCTGGATGTTCCTTTAGATCGCTTATTCGATTATCTCGATGGCGGTTTTAGTGTAAAGGTTGGTCAGCGCGTGGTCGTTCCGTTTGGCCGCAGAAATGTTGTGGGCGTTGTGGTTGAAAAATCTGATAGCAGCGAGTTTGCACTTGAGAAATTAAAAACCATTATTCAGGTTTTTGATGATGAGTTACCAATAGATCCAAGTACTTTTTCTTTACTGAAGTTTTGTGCTGATTATTATCAATATCCTTTTGGCCAAGCGCTGTTAGCAAGCCTACCAACAAGACTTAGACAAACTGAGCCAGCTGTTTCACGTAAGCAATATTTATATTCCCTCACGCCTGAAGGCATGGGGGCCGACCCTGATTTAATTCCCGCACGTCAATCTGTGCAGCGCAAAGTGTTTGCTGCTTTACAACAATCAACCTTGAGTGAATCTGCGCTCAAAGAAATTTCTGCGAGTTGGCGGCAGGCGATTGAAACTTTTAGAGTGCAAGGTTGGGTACATGCGGAGCAAGTATTAGCAGGGTTTAAATCTGCAATTGATGCAGCCCCACCACCTCACTTAAATGATGAACAACAAGTAGCGGTCAATGCCGTTACTGAGGCCGCGAACACTTTCAAACCTTTCTTGTTGCATGGCATTACCGGCAGCGGAAAAACCGAAGTGTATATGCAGATTTTGCAGCAGGCGCTGGCGGATAATGATGGCCAAGCGTTGGTCCTAGTCCCTGAAATTAACTTAACACCACAACTCGAAGCGCGCTTTAGAAATCGACTTCCACATCTACCCCTTGTATCGCTTCATAGCAATCTTGGTGAAAGTGAACGGTTACAAAATTGGCGGTTAGCTCAATCAGGACAAGCGCGCATTATTATTGGAACGCGTTTAGCGGTATTTACGCCCATCCCAAATTTAAAGATTGTCATGGTCGATGAAGAACATGATGGATCATATAAACAGCAAGACAGCATGCGTTATCACGCACGTGATGTGGCAATGGTGCGTGCACAACGAAGCAAAGTCCCTATCGTGATGGGGAGTGCAACGCCTGCACTAGAAACTTGGCACAACGCACAATCTGGAAAATATTCGCTACTTAGCCTGCATAGCAGAGCAGTTGCGCAATCGGCTTTGCCTAATATTCGTTGTATTGATACGACTAAGCAAGAGAGTACCAATGGCTTAACGCAAGTACTTGTTCATGCCATGCGTGAGCGTTTAGCTAAGGGTGAGCAAAGTCTATTATTCATCAATCGTCGTGGATATTCACCGGTGCTGCTTTGTAGCGCATGTCATTGGATTGCCCCATGTATGAGATGTAGCAGCCGATTAGTGGTACATTTAAAACAAGGACGATTGCGTTGTCATCATTGTGGTCATGAGCAAAAGATTGTGCGGCAATGTCCAAGTTGCGGCAATGCAGATTTACATCCAACTGGGCATGGCACGCAGCGTCTTGAAGAGACCCTCAAGGCGCTCTTTCCAGAAGCGAGAATTCAACGGGTTGATCGAGACAGCACCAGTCGAAAAGAAGCACTCAATGATATTCTGACAGCAGTGCATGATAATGAAATTGATATTCTCATCGGCACCCAAATGTTGGCAAAAGGGCATGACTTTCCTAATCTGACCTTAGTTGGTGTGATTGATACCGACAGCGCTTTATTTAGTCCAGACTTCCGTGCGGCTGAACGTTTATTTGCCCAACTCATGCAAGTGTCGGGTCGTGCTGGGCGTGCTGAAAAACCAGGCGAAGTGCTGATTCAAACGGCTTTTCCTAGTCACCATTTGTTTAACGCATTACGCACTCAAGACTATCCCGCTTACGCAGAAACTTTATTGCAAGAACGGGAGATGGCGCAGTTCCCACCTTATTGTTATTTAGCTTTAATTAAAGCCGAATCTACCCAATATCGAGAGGTTGAACAATTCTTGAATTTCGCCTTTGAATTGTCAAGGCAGCTGAGTGATCAAGTCCTAACTTACGACCCGATGCGTGCTCAAATGGAAAAACTGAAAGGCATGGAGCGTGGACATATTTTGATGCAAGCAACACAACGCGGTGCGTTACAAAAATTGTTGGCCGCCCTTACTCCACAATTACGTGCAAGTAAATTAGCGGCCAAAGTCCGTTGGAATATTGACGTCGATCCGATGGAGTTTTAGATTTGGTGATATTGCTTACTGTGTACGCGAACCGCAGATAAGAACGCAGCAGCATTCTCTGGTGGCGTCCATTGGGTAATGCCATGACCAAGATTAAATACATGGCCATGACCTTTGCCATAGCTTGCTAAAATGCTCGCCACTTCTTTTTCAATAGCTTTTGGCGTTGACAGCAAAATCGATGGATCCATATTGCCTTGAAGTGCCACTTTGTCACCAACACGTTTGCGCGCTTCACCTATGCTGACAGTCCAGTCTAAGCCTAGTGCATCTGCACCAATCTGTGCCTGTGCTTCTAACCAAAGTGCTCCACCTTTTGTAAATACAATGCTCGGGACCTTTTGACCTTCTGCAGTTTTAGTGAGGCCGTTCACAATTTTTTGCATATAGTTGAGTGAGAACTCTTGATAGGCATTGTGTGAAAGTGCACCACCCCAAGAATCAAAAATCATCACAGCTTGAGCACCCGCAGCAATTTGCGCATTCAAATATTGAATCACGGTTTGTGAGGTCGTTTCTAAAATATGGTGCAATAAATCAGGACGGGCATAAGCCATTTTTTTAATGTTCAAAAAGTCGGTACCGCCCTTGCCTTCAACCATGTAGGTAGCGAGCGTCCAAGGACTTCCTGAAAAGCCAATGAGCGGCACGCGACCATCGAGTGTTTTGCGAATTTGGCTCACTGCGTCAAACACGTATTGCAGTTTTGCCATATCAGGCACTTCTAATTTCTGAATGTCCGCTTCTTGTTGAAGCGTGCGTTCAAATTTTGGCCCTTCACCTTCCTCGAAATAAAGCCCTAAGCCCATGGCATCTGGCACGGTCAAAATATCTGAGAATAAAATGGAGGCGTCGAGTAATGGATAGCGATCTAATGGTTGAATCGTGACTTCAGTTGCGAAGTCTGGATTCTTGCAAAGCTGTAAAAAACTACCTGCTGTTTTACGGCTTTCACGATACTCAGGTAAATAACGTCCCGCTTGTCGCATCATCCATACAGGGGTGTAATCTGTTGGTTGGCGCATCAGTGCTTTTAGAAAAGTATCGTTCTTTAACATCGTCATTTTTTGTCTTTAAATAGTGTAATTCAATGATGAAAAAAGGGTGCTAAGCACCCTTTTCTTTTACGCTAAATTAGCGAGGTAATTTAGATGAGCCCATTAAGAACTCATCGACTGCTCTAGCACATTGACGGCCTTCGCGAATCGCCCAAACAACCAATGATTGACCACGACGCATATCGCCAGCTGCAAAGATTTTAGCTTTAGAGGTTGCGTAACAACCTTCGCCATCTGTGGTTGCTTTAGCGTTACCGCGGTTGTCTTTTTCCACGCCAAACGCATCGAGCACTTTTTGCATTGGACTTACAAAGCCCATGGCAAGCAAGACCAAGTCTGCTTTGATAGTGAACTCAGTCCCTGGAATTTCTTCCATTTTGCCGTTTTTCCACTCAACCTTAGCACCTTTAAGTGCAGTGACTTTACCGTTTTCACCAATAAATTCCTTGGTTGTCACAGACCAGTCACGTTCACAACCTTCTTCGTGTGAACTTGAAGTGCGAAGTTTAAGTGGCCAGTTTGGCCAGACTATTTCTTTATTTTCTTTTGCTGGTGGTTGAGGCATCAATTCAAATTGCGTAATGGATAGTGCGCCATGACGGTTAGATGTACCTACGCAATCAGAACCAGTGTCACCGCCGCCAATCACAACCACATGTTTATTGGTCGCCATAATTTGGTTAGGAATTGTGTCACCTGCCACCACTTTGTTTTGTGGTGTTAAAAAGTCCATCGCAAAGTGTACGCCATCTAATTCACGTCCAGTAGCCGGTAAGTCGCGTGGGTGCTCTGCACCTCCAGCTAAAACCACAGCATCGAATTCTTTTGTGAGTTGCTCAGCACTGACATTTTCACCAACGGTTTGATTCACACGGAATTCAACACCTTCGGCTTCCATTTGTTTGATGCGACGGTCGATATGACTTTTTTCGAATTTAAAGTCAGGGATGCCGTAACGTAACAAACCACCAATACGTGTTTCTTTTTCAAATACCACCACATTGTGACCAGCACGAGCCAATTGCTGCGCTGCTGCCATACCCGCAGGGCCTGAGCCTACGATGGCAATTTTTTTGCCAGTTTTATGTGATGGCGGTTGTGGAACTACCCAGTTATTTTCCCAAGCTTTATCAATGATCGCGTGCTCAATCGATTTAATACCAACGGCATCATCATTAATATTCAGCGTACATGCTGCTTCGCAAGGTGCTGGGCAGATACGACCAGTGAACTCTGGGAAGTTGTTCGTTGAATGCAATACATCAATCGCACCACGCCAATCTTGTTGGTAAACCAAATCATTCCAGTCAGGAATAATATTGTTGATTGGACAGCCTGTTGTACAGAATGGAATGCCGCAATCCATGCAACGTGCGCCTTGAATTTTTGCTTCTTCATCGC
>JACCDL010751554.1_pt1 | contig 12430 bp, 10 predicted proteins | sample 7441931 | NCBI WGS metagenome assembly JACCDL01 (sample SAMN15323437, study PRJNA562643) | freshwater metagenome | isolation source: river surface water | place: USA:Blue River Watershed | collected 2017-08-16 | reverse complement strand
GCTCGAGGCAGAGGCGCACGGCGCGGTAACCCATGAACGGGTTCGCTTCGTCGGCGAGGTCGCCCAGGCGCTTGTCGCCGCCGAGGTCGAGCGTGCGGAAGGTCACTGGTCGGCCTTTGGCGAGGCGCACGGCTTCCGCGTATTCCTCATACTGCACGCGCTCGTCGGGCCAGCCGTCGAGGCGTAGATAAAGGTTCTCGGTGCGATACAGGCCGATGCCGCGGGCGCAGTAGGCCAGCGCGTCTTCCATCTCGGCCGGGTCGCCGATGTTGGCGAGCAGGCTGAAGGCGGCGCCGTCCGCGGTCAGGTCGGGGAACGAGACTTCCGCGCGCACGCGGTCGCGGCGCTGGCGGATCGCCTGCTCCTTGTCGCGGTAGCCGTCGATCGTCTCGGGAGTCGGATTGAGGATGACGAGGCCGGATTCGCCGTCGACGAGGATGACGTCGTCCTCCTGGACGGCTTCCATGAGCCCTTTGACGCCGACGACCGCGGGGACGTCGAGCGAGCGGGCCATGATGGCGGAATGGCTGGTGCGTCCGCCCTCTTCGGTCACGAACGCGAGCACGCCGCCGTCATGCAGGCCGGCGGTATCGGAAGGGGTGAGGTCGCGTGCGGCGACGACGTGGGCCTGGGCCGCCTGGCCGACGCGTTCCGGCTGGGTGCCGAGCAATTGGTCGAGCACGCGTCCGGTGACGTCACGGATGTCCGAAGCGCGTTCCCGGAGGAAGTCGTCGTCCATCTTCTCGAAGATCTCGATGTAACGCTGGGCGACCTCCTGGAAGCAGAACTCGACGTTGAAGCCGGTGCCACGGACTTCCTTGCTGACGTCGTCGATCAGGGCGACGTCCTCGAGCACGAGCAGATGGGCGTCGAAGATCGAAGCTTCGGATTCGTTCAGGCGGCGGGCGACGTCGTCCCGGAGCTGGGCGATCTCGACGCGGGTGGCGGCGAGGGCCCCCTCCAGCCGGCGGATTTCGGCCTCGGGATCGGCGACCTTCTCGCACGCGACGATGGCCATGCCCCGCATCAGCGGGTAGGCAGGACCACGGGCGACACCAGGGGCGGCGGCGATGCCAGTGAGGCGTACCTCGGGCCTGTGTTCTCCGGCCTTCATCGGAGCATCAATTGACCTCCGTCAGCGGACGGAAGCAAGGCAGGATATCGGGCTCAGACCTCGATGGCCACGGGCTCGTCGGACGGCACGACCATCTCCGGCATGACGAGGACGGGCATCGTGAGCTCCGTCGCTTCGACGGACTGCGAAAGTTCAGGCTCCTGGGCGACTTCGGTGACCAGACGGACCGGCATCTCATCGGCGACGAGGACCGCCTCTTCGGAGGGCGCCTGTGCTTCGACGTAAGCGAGCAGGCCGGAGTACTCGGCCGGGATGGTGACCTGCAGCTCGACGAACACCAAGGCGAGCAGGCAGAGGTGGGCGAACGAACGGCCCATGCGCTGGCCATAGGCGTGCAACCAGGACATCACGCCGGCCGCCGAACGCTCCTCGCGATGGCTGAGGCAGGCGAGCTGGGCCTGATGCAGACGGGCGCTGGCCTGGAAACGGGCGCGCAAGGCAGGAGAAGCGGTGAGCGCGGCCCGCAGGCGGGCGACCTGCGCCGGAGAGGCGTTCCCCTCCAGGAAAAGGGCGACGAGCGATTCGAATTCGGCGGCGCTCATCCGCGGAACTCCTCTCCCATGAGTTCGCGCAGGGCTTCCCGGGCGCGGTTGATGCGGCTCTTGACCGTGCCGATGGAGAGGCCGAGGTCTTCGGCGATCTCTTCGTAGGACATGTTGCGGACGTTGCGCATCGTCAGGATACGAGCGTGTTCCGGCTTCAATTGTTCCATGCACTCGGCCACTTTATGGACGAATTCGTTATGCTGGGCCTCGTGCCCGGGGCCTTGGGCGCCGTCCGAGAGGATGTCGTGGAGGGTGGCTCCCGGGTCGTCGCCGAGGTCGGCGTCGAGCGACATGGACTGATCCCGCTTTCGGCGGCGCCAGTACCAGTAACGATTACGGGCGAGATTGGTGCCGATCTGGTGGATCCAGGTCGAGAAAGTGGCGGTCCCCCGGAAGGAAGCCAGGACCCGGTGGGCCCGGATGAAGGTGTCCTGCGTGATTTCCTCGGCATCCTGACGGTTGCGAAGCAGCGAAAACACCTTGGCGAAAATTCGTCCCTGATACTTCAGGACCAGCTCGTTGTAAGCCGACAGATCCCCCTGGCGGGCGCGGTCCAAGGCTGACTGGTCGGCTTCGGTCTCCATGGGGTTCAGGATGGGTAAGGGAAAACAGGTCGTAGTCGACCCATAATCGTGGTGACATATCTTTACAATTACCCCTCGCTAATCAACCTCTTTAACACCCCGACTTCAGGAGCCGATGTTCACGACCCGCAAGAAAACCCCTGCCCTCTCCTGGGTCAATTGCCTCAGCGGCGAAAAAGGGTCCACCACCGACCTGCCCGCCTCGCTGCCCGGCGACGCCCCGCACCCGGCCCTGACCTTGGTCCCGGCCGGCGAACTCGTGGGGCTCGAGCCCTCCGGCGCCGGCGTGGCCTTGGTCAACGGGGCCCCGCTGAGCCAACGCCTCGCGATCACCGAACCGACGACCGTCCAGCTGCCGTCCGCCTTGCTCGTCGTGGCGCCCCGCGCCCAAGAGGACTTTGCCTTCATCCGCACGGACCTCTGGGTGCTTTTCGACGCCCGCACCGGCGATCAGCTGGGCGAATTCCCCGCCCGGGAACTGCTTGCGGCGGCCGGCCGCTCCGGCCTGCCGACCGAGGCGCTCGCCTGCACTCCGACCGGACTCGAAGTCGGCTTCAACCTGGCCCAGATCGCCCCGCTCCTCGCCCCGCCCGAAGAATCCGTCGTCACCCGCGAGAATCCGGCGCTGCTTGCGGCCGAACAGAACCGGGGCGCCCACGTCTGCCCGGTATGCTGGACGCGCTTCGACGCCGGCGACGCGCTGAGCATCGCGGTCCACGAGAACCTGCGCGGCGACCCGATCCTCGGCTCCGACGCCCGCCTGCGCTTCCAGCCCACGCGCTTCAACGACCAAGGGCTGGCCCTCGATCCGATGGGGCTGGCCTGCACCGACATCGCCTGCCCGCACTGCCGTCGGCAGCTGCCGCCCGGCTACCTCGAGCGCCCGCACCGCATCATCTCGCTCATCGGCGCTCCGAGCGCCGGCAAGTCCTACTACCTCGCCGTGCTCACGCGCGTGCTCCTGGACCGCCTGCCCGAGGACTTCTCGCTGGCCTTCAAGGACGGCGACCCGAGCGGCAACATGCTGCTCAACCAGATGCGCAACACGCTCTTCTCCGCGGCGACGCCGGAGGATGCGCTGCTCGGCAAGACGGCGCTCGAGGGCGCGACCTACGAGAAACTCCCGCGCCTCGGCCGCATGGTCTCCCTGCCCCGCCCGTTCATCTACTCGCTGAGCCGCCCCGGTCAGCCGGCGCTCGACACGTCCGTCATCCTCTACGACAACGCCGGCGAGCACTTCGAACCCGGGATCGACATCCATGACTCGCCGGGCGCGATGCACGTCGCGACGTCCAGCGGGCTGATCTTCCTGTTCGATCCGACCGCCAACGCCCGCTTCAAGGCGAAGCTCGTCGGCGTCGACGACCCGCAGCTGACCCTCAAGGGACGGGTCGACCAGCAGGACAGCATCCTCGCCGAGATGGAGACCCGCATGAAGCGCGTGCTCGGCCTCGCGCACGACCAGCGCATCGCGACGCCGCTCGCCTTCGTCGTCGGCAAATCCGACACCTGGGAGAAGCTGCTCAGCTCGCCGCTCGAACCGGTGGTCCGGTCCGGCGCGCTCGACCTCGCCGCCGTCCGCCGCAACTCCGACCGCGTGCGCGAGGTCCTGCTGCAGCTCTGCCCCGGCCTCGTCGCCTCGGCCGAATCGCTCGCCGAGCAGATCTGCTTCTTCGCCGCGACGTCCTTCGGCCATACGCCGGTCATGATCGGCGCCGGACCGAACAAGGGACGCATCGCGCCGGACCCGCAGCGGCTCGCGCCGGCCCACGTGGAGGAACCGCTCTACTGGCTGTTGCACCTGTCCTCGCCGGCGATGTTCCCCGCGACCCCGCTCTCCTGATGCCCCTCCAACTCGTCTTCACCTCCGCTCCTCAAGGACTGACCCCGGGTCGCTCGGGCTATTGCACGGTCGCCCGCCACCGCGCCGTGCCGGACCGGCTCGCCCAGCTGCTGGAATCCGTGGGTACGCCGCACGAACTTCCCGAGGGCGCGACGTTCACCTTCCGCACCCTCGAGGCCGGCGACCGACACTGGTTCGTGCTCTCGCGTTTCGTCGCCCGCGGCCTCGATTACACGCAGCGCGACAACCGGCTCGCGCATCACCTCATCTTCACCGCCGAAGAGGCCGCCGTCCTCGCCCCGCCCGCGGCATTGGCCGCGCGTTGGAAAGGCTGGCTCGCCGAATGGACCGGCGCCCCCGCCTGGCTGGAGGGGGAAACCCGCCCGTTGGCGCTGGAACCGGCTTCGCCGCTCTCCCCTGCCGTCACTTGGCGCGAGACCACCGGCACCGGCGCGAAGGCCGCCTGGCTGGTCGACGCGACCGGCGCGGTCTCCGTGGGCCTGCGCAACCCGCCCGCGGACGCGACGCTGCTGAAGCTCTTCGCCGAATCCTCCGCGCTCATCGGCAAGGCCGCCTGGCATGCGACCTTCACCACTGACGCCCGGCTCACGGGCGAAACCGGCTTCGTCTGGGCCGTCCACGCCGAACGCCCCGCCACGATCGACTTCGTCGACGCCCGGACGCAGCCCGCGCCCACCGGCGACCTCGCCCGTCAGGCCGCCGCGGGGCTGACGTCGCCGAAGGCCGCGCCGATCGCGGTCACGCGCCGACCCGGTGCCGGCCCGGCCGCTCCGCAAGGCGGCTCGGCCACGCCTTGGATCGTCGGGGGCGTGCTGGTCGTGGTCGCCGCCGGCCTGGCGTTCCTTCTCACCAAACAGAACGAAGCGCCCGCGCCCGCGCCGGCTCCGGTCGTCGCGCCGGCGCCTTCCGCGTCCGACCTCGCGCAGCAGGAAGAAATCCTCCGCGTCAATCGCGCCGTCACCGAAATCCAGAGCCTGCTCGAGACGGGCGACATGCTTCCCGCCGCGCGCCTCTGGCTGGAGACCAACGAGCGCTCTCCTGCCCGCCTCGGCAATTACAAGGAGCAGATCCTGCCGCGCATCCTCAATGGTTACTCCGCCGGCGCCGTCCGCCAGCTCCTCGCCCGGATCGAACGCCGCGACATCCTCGACGACCCGAAGGCCAGCCAGGCCGCCCACGCCGAGACCCTCGAGGTCATGCGCGTCGGCAAGCTCCTCGACGTCCCCGAAGACGCCGCCTGGAAGCAGCTCGTGGAAATCAAGGAACGCACGCTGCTCCTGCCCGGTCTCGACGTGCGGCCCGTCCTCATCGCCCCCGGCCAGTGGCGCGTCTCCGACGTCGGCCCCGGTTCCCCGACCGAAGCGGACTTCACGATGTCCCGCTCCGCCGCGGACCATCTGGAGAAATGGGTCGCCGAAGCCGGCGCTTCGCCCCGCGCCACCGCGCAGATCCGTCTGCGCGTGCTGTCCCTCGTCGCGCCCCATCAGCGCGACGACCGGACGCCCTTCCTCAACGGCGAGATCCGGTTCACGCCGAACTCCACCTGGTTCGAATCGTTCGCCGAACCCGGCAAGCTGCCGGCCATCGGCATCTGCCTGAGCAGCCGGCGCAACTACGCCTCGCTGAACTTCGCCGCCGCCGAAGACGCGGCCCGCCCCAACCTGCTCATCGAGGTCGTCATGCCCAAGGGCGACCGCCGCGCGCTCGCCTTGATCGGCGACCCGGCCCGGCTGCGGCCGCTCGACCTCGGCGCCGGCGCGCTGCGCTACGACGCGGACACCGGCGTGATCCGTCCGGCCCCGTGGGCCGAAGCCGCCGTCAACGCCTTCGTGTGGGCCCACGGCCAGGTCGGCCTCTATCCCGCCGGCCACGGTTTCCCCGACCGCGACCTTCCTTCGGTGCGCGCCACCCGTTCCCTGCTCGAGACCGACCTGCTCCGCCTGGAAGGCCGGCAGGGACCCGGGACGCCCCCTTACGAGGAAGTCGCCGCCCGCCGCAAAGCCTTCCGCGAGGGCAAGTTCATCGAAGCCGGCGCCCCTTGGGTCGTGCAGGCCGTCGATGCCGGCGGCGCCGCCGGGCCCCGTCTGCTGGAATTCCGCTGATTCATGCAGGTCGAACGACTCATCGCCCGCATCCGCGGCCAGCTCGAGCTCGGGACGCCTGATCTCGAAGCCCGTTCGCTGGCCGGCGAATACGCCGCGCTGTGCGCGCGGGCCCGCGAACGCCTCGAACAGTGCGCCACGCTCGTGCGCGGAGGCAACGAGCACGCCGCCTTCCAGGCCGCCGAAGCCGACCCCGATCTCCTCGGCCTCTGCGCCCTGCTGAGCTTCGCGGAGTCCGACCGCTGGCACGCGCTCTGCCGCGAACGCGGCCTGCCGGCCGGCTTCCCGCTCGACGGCCAGCACGTGCTCGCCGTCGAGAGCCTTTACGGACGCGTCATCGGGGAAAGCCACCCGCTGTACCGCGATTACCGCGACGCCATCCGCCGCCGCGACGAAGACCGCGCGCTCGCGGTGCTGCGTTCGATCGTCCGCATCAACCCGGACGACCCGAACGCGCAGTCCGAACTCGGCAGGCTGTCGGCGAAGTTCCTGCGCGAGTCGCTGGGCCGCGTCGGCGCGCTCTTCGCCGAAGGCCGCGCCGCCGAAGCCGTCGAACTCATGCAGCGCATGGAACGCTTCGGCGCCAACGAGCTCGCCGGCGAGCCGCGCTGGGACGACGCCCGCGCCCGCCGCGCCGCCTGGCTCCGCGCCAACGCCGCCGAACAGGCCGCCGCCTTGGTCGACGAAGCCGGCGGCGCCCGCGAAGGCGGCCACTGGGAGGCTTGCGCCTCCGCGCTGGGTCGGACGCGGGCCCTCGAACGCGAGCACCAGCTCAACCTCTCGCCCGAACTGCTCGCACGGACGGCCGAACTCGAAGCCTGGGCCGGCGAGCTGGCCGCGGCCGCCGAAGCCGAGGCCGCCCTCCGCGCCGCCGTCGCCGGCCTGCTCGACGAGTGGCAGGTACTCGGCCAGGAGGCCGCCCGCGGCTCGTCGCCCGCGATCCTCATCGTCCGCCTCAGCGCCTGGCTCGAACGCGCGGCCCCTCACGCCGAAAGGCTGCCCGAAGGACTGCTGCGCGAGGCCCGCGCCCTCCGGCAGGCCACGCGCACGCGCCTCAACCGCCGCTACCTGGTGCTGACCACCTCCTGGGTGGTCGGCCTCCTGCTCGTCGTGGGGGCCGTGGTCGCGGTCAACCTGCAACGCCAGCAGGAGGAGGAGACGCTCGGTCGTTTCTCCGAGGCGGCGCGGCTCGTCGAACTGCACGACCACGACGCCGCCCTGAAGGCGCTGGAGGAGTTCGAAAAAGCGCACACCGGCCCGGCGGACCTCGAACGCCGCAAGGCCGACGCCCGGCCGCTCCGCGAGGCGCTCGCCAGGCAGGCGGCTCTCGAGCAGAAGCTCCGGCTCGAGGCGCGTCAGCTCGCCGAACTCGGCCGGCAGGGCGTGACGGACGGCAACGTCGCCGAAGTCGTCCGCCGCGCCGCGGCTTACCTCAAATCCCTGGCCGAAGCCGGCTCCGGGATGCGCGAGCGGCTGCGCGCCGTGCTGCCGGACCCGGAAGGACTGGCCGCCGCCGGCCAGAACCATCTTGGCAAGCTCCGTCAGGAGCTCGCGACGCGCACCGCCGCGCTCAACAAAGCCGTCAGCGACAGCGCGGCGATCGCCGACCCGGTGGCGGCGATGGAGACCCTCGAACGGCTCCGCATGCTGCTGAAGGTCCTCGCCGACGTCGGCGACAAGGACCTCGACTCCGCCGCGGCGGCCGCCGACCGCGGCGAAATCCGGCTCGCCGGTGACCGTAAGATCGCCGCCGCCCTCCGCGCCCTGGAAGCCGCGGGCGACCTGGCCAGCTACCTCGCCGCCCTCGCCGACGCCTCCGCCAACACCGCCGGCGAGAAGACCGACCTCGGCGCGCGCGCCTCCTTCGTCTTCACGCACGCCCCGACGCTGCAGGCGCTGCCCCGCCCCGTCCTCGCCCCGCGCGTGGGGGCGATGTGGGACGCCGCCGCGACGGCCGACCCGCAAGGGCTCTTCCATCCCGCCGTGCTCACCGACGCGGAACAGCGGCTGCTCCGCCGGCTCTCGGACACCTCCCTCGCGGACAGCCTGCGACGCGCGACGCTCAGCCTCTACTCGGTCCGCGGCGTCACGCCGGGCCGCACCGTCTACGTGGTCGGCGAGATCGCCGAATCGAAGAACGCCCTGACCGACGGCGTCGAATTCACGCAGAAGGCGAAGGAACTCAGCCGCGAGGGCGTCGTGGCGGAAGCCGCCTGGCGCCGCCGGGAATTCAACAACGGTTTCCGCAACGGCGAGGAACTCACCGCGCTCGCGCCGATCCCCGAACTCGAGTTCATCCGCCAGATCACCCGCTTCCAGGACACCCGCACGGGCCGGCTCCTCGAACCGCCCCTGCGCACGATGGAACGGGTCCGCCGCAGCGACTCGCCCTACCCTGAGCTGCGCGCCTTCCAGCTCCAGGAACTCTACAAGCTCGCCGGCGGGCGCCCCGACGCCTGGGGCCTGCTCTTCTCGCCGAGCGCGCAGCGCGACGCCGAGCAGCTGCGCCGCATCACGCAGAACGCCCTCGAGCCCTACGACTACCTCTTCCGCGACAAGTGGGCGGACGTGAAGGCCGAACTCCGCGCCTTCCTCGTGCCGCAGGGCGGCGCCGGCTACGCCGAAGAAGCCCGCTTCTGGCGGGCGACCTTCGCGCAGCTGCGCAACCGCCGCCTGGTCTTCGCCGGCATGGTCGGCCGCGACGGCGCGCCGCGCCTGCGCGAGGCGACGAAAGGCAGCGCGCTCTACGGCCTCGACAACGACGGCAAGGCCGCGGTGCTCTTCCGGGTCGGTGACGACGGCCTGCCCAAGCGCGTCGCCGACGGCGCGCCGCTCTCGCCCCTCCTGCGCTACCCGGGCACCGTCGCCGAAGCCGCCGAAGCGGCCGGCATCCCCAAAGGACTGAACCCGCCCGACGGCGGATGGGAGACCCTCCTCCAAGGGCGCGACCTCTGAACATGGCCCTGCCGAACGCATTCCGACTCCGCTGGAAAGGCGCCGTGACCGGGCCCTTCCCGCTCGCCCGCGTGCAGGAACTCCTGCGGGCCGGCGAGATCAGCCTGCTGCATAACATCGAAGTCGACGGCAGCTGGATGACCTTGCGCGACTTCCTCCGCGGCGCCGGCCTGACGCGCGTGATCGCGCCCACCGCCGAAGTCTCCGCGGGCGACGCACCGCCGCCTCCGCCCGGCTTCGCGGCCGGCGAACGCTCCGGCCTCATGCCCGACACCGCCCGCTCGGTGGCCGGCGACAACCTCGAACGTACCGTCCGCGCCGGCTATCTCTGGTGCGGCTCGACCTTCCTGCTGCCGCCGCTCTTCGCGCTCGCGGTCTACGCCTGGCACGTGGTCGCCCCGGACACGCCGCCGATCTCCCTCTTCATCCTGCTGACTTTCACGACGGCCCTGGGTTGCTTCCTGCCGGTCGCGTTCGTGCGTCGGATCGGACGGACCCTCGACCAGGAAGGGCTGGCGGAGATCCGTCAGACCCAGTCCGGCCTGGCGCTCGTCCTGGCCTGCCTGGGCTTGCTCCTATGGCTGTGGTGCTTCTGGATCATCGTCCAGCCGCGCCCCTGACCTCAATCGGCTTGACGAAATCGAAGGGCTGGGCTGGACTGAGCGGACTCGGTTTTCGGTAGTGTAGCTCAGTTGGTTAGAGCGAGGGACTCATAAGCCCTAGGTCGGCAGTTCGATCCTGCCCACTACCACCACCGGGTGAAACCCCGCCTTTTCAGGCCTTCAGGATGGCCGACACCGGGATGTCCAGTCCGTCCTTCCAAAGGGCTTCCAAGGCATAGCTCTTGCGGATGTCCTCGCGGAAGACGTGGAAGAGCACGTCGAAGGCGTCGACGACCGTCCAGCCGCTGTCGCGCTGGGATTCGGAGCGGGACGTCACGCCGACCTCGTCGAGCGCCTGCTCGAGGGCGATGCGCAGCGCGCGCAGGTGCGGCTCCGAGGTGCCGGTGGCGATCACGAGGAAGTCGGCGACGGACGAGATCTGACCCATCTCGAGGACGCGGATCTCGACGGCTTTCTTGTCGTCGAGGGCGCGGATCGCGGCGACGAGGTGGGCGGGTAGCTTGGGCAGGACGACCATCGGCTTGGCGGCGGCCTTCTCCCCCCGGCTCTTGGCCTTCAGGGGCGGGACGGCCGGGATGATGCGCCGGGCCGGACGGGCCGAAGGCCTGCCTGCCTTGGCGGTGGCGCCCTTGGCCTTGGACTTCGCTGCCGGGCGGGCCGTGCTCTTCTTGGTGATCTTCTTTTTAAGGGCGGACATGGTCAGGCTTGGTAAAGGGAACGTTCATCGATGTGGCGGGCGACGCCTAGGGGCAAGCCGTTTCGGGGTGAATCACCGCGCCGCAACGCTTCGCGCAAGGCCGTCGACGACACCTGGACCGCCGGCGCCTTGAGCACGGTCAGCCGGATGACCGCGGCCACGGCCGGCGGCGGCTGGGTCGAGATGCCGTCGCGCGAGAGGACCGCGAACTCGACGAGCCCGCACAGCTCGGCGACGTCCTTCCAACGATCGAGACGGGCGAGCTGGTCCGCGCCGAGGATCCAGACGCGCAGCGCGGACGGAAACTCCCGGGCGAGCTCGCGGGCGGTGTCGACGGACCAGCTCGTGCCGGCCCGCAAGGTCTCCCGCGCGTCCACCACGGCCCAAGGGTGCTCCGCGAAAGCGAGGCGGCACATCGCGACGCGATCGGCCGCCGAGGCCACCGGGGCGCCCGTACGCAAGGGAGCCTGACCGGCCGGGATGACGCGCACCTCGTCGAGCCCGAGCTGCTTGTGCGCGGCCACGGCCGCGGCCACGTGACCCGCATGCGGAGGATCGAAGGTCCCACCCAGGATGCCGATGGCAGCAGGCATGACGCATTACGTTCCGCCGCCGAGCCGGTGGCAACCCAAAGCAGGCTTGAGCCCGGGGCCATCCGCCGAAACACTGCCCCCATGGCGGTCGCCTCCCGATTCCTCCCCCCGGACTTCGCTCCGACGCAGACCGTCGTGGTGATCGCCGGCAAAGGCCGCTACCCCGCCCTCCTCGTCGAATGCGCCCGCGCCCGCGGGGCCCGCATCAAACTGGTCTCCTTCGAAGAAGAGACCGACCCGGCCCTCATCGCCGCGTTCGACCCCGCCGACCACCGCGCCATCCCGGTCGGCAAGCTCGGCCAGATGCTCGACGCGCTCAAGGAACTCGGCGCGGCCGGCGCGGTCATGGCCGGCCAGGTGACGCCGCGTAAACTGTTCACGGGCATGGTCCCCGACCTGAAGCTCATCGCGCTCATGGCCTCGCTCAAGGAGCGCAACGCCGAATCGATCTTCGGCGCGATCTCCGCCGAGATCGAGAAGGTCGGCGTCCGCATGCTCGACGCCCGGGTCTTCCTCGACGACCACCTCGCTTCGCCGGGCTGCATGACCGGCTGGGCCTGCGGCGTCGGCGATGACCAGCTCGAGTTCGGCACCCGCATGGCCCGCGAGATGGCCCGTCTCGACGTCGGTCAGTCCGTCGTCACGGCCAAAGGCACCGTCATCGCCGTCGAAGCCTTCGAAGGCACCGACAACATGCTCCGCCGCTGCGCCCAGACGGGCGGCAAGGAGATGCTGCTCACCAAGACCGCCAAGCATGAGCAGGATTGGCGCTTCGATGTGCCCTGCTTCGGCGTCAAGACGCTCGAAAGCATGGCCGAAGGCGGCGTCGCCAAGGCGGCCCTCGAAGCCGACGCGGTCATCCTCATCGACAAGCCGGACGTCATCGCGCGCGCCAGGCAGCTCGGCATCGATCTGCTCGGCTTCGGTCCGGCCTGAGCGTCTCCGCTCAGCCTTCGTAGAAACCCCAGCCGGCGGCGCTTTCGGCGAGGAACCACGCGAGCACCGCGCCGAGCACGAGCAGCAGCCACTTGCGATGGCGCGTCCACAGGGCCGGCGTCTCGTCGGCGTGGTCCAAGCCGCGGCGGGCGCTCAGCAGGAGCCTGAGCCGCGCATGCCAGGCCAGCCGGGTCTGCGCCGAAAGATCAGGGTGCGCGTAGGCGTTGACCCGGTAATCGGGCTTGCGGAACAGACTGACGACACGACGCCACACCCCGTCACCTTACACCCTTTACCCACGCTTTACAAGCGGAGCGTCTCTGGGTAAGCCCAAGGCGTGAAGTCCACCACCCGGTCCCTCCGCGCCCTCAAAGGCGTCCGGCCCATCGTCTGCCT
>JACCDL010182957.1_pt1 | contig 12436 bp, 9 predicted proteins | sample 7441931 | NCBI WGS metagenome assembly JACCDL01 (sample SAMN15323437, study PRJNA562643) | freshwater metagenome | isolation source: river surface water | place: USA:Blue River Watershed | collected 2017-08-16 | reverse complement strand
TAGTCGTCGTGCTCAGCCATCCAATTGGCAAAAGATGCTGCTGTCTCGGTAGTGAGTACTTCTATGGTAAGATTAGAGAAATGTTTGGCCGCTAATTCTTCAATTAATTCTTGGTGAGGAAGTGCGTCGTCTTCATCTTCCATTGTAATTAATTTGGTGTCCCAATTGTTTAACTGCGGAAATATATAAGTGAATTGTTTGATGGCAAAAACAGAGTCAGGTTTTCCATCATAAGCCAGCATTAATTTATTGGGTAAGTTATATTTTTCAGGAACGAGTAAAATTGGGCATTCCGTTTGCCTCAATACTTTCTTCAAGTATTCATTGGGTTGATCTTTCCCTATGTTCTCATAGAATAGTTCAGTACTAATGATCATTAGATCAGCAAATCTTGTTTCCTTCTGTAATTCTTCCAAAGCAAATAGGTCGGTGTCAACATGCGTCCTGTATTCTATTCCTGCGTGAATACATTTAGATTCAAAACGCTCCACATTTTTTTTAATGACTTCTGTATCTGATTGAAAAGGAGAAATGGTAATGGGACTAGCATTGCCAACACCTGTATATCCTACGATATCACGGTAGTCGATTGGTTGCAGAAAGATGCCTGTAACCATTGAGGTTTCCATTTCATTTAAAAAATTTACCATTCTGAATGAACCTTCAGAAAAATGTGTGCCATCAAAAACCAGGAGTATTTTTTTCATAGTAAGTTGAGTTTTAAAAGATGAGTTGAGATGCTCTCATTTGCATGAGGGAATGTCTTAATTGGGATAATAATTTATTTTCTTTCTTGTTGATGTGGTGGTAAGAGTCGGCAATGTGATCTGCGAGTTTGAGACAGATATCAACTTCGTCTTCTTTCAACTCATTTTTATAATTTTTGATGTATCCCAAAAATTCGTCAAACGCATCATCAGCAGTTACGCCCTGATCTTCTGAAGTTTCAAATGAAAACTGTGTATCCCATGCTTTACTCGTGCCATATCGATCGGTCGATCGCTCTTTGTGAAGCAGTCGTTCAGTAATTTCTTTTCCAAGTGATTTTCGTTCTGCTGCTGTAATGTTGTTGTCCGCTGCTGCAATCGCATAGAGCAACTTGCCAAGTTCTTTGTAAAAAAGTGAATTGCCCATAATCTTCTTTTTTACAAATAAACACCCCTCTGCCTGCTGGAATGCTGACAATCATCATGCTAGGGTCTAATTTTTGTCAAATTGCAGCTCACAAATTTGAACTTTGTCGGACTGATCTGTGTTTATAATCCGTACTTTAGTTTAACTTTATTGGGTTATGGTTCCTGTATATTTTGCTTTAATAGTTTTGGGAGTATTTCTTTTAATGGAAGGAATTACTTGGTGTGCACACAAGTGGGTTATGCATGGTTTTTTGTGGTATTTGCATGAAGATCACCATCAGGTAGAACCTGGATTTTTTGAGAAAAACGATGCCTTTTTTGTCATTTTTGCCGTACCCAGTTTCTTAAGCATCATGTATGGTGCTCAACAGGGAAAATGGTGGCTGATGGCCATAGGTTTTGGTATTATGGCCTATGGATTTGCCTATTTTATTGTGCACGATGTAATCATTCATCAGCGCTTTAAATGGTTTTCAAGAAGCAACAATACTTATGTCCGTGCTATCCGTTGGGCACATAAAATGCACCATAAACATCTTGGTAAGCACGATGGTGAAAGTTTTGGAATGCTTTATGTGCACAAGAAATACTGGGAGAAAGTTAGACGCGACAAACAGCTCATGAAAGGCAAGAAAGTCGAGTATGCCCCAGAAGCCTGATTACGACTATATTATTCTTGGAGGAGGTTGTGCAGGTCTAAGTTTGATCATGCATTTGCTATCGTCTCCTCAACTATCCAATAAGCGTATACTGCTCATTGAAAAAGAGCAAAAAAACAAAAATGATCGAACCTGGTGTTTTTGGGAAAAAGGTGATGGCTTTTTTGAAAAAATCGTTCACCGCAAATGGCACCATGCTTGGTTTCATGGGGAAGGCTATTCCTCTCTCAAAACCCTTGGGCCATATGCTTATAAAATGATCAGGGGATTGGATTTCTATGAATATTGTTATTCCTCCATTCGGCAATCAGGTAAAGTAGATATCCTTCATTCTACTGTAGAAGAAATCCTTCAAGAAGATGGAATTGTGCACGTAAGAACAAGCGAGAAGACAGTAGCCGGTGTATATGCGTTTAATAGTATCATGACGGAAAAACCAGCATACAAGAAAGATGATCTTGTTTTGTTGCAACATTTTAAAGGTTGGATCATTGAGACTCCCTCTGATTTTTTTGAGACTGATAAAGCAACACTGATGGATTTTAGGGTGAACCAAGATCATGGAGCAACCTTTGTATATGTGATGCCTTTATCGTCTACCCAAGCCTTAGTTGAATACACCTTGTTTACTCCAGCATTGCTTCAAGATGATCAGTACGAGGAAGGGTTGAGAAAATATGTTGCTGATTATTTGAAGTTGAGCGACTACAAAATTATTGAAAAGGAATTTGGTATCATTCCCATGACCAATCATGCTTTTTCTCAAGGTGAAGGAAATGTGGTGAATATGGGCACAGCAGGAGGTCAAACAAAGCCTTCAAGTGGGTATACTTTTCGATTTATACAAAAGCATGTTGCGGCAATAGTTGGTCTTCTTGAAAAGGGCGAACATCCATTGGTGAAAAAATCATTTTTGGAAAAGCGTTTCATGTGGTTTGATAGCGTTCTCTTGCATATTCTCTACCATAAGAAAATGACAGGCTCACGTGTATTTACTTTGTTGTTTAGCCGAAATAAAATCAAACGCATATTTAAATTCTTGGATAACGAAACAAATTTGTTAGAAGAGTTTGTGTTGTTGAATACACTTCCTCAATGGCCTTTCATGAAAGCAGGCTGGAAGGAAATGAAAAGGTCTTGATTTTACTTTCGTATAGGTTAGAAAGCTGCAATTAGTATTTGTTTTTCCTTGCGGTTGGATTTCAATTTTTTATCTATCCAATAGACAATTTTAGTTGAAGCCATTCCTATTGCTGCACCTGCTAATACATCTCCTAGCCAATGTTCATTATTGTATAGTCTAAGATAGGCTGTTGCACTTGCTGTGGTATATCCAGCAACACTTATCCATGGGGAAATATGTCCAAATTCTTGGTTTAAAAGTTCAGCAGCAATAAATGCTGTAGCAGTATGTCCAGACGGAAATGATCTTCTATTTGCCCCATTAGGTCTTTCTCGATTTACAATTCTTTTCAAGGATTGTGTTACTCCTGCTCCAATAATATTACTACCAGCATAAAGCAATAATTGTTTCTCAGGTTTGTTTTTTCCTTTAAAACCTAAACCATCTAAAGCAAATACGCTTAGCGCTGGCAGGTACTGAATATAATCATCGATACGGGTAAATTTTCTGTTAGTCGAAAACCCATTGTAAACAGCTTTTTCAATTTCCCTGAATTTGGGGACTCCCGCTATCAATGAGCCAGATATAAAGAGTGCTGCTGGAGCAATCCATTCTTTGTGATTGGCTTTGAATGTAGGTATTGTATCTGCTTTAGTGGCGTTTGTTATTCCTAATGCCAAAAGCAGAAAGATAGTTAATGGGCTAAAAATTTTCATTGGTATACTTGTGATCAATGCATAAAATTAATGACTAACTTGTTGTGATAACGATTATTTCCATTTATGTTCCATAAAAAACAATCTGCAATCTTTGCTTTTCTTGCAACCTTCCTTATAGTTGGGCTATCCTGTAGTAAAAAATCATCTTCTGTTGTCGCTCAGCCTTCACTTCCTATAAATAAAAACGATGTCAGTGTTTGGCTTACTAAGCCAGATCAAAGCATGAAGCTGGTAAAGCAATTTTATTCTTCAAATGAGGGAAAGATTGCTAATGCTTTTCCTGTTTTGAGTCTGGATCCATCAACAACATTTCAAACAGTAGATGGATTTGGCTTTACACTTACTGGGGGAAGTGCGTATTTGATAAATAAGTTGCCTACTGGTTCTAGGACTAGTTTATTAAATGAGTTATTTGGCAGGGATGAAAACAGTATCGGAATTAGTTATTTGAGAATTAGTCTTGGTGCTTCTGATTTAAGTAAAGAAGTCTTTAGTTATAATGATTTATCAATTGGTCAAACTGATCCTAGCTTATCTGCTTTTACGCTTGCTCAAGACACAGTAGATCTAATACCAGTACTAAAAGAAATTCTTGCTATCAATCCTTCTATCAAACTCATGGCCAGTCCATGGAGTCCACCCGTATGGATGAAGGACAACAAATCAAGTAAGGGAGGTAAACTGTTGAAAGAATTTTATGCTACTTATGCCTCTTATTTTGTGAAGTATATACAGCAAATGAAATTGAAAGGTATCAACATTGATGCTGTTACAATCCAGAATGAGCCGATGAATCCGGATAATAATCCGAGTTTAAAAATGGAGGCTTTGGAGCAAGCTGATTTTATCAAAAATCATTTGGGTCCAGCATTTAAAGCAAATAGCATCAACACAAAAATTATTATTTGGGATCACAATTGTGATTTGCCAGAATATCCATTACAAATTTTAGCAGATGCCGATGCTAGCCAATATATTGATGGGTCTGCTTTTCACTTGTATGCCGGAAATATCAGTGCATTATCAACAGTAAAATCGGCTTATCCTAATAAAAACATTTATTTCACTGAACAGTGGACCAGTAAAGACGGTGATTTTGGTGGTGATTTACAATGGCATATTAAAAATGTTATTATCGGTTCATTACAGAATTGGAGTCGCGTTGCTTTAGAATGGAATCTTGCCAATGATGCTGCTTATGGTCCGCATACACCCGGTGGTTGCACAGCATGTAAAGGTGCGCTCACTATTGATGGAGCAATTATAACAAGGAACGTTCCGTATTATATCATTGCACATGTTTCCAAATTTATTCCACCAGGTTCAGTCCGAATTGCACATACTGCAGTTGCTAATCTACCAGCTGTTGCATTTAAAACAACAGAGGGTAAAATAGTGATGCTTCTACTTAACGATGCTGGAGCTGCACAAAGTGTTAATGTAGCAATAGGGGATAAATGGGTAAAGGTGGATATAGGTGCCGGGGCTGTAGCCACAATAATTATGTAATTATGAAATTCAAATTTGAGTATGTTCTTTTGGTAGTTGCTGTTATGTTGCAAACAGCGCAGTTGTCATGTAAAAAAAAGGCAACACCCGAAACCCCTGTTGCAAAAACTTTTCAATTGCAACGTGTTGAATTAGATGGATCACTTGTTAGCACATCATTGACAAAAGAGGTGGGTCGGCAGCCAAAAATCACGCTAAGTTTTTCTGCTCCACTTAATCGAGCTAAAGTACTTTCGTCAATGGTTTTAGGAGAGAATGCAACCAATCGTTCTTCATTAGCACTTACCTACTTAAAAAATGACTCAGTATTGGTGGTAACACCTGAACAACCTTTAAAGGGACTAACAAAATACCAATTCAATATTAGTTCATCCTTAGAAGCAGCTGATGGGAGTAAAATCAATGGTATTTACGAATTGATTTTTCAAACCGGCTTTGATGCTGTTGATAAATTTCCTCAACTGACAGACGATAAATTGTTGGATACTGTTCAAAGAAGAACTTTTGCTTATTTCTGGGAATTCGGACATCCTATATCTGGTTTGGCAAGAGAAAGAAATACATCAGAAGATATTGTTACATCTGGAGGTAGTGGTTTTGGTATCATGACCATCCCTATAGCAATTGAAAGAAGTTTCATTACTAAAGGAGAAGGGCTAGAGCGAATGAAAAAGATTGTTGGTTTCTTAAAAAATACAGCACAAAGGTTTCATGGTGCATTTCCACATTGGTTGAATGGACGTACGGGGACTGTAATTCCTTTCAGTCAAAAAGATAATGGAGCGGATCTTGTTGAGACTTCTTATTTGATTGCAGGGTTGCTGACTGCTCGTGAATATTTTTCTGGAAATAGTGCAGATGAAATTGCCCTTCGAAATGACATTACCAGCATTTGGGAATCCGTTGAATGGTCGTGGTTCCGTAAAAATGGAGAAAATGCATTGTATTGGCATTGGAGTACCAATTTTGGATGGGAAATGAATATGAAAATCCAAGGATGGAATGAGTGTTTAATCACTTATATTCTTGCAGCTTCTTCACCTACATATGGAATCCCAAAAGAAGTCTATGACCAAGGGTTTGCACGAAGTGGAGGGCAGGTATCTAACCAAAGCCATTATGGTTTTCAACTTCCTTTAGGACCTTCATTAGGCGGTCCATTGTTTTGGTCTCACTATAGCTTTTTAGGTGTAAATCCATTTGGGCTTAAAGATGCCTATGCCAATTATGAACAGCAGGTAGTCAATCATAGTAAAATCAATCACGCCTACTGTGTAGAAAATCCGAAAAAATTTGCAGGGTATAGCAATGTGTGTTGGGGTCTTACAGCCAGCGATATTCCAAATAATGGATATGCTGCCAATGCTCCTGGTAATGATATTGGTGTAATTACACCCACAGCTGCGATTTCTTCATTACCATTCACACCCATTGAAAGTATGAATGCAATGAAATTTTTCTATTACAAGCTTGGTGATAAATTATGGGGGCCTTATGGGTTTTATGATGCATTTTCCATTCAAGATTTATGGTTTGCTAGCTCAACATTGGCCATAGATCAAGGTCCAATTGTCATTATGATTGAAAATCATCGAACTCAGCTCATCTGGAACCTTTTCACAAAAAGTGCAGAAATAAAGACCGGAATGCGAGCATTAGGTTTTTCCGCTCCGTATCTTTAAGCAATTCAATTCTTGTTCGTCAATATGAAAAAATTATCCTTTCTCTTCCTGTTGGGATTTGCTTTTTTAACAGCAGATGCTCAACAAAAAACCTATTGCAACCCTATTAATATTGATTACGGGTATACGCCCATCCCAAACTTCTCAACTTGGGGTAGGCATAGGGCGACTGCAGATCCGGTGATTGTCAATTATAAAGGTGATTATTATCTGTTCAGCACTAACCAATGGGGTTATTGGTGGAGCAGCGATATGAGCAATTGGAATTTTGTCTCCAAGAAATTTCTTCGTCCCTGGCACAATGTGTATGACGAACTCTGCGCTCCAGCTGTTGGTATAGTTGGCGATACCATGCTTGTTTTTGGGTCTACTTACTCCAAGAATTTCACCTTGTGGATGAGTACTGATCCAAAGTCAAACGACTGGAAACCCTTAATTGATTCTTTAGATATTGGCGGCTGGGATCCTGCCTTTTTTACGGACGATGATGGTAGATTTTACATGTACAATGGCAGCAGCAACCGCTGGCCGCTTTATGGTGTAGAATTAGATCGTAAAACATTTCAGCCAATTGGTACAAGAAAAGAAATGTATGGATTAGAAAGTTGGCGCTATGGTTGGCACAGGTTTGGTGAAAACATGGATGATACATTTTTGGATGGATTTTTGGAAGGAGCCGAAATGGTTAAGCACAATGGAAAATATTATCTCCAATATGCTGCACCAGGAACAGAGTTCAGTGGTTATGCTGATGGAGTAGCTGTTGGCGATGGGCCATTGAATTTCTTTCAAAACCAATCTGATCCACTCAGTTTGAAGGCTGGTGGTTTTGCACGTGGAGCTGGACATGGAGCCACCTTCCAAGACAATCAAAAAAAGTATTGGCATGTATCTACTATGGTTCTTGCTGTGAAAAATAATTTCGAACGTCGCCTCGGTATATGGCCTGCTGGTTTCGATAAAGATGATGTGATGTATTGCAACACAGCCTTTGGTGATTATCCGCATTATCTCCCTGGTGACATGATTGATCATTCACAATCTCGTTTTACAGGATGGATGTTGTTGAATTACAAAAAGCCAGTTCAGGTTTCATCTACTTTAGGAAGCATGTACAATGCCAATAATGCAGTTGATGAATCCATTAAAACCTATTGGAGCGCAGCTACAAGTAACAAAGGAGAGTGGTTGCAAACTGATTTGGGTAATGTATCGACTGTCAATGCCATTCAAATCAACTATGCTGATCAAGATGCCGTTTTTCTAGGGAAAACACTTGATCAATATCACCAGTATATCTTGTACTATTCAGTTGATGGGAAAAAATGGCAAGTGCTTGTTGATAAGTCGGCTAATAAAAAAGATGTCCCCCATGATTACATCGAATTGGAAAAACCTATCCAAGCGAGATACATCAAAATGGAAAATATCCATATCCCTTCTGGCAAATTTGCCATCAGCGGTTTGAGGGTTTTTGGAAATGGCAATGGTGTAAAACCTGAACCGGTTAAAGATTTTTTTGTGCTGAGAACTGAAAAGGACAAACGAAGTGCTTGGTTGAAATGGAGTCCTGTTGACAATGCCTACGCTTATAATATTTCTTTCGGGACAGACCCTAATAAATTATACACCACTATCATGGTGCATGATGCAAATGATTATTATTACAAGGGAATGGATAGCAAAAAGACCTATTATTATAAGATTGAAGCCATCAATGAAAATGGCGTTTCTGTTTCATCAAAAATTGTAAAAGCCGAATAATTATCTCGATATGAAAAAAATCACTTTTTTATTACTCCTTGCATTTTTTGGAATGCAGGTTGCTGCACAAGACAAGAAAATGGATGCATTCATTAGTGCACTCATGGCAAAGATGACTTTAGAAGAAAAGATCGGACAGCTTAATTTGATTACACCTGGTTTTGGTATTCCAACAGGATCAGTCGTAAGTACTGATGTAGAGGGAAAAATTAAATCAGGAAAAGTAGGTGGGTTATTTGGTGTTATTGGAACAGATAAAGTGAAACAAACCCAGGATCTTGTCATGAAAGAATCGAGGTTGAAAATTCCACTCTTGTTTGGTTCGGATGTTATACACGGTCACAAAACTATTTTTCCTATTCCTCTTGGCGTAAGCTGTACTTGGGATACTGCATTAATTAGGCAGAGTGCTGTTGTTGCCGCAGCAGAAGCAACAGCTGATGGACTCAACTGGGCATTTTCACCAATGGTGGATGTTTCACGTGATCCACGCTGGGGAAGGGTTTCAGAAGGTTCTGGTGAAGATCCATTTTTGGGTAGTCAAATTGCCATCGCTATGGTAAAAGGTTATCAAGGGCATTCATTAGCTGATAAACATACCCTTTTGGCTTGTGTGAAGCACTTCGCACTATACGGAGCACCTGAAGGTGGTCGCGATTATAATTCAGTGGACATGAGCAAGATGAAAATGTACAATGAATATTTACCACCTTACAGAGCTGCGGTTGATGCTGGGGTTGCAACTATCATGAGTTCATTTAATGATATTGATGGCGTGCCTGCTTCCGGTAATAAATGGTTGCTGACTGATTTGTTGAAAAAAGATTGGAAGTTCAATGGTATGGTTGTAAGTGATTATACTTCAGTCAACGAGATGGTCAATCATAGAATGGGTGATTTGCAACAAGTTTCTGCCATGGCCATTAAAGCTGGATTAGATATGGATATGGTGGGTGAAGGGTTTTTAACCACCTTAAAGAAATCACTCGATGAAAAAAAGATAACCATCCAAGATATTGATAGAGCTTGTCGTAAAGTGCTTGAGGCAAAATACAAGGTTGGATTATTTGACGACCCATATCGTTACATTGATCCAGTGAGAGGAGCAAAAGAAGTGCTGAGTGCTGATAAGCGTGTTTTCGCAAGAAAAATTGCGGGACAATCTTTTGTATTGTTGAAGAACAACAATCAAACTTTGCCACTCAAGAAAACACAAAAAATTGCATTGATTGGTCCGCTTGCTAATGATAAAAACAACATGCTTGGAACTTGGGCTGTGAGTGGAGATCCACAGATGTCCATACCAGTATTTGAAGGAATGAAGAATCAGGCAGCTGCATCAAATATAATTTATGCAAAAGGAGCTAATATCACTGATGATACAGAATTAGCAAAGAGGGCTAATGTATTTGGCTTGAGGGTGGATATTGACAAGCGTTCTCCTGCAGAGATGCTGACAGAAGCGTTAGCTGTTGCTAGCATTTCAGATGTTGTAGTTGCTGTGTTAGGTGAAGCTTCTGAAATGAGTGGTGAGGCTGCTAGTAGAAGTGATATAACCCTTCCCGAGAGTCAGATTAAATTGCTCAATGCATTGTATGCTACTGGTAAACCTGTTGTTGTTGTAATCATGAGTGGTAGACCATTGGTGTTAACCAATATGATTGATGGCGCAACATCTGTATTGCAAGTATGGCATGCTGGTATTGAAGCTGGTAATGCGATTGCTGATGCCTTGTTTGGAGCAGTTAATCCATCTGGTAAATTATCGATGTCGTTCCCTTACAGTGTTGGTCAGATTCCAGTATACTATTCTCAAAAAACTACTGGAAGACCAATGGATCCAAACAATAAGTTTTCTACTAAGTATTTGGATATTCCTAATGAGCCTTTGTTCCCATTTGGTTTCGGACTCAGCTATTCTAAGTTTACTTATGGTGATCTTAAACTTTCGACTTCCAATATCAACAGTACGGGTTCAATTATGGCAAGTATAACCTTGACCAATGCTGGGCAATATGATGGTGCTGAAGTAGTTCAATTGTATATTGAAGACAAGGTGAGGAGCATTACTCCACCAGCAAAAGAATTGAAAGGATTTCAAAAAGTATTTTTAAAGGCTGGAGAAACCAAGACAATTGAATTTAAGATAACGACTGAGATGTTGAAGTTTTGGAATGCGGATTTAAAATTTGTTGCTGAGCCAGGAGAATTCAATGTGTTGATAGGTGGAAACAGTCGCGATGTGAAAGCTGCTGCATTTCAGCTAAAGTAATTGACATTGAGCATATCATTATAACCCTTAATTAACCAACACTAACCACCATGTTCAACGAATCAGGCACATCATCTACTGCGGGTTCAATTACTCCGCAAAATTTGTTTATCGTTTCACTCACCGCTTCTTTAGCTGGTTTTATTTTTGGATTCGATATGGTGGTGATTTCTGGCGCTGATAAGGATATTCAGCAGCTTTGGAATACTTCTCCATGGTTTCATGGTTTCTTTATCATGTCGATGGCATTATGGGGGACAGTTATTGGGTCAATTTTTGGTGGTAAACCGACTGACAAATATGGTAGAAAGAAAATACTGATGTTGGTAGGATTGTTGTTTACTGTTTCTGCGCTTGGTTCAGCTTTGGCGCAAGATCCATATACCTTTTCTTTCTTCCGTTTACTTGGAGGGATTGGTATTGGTATATCTTCTGTGGCTGCACCCACTTATATCTCGGAGATTTCAACAACAGATTCAAGAGGTAAGTTGGTAGCGATGTACCAGTTTAATATTGTATTTGGAATTCTGATTGCCTATTTATCCAACTATTTTCTTTCTGGTTTTGGTGGAGATAACGATTGGAGATGGATGTTGGGGGTGATGACAATTCCTTCACTTATCTATACGTTAGGTGTGTTATTTATACCTGAAAGTCCAAGATGGTTGGCTGCAAAGGGCCAGACCAAAGTTGAAGAAAATGTGAGTGTATCAACTTTACTTCAACCCAAGTACAGCAGAATTATGTGGCTTGCTTTTATGGTAGCATTTTTCAATCAGTGGTCGGGTATAAATTTCATTTTATATTATGCTCCTAGAATACTAGCTGCAGCAGGCTTGGCTGAACAAGAGTCGCTTTTGAATTCAGTGGCTTTGGGTGGAACCAATCTTGTTTTCACTTTTGTTGGCTTGTACTTGATAGACCGACGAGGCAGGAAAACACTTTTGTTGATTGGCTCTTTTGGTTATATCATCAGTTTGGCAATGGTAGCATATGCATTTTACACAGGTGCCTCCTCTACTTTTTTATTGGTCTTTTTGCTGCTCTTTATTGCTGCACATGCCGTTGGTCAAGGTGCAGTAATATGGGTATTTATTTCTGAGATATTTCCAAACAAAGTAAGAGGTTTAGGTCAGGCCTTTGGAGCCAGCATTCACTGGGTATTTGCAGCATTGATAACCTTAATAGCGCCAATATTCATCGATGATGTTGATGGTATCTTCAAAGAAAATCCTTGGCCAATTTTTGCATTTTTTGGAGTTATGATGACCTGGCAGTTGTTTTGGGTTTTAACGAAAGTACCTGAAACAAAAGGCGTGTCATTAGAAGATTTGGAAAAAAAGTTGGTTGATTAAATTGAAATAAAGGATATATATGAAAAAGCAGCTTCTTGTTTTTGCTTTAACGTTGTTAACCTCTTCTGGTCTTCTTGCTCAAACCTTTGAAGTGCTTTTGCCAGCATCAATCAGTGATAAGCCATTGGATGGAAGGCTTTTGTTGTTATTATCTACTGCAACATCTGGAGAACCTCGCTTTCAGATCAGTGATGATGAAGGAACACAGCAGGTATTT
>JACCDL011339489.1_pt1 | contig 12441 bp, 10 predicted proteins | sample 7441931 | NCBI WGS metagenome assembly JACCDL01 (sample SAMN15323437, study PRJNA562643) | freshwater metagenome | isolation source: river surface water | place: USA:Blue River Watershed | collected 2017-08-16 | reverse complement strand
GAAGAGGTTTATCAATTAGCCCAGAAAATGTGGGATGCAATAACTGTGCAATGGACAAAGTACGGGCAAATTTATCGAGAGTTTGATGGCTACTACGACTGGATGCACCACGGCGAGGGTTATCTCTTCCACTATTTCTTTGGTTTAACAAAACCTGAATCCACCATTGACCGGCAAAGAGCTGCAAGATTTGCAAGTTTCTACACAGGTGAAGATGAGGAGGCGAATAATTACGACCCAGTTCGAAAATTAATGAGATCGCCTCTCACCGGCAGCAAAGGGCCGCGGCAAGTTGTGACAAAAGAAGACTGGTCAACACATCGCACAGTTCTTGATGACTACCCAGCTCCTTACGAGGATGTCATAAAAACCGATTTTTCTTCAATGCGCTGCCAATGGTCAGATCCTGAGGTTTATGACGACCTCATCAAAAAGATGAACGAGCGCATGAATCGCGGCGATGTTCCACTTAATTTAAATTCAACATCCTTACTGACCCATGCATACATGTATTCACAGGATGAATCCATTAAAAGAACGGCAATTGAGTACATCAATGCGTGGATGGACCGTTGCCGAGAAAATGACGGAATAATTCCGGACAACATTGGCACTTCCGGAAAAATTGGCGAATTTAACGACGGTAAAAGGTGGGGAGGTTATTACGGTTGGCGTTGGCCACATGGCTACATGACCATCATCGAACCTTTGACCAATGCTGCAATGAATGCAGCACTACTAACAGGTGACCCAAAGTTTTTTGACTTACCGCGATCTCAATTCGATCTGATTTGGTCTTTGCGCAAAGAAGAAAATGGTCAGATCACTGTGCCTCATAGACATCTTGATAGCGGATGGGCAGATTACCGACCGCCTACTGCGCGCCATCTGATTTATCTCTGGACTGCATCAATGGCCCAAGAGGATTTAGATCGAATTCACGCTCTCCCGCGTGAAAAAGATCGCCAAGAAATCGTAATCCCGCGAGTTTCTGGACGCGATAAAGCCACCGGCAGAAATACCAAACACTACATAGGAAATACGTTGTCGTGGTTTGAATTTATTCAAGGGAATTTTCCTAATTACCCCGTTGAAATTCTAAAAGCCAACTTGAAACTAATCGAGATACAACTGCAGAAGATGCGCTCAAATACCGGCGATCCTCGAACCTGGCCCACTTATGATCCAGCGACAGCAGATGTCGAAGTTGGTTTAGATCTTCGGATTCCTGGATACAGCATCCATGCCTGGCAAGAATTTAACCCGATCTACATGGAAGGCTTAGCGCAACTACTCAGTGGCGCTCCAATGCACATTTCGCACGGTGGATTGCAGTTTGGAAAAGTTCGTTACTTTGATGGTAAGAAAATGAGGTCAGGTCTACCTGATGATGTTTCTGCAATGGTTGAAAGCGTTACAGCTGACTCGATGCGAGTACACGTGATAAATCTGAGCAGTACTGAGCCTCGAGTATTGACTTTGCAAGCTGGAAATTTTGGGGAAAATAGATTCGAATCAGTAAAAATCACTTACGAGAATGGCCAGATGCTCGAGATGGAAATTGGCAACAAGTGGTTCACTCTTGAACTTGATAGCTGCGCTGGTGCAACGCTTGACTTTGTATATTCCCGTTATGTCAATCAACCGACGTATGAAACTCCATATTCACTACGCACGATGTGGAATTCTATTTCTGCATCCAAATAGTCGCTCTTAAGAAATCGAGTGTGGTGCGTTAAATAACTCCTCTTGAGCCAGAATAAAGCCGCCAAAGAGCGCCGCATCTGTATCAAGAGGCGATACATCAAGAGAAAAAATTCCAGCGCTCTTGTTCTTTCTCTCTAGGTGATACTTAAGTCGAGGCATCAATAAATGCGCTATACGAACGGGATACCCACCCAGAATTACGCGATCTGGATCTAATACAGGAATTAAGAACGCAAGGGTCGTGGCAACAGACTCGGCAATCAACTCAATTCCTTGAGTAACCTCTTGGTTCTGGCGATTAGCACGCTCAATAATTTCACTTAAATAGAATTCGCTATCTTTGCTCCAGTCCTTTACCAAATCAGGGCAGGTATGCTCAATGAGGGCTTTAAAGCCAATCTCAGTCTCAATACATCCAATTTTTCCGCAGCGGCATAATTTTCCATGTTGGTTGATAGAGATATGGGCAATATTTCCCATAGATTGATTTGCACCTACTTGCAGCTCACCATTTTGCACGAGAGCAATACCTGCGGTAATTCCAAGCTCCATATGCAAAAGTAGCTTAGATGACTTATTGGCTTTAATTAGATTTTCATATTCTGCAATAGCAGCAAGCTTAGCCACCGTGTTTAATTCAATAACGACTTTTTCAGGAACAATATTTTTGATAAATTGCAAGAGCTCAAGCTGTTCCCAATTGAGCGAAGAAGATGTAATTTTTAAGTCAGTATCGATAATTCCTGGTACAACAACGATAAGTTTTGCAATTCGAGATGATTGCCTGGTGGCTGCTTGGATTGAACGATCAAGCATTGGTTGAATTTCCTCAACACGTTCTTCGGGCGTGAGGTTATATAAAGTCGTGGCACGTTCGCGATAGAACTCTTGCCCCAGTAAGTCGAATGCGACTACTGCAGTGTGAAAGGCTCGCAATTCGATAACGATGACTGACGTTGCGTGCGCATTAATTGTGAGTAGAACACCGGGGCGGCCTCGATTTTTTCGAGACTCTTCGGCCCCTTGGTTGATGAGTCCGCGTTCGAGGAGCTCATCCACGATATTGGTTACGCCAGGCTTGGTCATTCCTGTGATGTGGGCTAGTTGCGCGCGGGAGATTGGCCCTGAGTCGCGAATGGCTCTGAAGATGATTCCCAGATTGTGGCGGCGGAGACCAGATTGCTCCAGGATCTCCCCATTTTCGAGGTTCTTCGAGCGTAATTTCGCTACTTGCATCAGGAGACCTGGTTTTCCTCAGGAGCCGAGCGCTCGACTCGCCGAAATAATAGCGCGCAGGAGAGTCTTGACACACCCCTCAGCGGCGATTAGTTTTTGTATAGTCAGTTAACTATATAAAAAAGAAGTCCACCTTGGACTCTTGTTTAAGCCCCATAACGGGGGCTACGTTTAGTTAACCGTGATTATTTAAGGGGGGCCATGGCAAGCGGGTGCTGCAGTCCAGCTGTAACAACCTTGACCGTGGCAAGCGCGCGCCCAGATTCCCCCATCGATACCAAGCCCGCTCCCGCAACCCTGACCGGCATGGTCAAGATCCCTGCTGGACCCTTTTCGCTGGGCACCAACAATGCGCTCGCGTACCCAGCAGATGGCGAAGGGCCCAAGCGGACCGTAGCTCTCGAAGAGTTCTGGATAGATGAGGCAGCTGTCACTAATCAGGCATTTTCAGAGTTTGTAGAAGCTAGTGGCTATATCACCGAGGCAGAACGAATTGGTTGGTCATTCGTTCCCGCCTTCTTACTGTCACCAAAAGATGAGCAACATCTGGTGGGAACTTCTGCAGACACACCATGGTGGGTTGGTGTCATGAATACAGATTGGCGACATCCGCTTGGCCCATCTTCATCAATCCAAGAGCTGCAGTCGCATCCCGTGGTTCATGTGTCCTGGGAAGATGCACAAGCGTTTGCACAATGGAATGGAAAACGCCTTCCTACTGAAGCTGAATGGGAAAAGGCTGCGCGCGGAGGCAGAGAAAACTCACTTTATGCATGGGGGGATGAGTTGATGAATGATGGTGATCATGCATGCAACATTTGGCAGGGAGATTTCCCCACTTCAAATTCTGCGGAGGATGGCTATCTGGGAACCGCACCTGTCTATTCATTTCAGCCAAATGGTTTTGGCTTATACAACGTCTGCGGAAATGTTTGGGAATGGTGTCAAGATTCCTGGAACAACTCATTCACCGATGAGAGCAAGGTAATTAAGGGCGGATCATTTATGTGTCATGACTCTTATTGCAATCGATATCGACTCTCAGCAAGAACTTCTCATCCTAAAAACGGATTTACAGCACACATTGGCTTCCGTTGCGTAGCCGACACTCCACGAGAATTGTTGGGCTCACTGTGAGCTCGGCAAGAAGAAAAACGAAAGAAGGATAGCAATGATAAAAGGAACAAAATGGCGGAAGGTGGTCGTCGCCGGAACTTCGTTAATGGCAATTCTAGCTACATTGCTACCTACTTCGATCGCCAGCGCTGAAGTAACAAAAATAACCATCCAAACAAACCAATCGCCTTGGGTTGAGGCTTATAAGAAGCTCATCCTCGACTACACCAAAGAAACTGGCGTACAGGTTGATGTTCGTGTTCTGCCTTATACCGAAATGCGACCAGCTCTAGTTGCTGACATTCAGGCATCAAATAGAACCTACGACGTTTATCAATATGACGAGCTATTTGCTCATGAATTTGCTGCAAATAAGTGGGTTAAGCCTCTCAAGCAAGTAGATCCAAACTTTAAGCTCGATCCAAATATTGGTTCCTATGGAAACTTCATGTATTGGAATGCAGCTAAGAAGTTCAGCGATCCAAACGGTGACGTGATGAGCATGCCGCTCAATGGAAATACAAACGTATTCCTATATCGCAAGGACATCTATGAAAAGTTAAATCTCAAGGTTCCAACAACTTGGGATGAAGTACTAGCTAATGCTGCAAAGATTAAGGCTGGTGATTCAATCAAGTATCCATACATCATGCGTACTCAGGCAGCTGCTAGCGGATCTAGCGTTACCTACGATTACACCCACATCTTGGCTTCCTATGGTGGTAAGTACTTCAATAAAGAGGGTGAAGACTGGAACCCAGTAATCAAGTCCAAAGAAGGTATAGCTGCTGCTACAACAATGAGAAATCTTGTGAAGTATGGACCAACAGCAACTAACACCATTGGTCAAGCACAAGTAATTGCAACCATGCTCGCTGGCGATGCTGCTCAAGGACATACAGTCTTTGCCGCTGCAAACCAGATGAACAACCCAGCGCTCTCTAAAGTGGCAGGCAAGATCGGTTTCGCAGTGATGCCAAAAGGTTGCGCAACATGTAACCCAGGTATTGTCTCTGGAACTTTTGCGCTCTCTGTTCCAACCGGTCTCACTCCAGAGAGAGAAAAGGCCTCACTGAGCTACATCAACTGGATTCTCTCCAAGAAGGCACAAATTAAGTTTGCTGAATACGGTGGAATTCCAACACGTACAGATGTAATTTCTGAAGCAAATCTCACAGCTGTGCAACGTGATTACCTAGATGTCTATCAAAAGGGAATGAATTATGTGACTTCAAACGTCCGTTACCTATTCTCGGCACCCATGTTGAGTGCAACAGAGACTCGATTGGCAGCGATTGCAGCCGGTTCAGTTTCTCCTTCCGCCGGTATTAGAGCTCTCGAAGGAGACCTCAAAAAGATTGTGAACTCTTTTGATTATTCAATGAATGAATCAAGAGCAACCACCATCGTCTGCGTTAAGGGAAAGCGTGAATTTAACGTCACCCGAATCGGCGTAGCACCAAAGTGTCCTCCGGGATACACACTCAAGAAATAACAAGTAAGAACTAATAGACCACGGGACAAAAGGGGCGTAGAGAATTGAGTAATACGGAACTGCGAAGTAAACGTAAGTTCTCTACGCCCTTGTCAGGTAGAAGGGCAAATGCAGTTATTGCCCTTCTACCTTTCGTGGCTTTCCTAGGTGTCTTTGCCGTTTATCCGCTGTATGAACTTGTCCGAATGTCATTCATGCGGACTGAAGTTTTTGATGGTGAGTTTCTCTCAGAATTTAATGGATTAGACAATTTCCGAAAGATTCCTGAAGATCCATTGGCAATCAACGCCATCAAAGTCACCATCATGTTTTCGGTGCTCTGCGTAATTTTCACTCTCATACTTGGCGTTGCTGGCGCGATCATGGTGCAAAGCTCCAAAATCTTTAAAAATCTTGCTCGCAACATCTTTGTGTGGCCAGCCGTTGTTGCTCCTGTAGTAGTCAGTGTGATGTGGCTTTTGATTCTGGATCCAACAGTTGGTCTAGTAAATAAAATTTTGCAATCGATAGGTCAACAACCTCAAATTTGGCTCGATAGCAAAACAGGAGCATTTATCTCTGTGGTCGTTGTCGACGTTTGGCACTGGACTCCAGTTGTCTTCCTCTTCATTTACGCAGGACTCAATGGAATCAATCAAGAAATAATTGAGGCAGCCCGAGTCGATGGAGCATCCGAGCGACAAATCGTACGCAGAATCATTCTTCCAATTCTGGTACCCACCATCGCGGTGATTGCTCTCTTGAGAACAATCATGAGCATTAAGGCTTTTGATGAAATGTATCTTCTTACTAAAGGTGGCCCTGATGGTGCTACTTCTTTGATCAGCCTACATATTCGAAAAATTTTCGTTGAAGTTCTAGATTTCGGATACGCGAGCGCTCTTAGCCTTTGTATCGTCGCAGTTTTGGGTGCCATCGTGGCCACTTCATATTTCGTAAGAAAGAAGAAGAGGGCTCGAGTATGAAAAGCCAAACCACCGTGAAAAAGAGAAAGTCAAATATTTGGCTTGAGCTGACCTTGTTGTTAGCTGTTTTAATCACTTTGATACCAATCGTGTGGACTGTCATTTTGGCATTCTTGCCAAACAAATCAATCATCGATTCTTCATTTGATTTTTCTTTCTCACTCGATAATTTCCGAACACTTTTGCAACCTACCCAAAATTTCCCACGACAAGTTACGAACAGCTTGATTATTACCTTTGGAACAGTCATTTTGACTCTGGCGATTGGCGCAAGTTCTGGATATTCGCTATCAAAACTGAAGCCGCCAAAGTGGGCAACGGTTCCAGTTTTCATCATGGCTGCGTTTCTGCCAATTGTCCCTCCCGTAACTCTTGTCCCTGGAATCTATGTGACTTTAACTAATCTAAATCTCTTGGGTTCAGTGACTGGTCTGATATTGATTAATACTGTCTTTAATCTGCCATTTGCTATCTTGATGATTAAGTCTTATTTCGATCAAATCCCTGAAGAACTTCGCGAAGCGGCGCTTATGGATGGCGCCTCCGAAAAGCGAATCTTCTTCTCAGTCTTGCTTCCGCTTGCCAGACCGGGCCTAGGTGCGGTCTCCATCTATGTTGCAATCATGGCGTGGAATGAATTCTTGATGGGCTTGATCATGACAACTGGTGGTGATTCTGCGCCTCTCACTGTTGGAATTGCCTCACTTGTTCAAGATTTCCAGATCACCTTCGGTGAAATGTCAGCAGCAGGATTTGCTGCGGCGATTCCGATCATTCTGCTCACCGCTGTGGCAAGCCGCCAGATTGTTGCTGGTCTGACAGCTGGAGCGGTCAAGTCATGACCAACGTCGTAATCTTCTTAGCTGATGATTTGGGATACTCCGATTTAGGGTGTTACGGCGGCGAAATAAAGACGCCAAATATTGATTCACTTGCAATCAACGGTGTGCGCATGAGTAACTTTCATAACACCCCTCGCTGCAGCCCTAGCCGCGCCTCGCTTCTGACGGGTTTGCATCCTCATCAGGCAGGAATGGGAATCTTGGCAAAGGATGATTCTGCACATGGGGGATACACCGGAAAACTCAATGATCGTTGCATCACCTTGGCTGAAGTTCTTAAGCAGCATGGATATACGACTGCGATTCGCGGGAAATGGCATTTAACGCCAAGTAATCGTGTGCCAGATGATGCCTGGCCAACTAATCGTGGATTCGACACCTTTTGGGGAACGATGACAGGGTGCGGTACCTATTACCAGCCAGGAACATTAACTCGCGGAACTGAAAACGTTGAGCATGAAGCTGATCGCGAAGACTTCTTCTACACCGATGTAATTGCTGATGAGTCAGTTGAATTTCTCAAGTCTCATAAATCAGAGAACCCAGATAATCCATATTTTCTCTACGTTCCATTTACCGCACCGCACTGGCCACTGCATGCCCGAGAAAAAACCATTAAAGAGTATGACGGGGTTTACGAAGCAGGCTGGGATAAGTTGCGCGAGACCCGATTGGCGCGGCAGAAAGAGCTTGGGCTACTTCCTGATTATGTAGAGCTCAGCCCGCGCGATGAAGGCGTACCAAGTTGGGAAGATGAGCCCTATCACGAGTGGCAGGTACGTCGCATGCAAGTTTATGCCGCGATGGTCACTGAGATGGATCAAGCAATCGGCCGGATTCTCGATCAAATCCGCGCTAATGGACAGTGGGATGACACACTCATTCTTTTCATCTCGGATAACGGTGCATCTGCAGATCCAATGCCACTCGTTGAATTGCAATATTGGAGAGAACGCACAGACATCCTGCGCCACAAGACAAAGGATGGTCGATATGTTCGCATTGGAAACGATCCACTCACCATGCCCGGGGGAGAAGATACCTACCTGAGCTACGGCCGTGGCTGGGCTAATTTATCCAACACCCCATTTAGGTTATTTAAATTGTGGGCTCACGAAGGTGGCGTTGCTTCACCATTTATTGCGCACTGGCCACAAGGAAAATTACGTGAAGGTGAAATATTTGAACAACCATTCCAATTGACCGATGTCATGCCGACAATTTTGGAGCTACTGAACTACGAATATCCAGCAGAGCGAGCTGGAAAACCGATTCTTCCCCTAGTAGGCCAGAGTATGTACGGAGCATGGAAAGGCCAAGATGTTGCCAATCCAATTCTTTGGTGGGAGCACTGTGGAAATGCAGCGATTCGCACCGGGAAGTGGAAATTGGTGCGCCAGTACGACTGCCCTTGGGAACTCTATGACATCTCAGCCGATCGCAGCGAACTTATCGACTTAAGTTCGAAGCACCCTGATGTTGTTCAGGAACTATCTGCCAAATGGGAAGAGATAGCCGCGAAGAATGGAGTAATTCCATTTAGACAGATTATGAATATTTACGATAACAAGAATTTAGTGATGAATGCCTATTTGGCAATTCAATAATCAAGATCAACGAGAGGGTGAGCAGTATGTCGAGCAAATCAACCAATGTAATTATATTTTTGGCAGATGATCTTGGTTATTCAGATATTGGTGGCTATGGCGGTGAAATTCGCACCCCAAACTTAGATCGCCTAGCCAGTAATGGCGTAAAGCTCTCTAACTTCCACAACACACCTCGTTGCAGCCCATCTCGTGCATCACTATTGACTGGTATCCACCCTCACCAAACTGGCATTGGAATTTTGACAGGTAACAATGCAGCTGAAGGTGGCTATGCCGGCAATCTCAACAATAAATGCGCAACCATCGCAGAGGTTTTGAAATCAAATGGCTACATCACCGCGATCACCGGCAAGTGGCACCTCACCAATAGCCCTAACAAGCCCAACGGCGCCTGGCCTACAGAACGTGGCTTTGACACATTCTTTGGAACTCTCGATGGCTGCGCGACATATTTCCGCCCCGGAACCCTTACTCGTGGAATGGAAAATGTTGAGTCAGAGGCAGATAAAAATCCGGACTTCTTTTACACAGATGCTATTGCAAATGAAGCAGTGAAATTTCTAAAGGAGAAACCAGCTGAGAAGCCTTATTTCCTCTATGTTCCATTTACCGCACCTCACTGGCCACTTCATGCTCGTGAAGCAACCATCAAGTCATATGCCGGTCAGTACAACGAAGGCTGGGATGTCATCAGAGCAAAGCGCTTAGATCGCCAGAAGGCTCTAGGAATTATTCCGAAAGAGACTGAGCTCAGCCCACGCGATGCTCGCGTTCTTTCGTGGGAAGAAGAGACAGATAAAGAGTGGCAAGCGCGTCGCATGGAAGTGTATGCAGCGATGGTAACCGAAATGGATACCGCAATTGGTCAGATTCTCAACCAGGTCGAGGCAAATAATGAATGGGATAACACCATCATCATTTTCCTCTCCGATAACGGAGCCTGCGCTGAAGCGCTTCCACTCGATGAAATCGCTGAGTTCCGTCGCGCTAAGAATTTGATGAGCACTCGTACTCGTGATGGTCGCAAGGTGACCTTGGGTAATGATCCTGATGTGATGCCTGGTGGCGAAGATACCTACGCAAGCTATGGCGTCGGTTGGGCCAATGTTTCCAACACACCATTTCGCCTTTACAAGAGATACACACACGAAGGTGGCGTGATGTCTCCATTTATCTTCCACTGGCCGGCCGGAAACCTGACCAATGGAAAAGTGAATACAAGCACTTACCAACTCGTCAACGTCGCACCAACTTTGTACGAAGCTCTAGGCGTTACATATCCAGCAACTCTGAATGGCAACAAACTTGAGCCACTTGCTGGGGGCAGCATGCTTCCTGCGCTCAAGAGCGCTGGTTCTGAGAACTCTCAATTATGGTGGGAGCACATCGGTAACGCCGCAATCATTCGCGGGAAGTGGAAGCTTGTGCGCCAATATGACTGGGATTGGGAGCTCTACGACCTCACAACAGATAGAAATGAGCTAAAGAATCTGGCAACCGCGCATCCTGATGTTGTTTCAGAGCTATCTGCTGAATGGCAGAAGTTAGCCGATCAGTATGGTGTTATCCCATTTAGAAAGACTCTGGAGATTTATCACCATCAAGGCATCCGTTCCACCGACTCTAGCCATCACATTTAATCGGAATTGATGTAGATGCTAGTTCTCTCGCTGAGCGTAGTTATTGGATTGGTCGTGGGCCTGCTTGGTGCAGGCGGATCGATCATGACAACTCCGCTCTTTATCTATGCGGAGCACATGCCTCCGGTAGAGGCGATTGCTTCTAGCCTTCTCGTCGTTGCTGCTGCATCGGCATTTGCCCTTGTTCGCCATGGAATGCGCGGACATATTCAATGGCGGACCGGATTTATCTTTGGATTGTCAGGAATGCTCAGTGCTTTTGTAGGCGGCCAAGTGGGAGCTCACTTACCAGGTGAAATTCTGCTCTTCGCATTTTCCATCATCATGGCGATTACTGGTCTTGCCATGATTCGCCGCCGTAAGAGTGCAGCGTTAACTAATGGCCACAAACCAAGAACTTATCGCTTAATACTGGACGGCACTCTCGTCGGATTTATTACCGGCATCGTGGGCGCAGGTGGTGGCTTTATGGTTGTGCCTGCTCTGGTTCTCTTTGGCGGGCTTGCCATCAAGGATGCGATTGCAACATCGCTCCTTGTCGTCATTATGAAATGCTTAGGAGCATTTGCAGGCTTTGCCCTCAAATTCAATGATGGATCTCTCGTTTCCTTGAACTCAAGAATTGATTTTGATTTCAAGATCATTCTGCTATCTATCCTCGGAGCTTCGCTCGGTTCTGTAGTGGGCTCACTCTTCTCATCCAAAGTGAAATCTGAAAAACTGAGTATCGCCTTTGGCTGGTTCGTGATTGCTATGGCGGTATTCATCTTCATTGAAAACCTCAGCGGCGCCATCACGCACTAAAGCGCAGCTACATCAAATCAGCGCTGCAGCTCTACACTCATCTCATGCATCGAATTCGCATCGCGTTACAACTACTGCTTGGCGCCACTCTCATCTACACCGGCACTCTGCACTTAACCACTAGCCGTAGCGAATTCCAAGCTCAAGTCCCAACCTGGCTTCCACTCTCACCCGACTTTGTTGTCATCGCATCCGGAATCGTGGAAATAGCCCTCGGCCTCTGTCTGATCTCACTCAAACGCCGCCGCGAAGTCGGCATCGCCACCGCACTCTTCTTTGTCGCAATCTTCCCCGGCAACATCTCGCAAGACGTAGACGGAATCGACGCTTTCGGATTAGATACCGACCGCGCTCGCGCAATCCGATTACTTTTCCAACCACTGCTTGTTCTCTGGGCGCTCTGGTCCACATCCGCGCTTCCCGATGGCACCTTCAAAAAGTTTCGCACCTGGATCAAACACATCATCGCCACCAATAAAACAGCAACCGTTATCGGAATCTTAATCGGGGGAGTCTTAACCCGATTTCTTGAAGATGGAAATCTGCTCGTCACCACTGTCTTAACGGGTATGACTACAACCGCAACGTTAATTGCGTGGCTTGCATTTAAAAAGGTAAAAGCACTCTTCTAATCGCCTACTGTTTATGTTTGCCTAATTGCTTCAATCTGCGCAGCGCCTTGGGAGTTATCACGCCACCAAATGTGCCCCGCTTTGGCGAAGTCAGTAAACCAATCTCCATCGCAGTACAAACACACTCACCAATAAATTCTTCTGACAGCACCAATTCGTAAGCCAGATCAATCACCGGAATCTGCGAACCTGATTCAACGATGCGGTTATATAACCAGGCAATCTCAAGTAACCATTCCTCGCTATCAACATCAGGCTTGAGGGTGCGAGCACGTTCTATGGAAAAGTCCATGAAAGCACTCTATGAGAGGGGACTGACAAATAGTTATCACGAAACTTCACCAGACATCAGAAATAACAAGGCCCCCAGCAAATGCTGAGGGCCTCGGGTTTC
>JACCDL010509206.1_pt1 | contig 12441 bp, 13 predicted proteins | sample 7441931 | NCBI WGS metagenome assembly JACCDL01 (sample SAMN15323437, study PRJNA562643) | freshwater metagenome | isolation source: river surface water | place: USA:Blue River Watershed | collected 2017-08-16 | reverse complement strand
GCAGGCACACGTAGTTGCAAGGCCTGGATCACTGGTGGCCCAATCACTGAAAAAGACAAAAACAAACCTGCTGACTGAACATGAAACAATACGGTAACAAGCCTCTAGGCTCGCAATACAATTTGCAGGAATCAGTAGCTCCGGGATTCCATGTATATCAAGCCAGAGTCAAAGTCAAAAACGACTTGTACTCAAATTCAATGGATGTGGCAATCTTTGCCAAAAACCCATCAATGGCACGCCAACTGCTGATGGCCCAATACGGTAAGAATTCTGTAATCACCAACGTTGTACAAATTGCATAAGCACTAGCAATTGCAGATACATAACAGTATGATTGATATTGTTACTGTAGTATTTAAAGACGAACTCCCAGTTCTTAAATTACAAGCTCAAAGTATCGAACGATACTGTGCTGGTATTGGTGTGAGAAATATCTATGTTGTTGTCAACGATGACGAAGATACCATACATCAAATTGACGCAGGCTGGTGGGGCAAAGGTGCAAACAATGTGCTGGTAGTTCCTCGATCAGCATTTAGTTCTCAATTTGTAGAAGATGGTTGGGTCAGCCAACAAGTGTTGAAAATCCTTGCGGCCAGCATGAGCTACAATGTTTGGACCATGGTATTGGACGCAAAGACCATATTTGTTCGTGATCTTAAATTAGAGGATATCATTGACGAAGATGGTCGTGCCCGAGTAGGAACCATGGACATATTCCCGGTGTTTGAGCCCACACGACTCATGGTCAATCAAACCTATGACATTGATTTGCAGCGACAGCTAGGGCCCGGCGGTGTACCGTTTTTGTTCCAAAACGATGTTGTGCGTCTTATGATTGCTGATACCACATTCAAAGTAAAACAAAAATTTCCGCACTGGTTTCAGGCCAAAGGTCGCATCACAGAGTTTATGTTATATGCTGGATATCTGCAATATAGATTTGGCGGGTTTGATACTTTTTACAGTCCCGACAACGCAATACATCCATGTAACATTTGCCACAGCGAAGTAGATCAATTTGATCGTAAGTTAGAACAAATGAAACACCCCGACACTCACACAGTGAGTATACACCGCAATGCCTGGAGTCAACTCACAGACGATCAAAAACAACAGTACAAAAACTTTTTGATTGACCGTCATGTTACTGAAGCATGGAAACTATGAAAGCACTTTGCCTAGTTGCTCATCCTGATGACTGTGTGATCTTTGGTTATAGTTACATACACAATCATCCTGAACACAAATGGACTATTTGTTATTTGACTTATAGTAGTTGGGACCAGCGTGGTCGAGAGATGGCAGACTTTTGGCGTCGACGAAATATCAGCTGTGTATTCATGGGCTACGCTGACGACTACAGAGATATAGAAAATAAAAAAATCAGCTTCAACGAAGAACAAGCACGTAGAGAACTTGGCAACATTGCTGCTGATTACGATTTAGTACTAACCCACGACGAGCACGGTGACTACGGACACATACATCATGTGTTTGTACACGACTGTGTCAAGAATCATCCCAAACTAGTTACGTTTGCTCGGCCTGGCCAAGGCACAACATACAGTATACCTGCGGGAACATACTCATTGGATGAGTTCCCGCAGCATCGAGATATTATCTCTAGCTTTCACAGCACAGAACATCAAAACAGTTACAAGGAATTACAATGAAACTAATGGTAGCAGGCTGCTCATTCTCAGCAGTATCACAATCTCTCCCGGGCACATCATGGAGCGAACGTCTGGCAGAAAAGTTAGGCGGCTGGGAATTAGTTAACTTAGCACGCCAAGGGTGTAGCAACGGTGGCATTCGTATTCAAATGGACGAGATACGCAGACAACGTCCAGATTTTGCTGTGATCGGTCCTACATTCTGGGACAGAATGGAAATACCCGCAAATTCTGCACCCTATGACTGGACCCAAAAACAAAGTTCTGGCGAAAATCCTCCACTGGAAAGACACCTGCAGGATAGAGAACGCGGCAACGGATACAAAAGAGAAGATGGTATTCGCAATGTTAACTATGGTAAAGAACCCAGCAACATGATTTGCGAAACTATCTTTACACTTGCTGAAAACTTTGATCATCCTTATAGAATGGCTCGTATTACCAAGCAAGCACAAACTGGCGTGCGTCATTGGATTGATTCGATCTACGACAATGCTTGGAAAAAACAACAGGACGAATGGATGATTCGCGAAGGCGTTATAATGATGTACTTGGATGGCATCAAGTTTTTGGTGCTGCCTAACTTGCTTTGGCCGTTTGATCCTAAAAACCAAACACAGTGGCGAGATGCGTTTCCTGCGCTTGTTCCAGATCAATATATCAACTTAGATTCTGCCAAGTCTCCACAGGCGATTTGCGGCAACAATCCATTCAAAGGCGAAGATCCTGGGTATCATTCAAGTCCTGCAGGACAAGAGATTATTGCTGAACATTTCTATCAGCATTACTTAACTCACTTCAAGTGAGCAACAACAAAGTTCTGTAGTTCTTGGCGCTTTTCGCGTTCAAACTCATACAGTCTATGATGGTTGTGTTCCAGCCTAGGTTGCAGTTTCTTTAACAGCGCGGGCAGGTCTTGGGAACACAACCATCGAACTTGATCAAACGCTTTTGACCAACGTAATACGTCATCGGGTTCATTGTCGTAGGATTCATCAATGATGTCACCAAACGTTTCAAAACCCCAATCCCTGTAATGCTGTAAGAAACCCTGTATAGCAAACACTACAAACAGTCTACGAGCTTGAAAGCATTTGGCCATTTTTTCTGCAGACAAGAATATGCGCTGACCATCACGATCCTTGGCCAATGTTTCGCAAACAACTGAAAACCAGGTGCGATTGTATATTTCCCAAGGTACTAGACCACTGACAGAATTGTCCATATCGGTCTTAACTTCCCATGCTGGATCAAGATGCTTACTAACGTATGGATACAACACTTTGATATCCTTGAACAACTCTGCCACTCGTGGTGGTGTTTCGTTGATCCAATGCCCAACAAACAAATCTCTGTAGGTTATAATACCTTGATCTAGCAAGTTTGACTTTTGCAGGTTAAGCATTACAAAGTCTCTGTGCTCTCTACGTGCGCCTAGCAAGCACTCAAAGTTGTAAGGTCTTTCCAGCGGAAAATCTTCTTTGGTAGTATTCCAGCGTAGGAAATTAAAGCTCCAGGCTGGTCTGTATATTACCCGTGGATCAAGTGGTTCATCTAACCACAGACCAGCAATGTGCAACAGCCAATTATTAGCACCTGTGGTTTCAATCCAAGCAATGAGTTCTGCTTTAGAATGCCATTCAATGTCAGTAAACAGTACTAAATCAAATTGGTCAAGATCTAACTGTGTAAATTCTGCGTTGTATTCGTGCTTGTGCGGTAAACTATAAAACACTGGTAACACAGCAATCTTGTGTGGCTGCGACAGCGCAGTTTCAAGATCTACAATTTGATTGTAATCAAAGCCCCACTCAGTGGCTTGATATCCTGGAGAATACACAAGTAAGCTCATAGGTTGCGTTGATAAGCCATGTAAGTGTTGCCGTAGGTTTCCGATAGATATCGGTCATCCTCGGCTGATCTGCGGAGCCATTGCAGATTAGGTTGTCCAGGGCAATGCTCTTCTGAGATTGAAATTTTTGGAACACCTGTTGCTGTGCTTATCTTCAAACGAATTAAATCCATCCAGCGATCAAAGTCGCTTACTTCTTTGGTATCCCAATCAAACTTTACGCTGCGACTTAGATCAGGCACGGCATCACAAATGGCTGTGTGGTAGTCAGGGTCAAAGCCACCAATCTTGGTCATGTCATCGTACATATATCTACGCTGTGGCTGCATGTTGATAGCTCTGCGACTCATTGTCCAATTACCAATTAACTCATACTCAGACAACCAGCGTATGAGTTCACCGTTGCCCCAAGGAGGTACTGTGGCTTCACCCGGGCAGTTTTCAATCAGTGCATCAAGCCAATTACGTTTGTGCTTTTGTTCAAGAAACTCACGCATAGCAGTGACATCTTCCTTTAGCACAGGAACATACTCACTAATAAAACAATGCGGAGTTAGTCGATCAAATCCAAATGCATTGCGGATAGTTTCGTAGTAGCCCCAGCTATGACGTTCATTTTCCAACACCATGAAGTTTAGTTTACCATCGATCATGGGCTGATAGTCTTGTATCATAATGCAATCGGGATCGTGCATGACCATTAAATCATAGTCAAGATAATCCAAGAAAGCCAACTTGATAGCTTGTTGTCGCAGCCACCATCCACGATAGTCTCCAGGCAAGACCCAGTTGTTGACTTCAGGGTAGAGTCTGTAGATTTCTGAGTCTGGGGCATAGTCAAAGTTGCTGGTATCAATGCCATACTTTTCAAATATCGGCCATAGCTCTTCTTTGGGCACAGGTGTGGCAATACATGTTCTGTCCACACCTTTGAGATGTTTTGTGAACTCAGGCTGCAAGCTCATGATAGCATGAGGAACACGATACCGTGCTAGATATAAAATTTTTGCTGAAGTCATATTGTTAAACTTGGTTACACGTAGTTATACACTGATACAGTCGACCTTGGCTAATACTGTCTTTAGACCAGCTTTCTTCTACTCGGTCAAACCATTCAATGCAATATTCAAGATCGTGCTCCAATGCATTGTTGTTTTGCACTATTTCTTTGATTTGACTGTTGCCAGCATGATGCATTTGATTTGGATAAAACCCTAGATAACAACAGGGATACACAGTACCATCAGCTGCTAGATATATCTCCTGATTGACTTTGTGCTGACAACGAAGATTGAGTTTGGCAGTATCTTTGGGTGTTTTTATAGTCTTTGCATCAAACCAAGTTACATGACTATGCAGCATATCTTTGATAGGCGGCGGATCACTGGCCGGCCCTAACCAATGACTGAACTCTCCAGATCGAGTGTAAACCGGTCCTGCATCTCTACCATCATAGATGTTTTCAAAATCTGCAAACCCCAACTCTATGGCAAGTCTACGACATTCTTCTTCTTGATGACGATTATGTTCAAACGGCACAAACCTCCAGATAGCTCTGCCGCCAGCAGCGATAAATGCACGAGCATTTTCTATGATCTTGTGCCAGTCAGTGTCTTGTCTGTACAATGAGTGTGTATCGGCCAGGCCATCCAGGGCAAATCCTATCTGTACTCCTGGTCGAGCTAGTCTAGCCCACCAAGCTGGGCTGCGAGAACTGCCATTGGTATTGATGTTTACACGAACACCATAATCAGCAAAATAGTTAACAATCTCAACACCGTCCCTACTGACTGCAAAGTCTCCAAGGTTTCCATTGAAATTTGCACCATAAATGGGATTCTGCGCTAGTTGTGCCAACAAGGGTTTTTTAAAAATATGTACTATATCTGCAAGATACAATTCAGTATCTGGGTAACCTGAGTTGTAATTGTAACCGCGGTAATTGCGCATACACATAGGACAGCGAGCATTACACCGTGTTGTAAGCTCTATATGCACACGGCGTATTTCTGACAGTTTAAGCATGCAGATATTTATAGGCGTAGTTTTTGCTAAATATTCTTATGGGAACAGAATTTGTCAGCGCAGTATGTGATGTACACGTGAAGTGGAAAGGCGGGCCACCGCCACGCTATCGAGTGTATGTAAACGACGAGTTGTTTACAGAACGTACATGGATTTGGCGAGATCAATACTTGGAAGAAAACATACAGATTCAAGCGCCGCCTGGGCACTACGAAGTGCGCTACGAGTTGTTAGACTCAGAACATGCTAGATTAAAAGTACACAATTTGAGAGTTGCCACAGGGCCAGCTATTATTGACCGACAAGGTCGTGTGCAAATATATACACCAGAACAAAAACAATGAGAGCCCAAGAATTCATCACAGAAACCACCACTGCTGGAAGCGTTGCTACAGTCAGCATGCCAATGGGCACTGCGTCAAGAAATGGCGGATCATTGTTAACAGGTAAATATACAACTGACCCCACGCCTAACACGCCGCGGGCCTACAAAAGGAATAAAAATGTTAGCGGACGCTTTAAAAACTCTCCTGGCAACTGAATACGCATTTGTAATCAAAGCCCAGCTATTTCACTGGAACGTAGAGGGTCCGGACTTTGCACAATTGCATGAATTCTTTGGCGAACTGTACGAAGAAGTCTATGACAACTCAATTGACCGCACAGCAGAATACATCCGCACATTAGACGACTACACACCTGGCAGCTTTGAACGTTTTAGTGAGCTGTCAGAAATATCAGGGCAGACCAAGATTCCACGTGCCCGACTCATGATCGAAGAACTCTTGGCCAACAACGGTCAAATGATCGAACTACTCAACAAGTGCTTTGAAATTGCTGAACAAGAAAATCAACAAGGCATTGCCAACTTCATTGCTGAACGCATAGACGCCCACGGCAAGCATGGCTGGATGTTGAGAAGTTTCTTGAAAGACAGTAGAGCATGAGCGATCCCATTTATGATATAATAAAACGACTGAGTTTGGTTGAGGGTAAAACTACCCCAGTTAATGTCAAGCATGGTTTAAACAAACAGCAACAAGGTGTTCCACAATTACCTGCGTTGTTGAAGCCAAAAAATATCAGTCCCACACTGTCAAAGAAACCATACCAAGCACATCCACTGGATGGCTACATGGTAGGCGAAAACTCTTTGGCTGAAGCCATGCAAGAAGTTGAAGAGGACATGATCAGCAAAGTCAAACAGAGATTCACAGACTACCTTGAGCAACTGGAACAAGAAAACGAATTAGATCATAAGCTGGTCAAAAAAGTCAAAAAAGAATTAGACATCATCAACGACCCTGCTGACGAAATGGAAGAACAGGCCACCTGGGACGCAGACGTTGCTCCACCAGATGGCGCCAAGGGCACAGAAACATCCAATGCCATTGCCACACAGGTTGCCAACGTTGTTGACCAACCCACTGCTCCATTGGGAGAAAGTCCAGCAAAGGTGTATGAAATGGATGACGGCACGTTTTTAGAATGCTGGGGCAATGATGACTCTGGCTACGAAGTGCGCAACGGTGAGCGCAGTTTGCCCACAAGATTCCCCCGTATTGATCACGCCGACATGGCAGTGAAGCTGTTCCAAAAACGCAGACAGGCTGCACAGCAAGACAATCAAGATTATATAGAAGAGAAGTAATATGATCATCGACCAACTATTCGAAGACGACGATAAAAAGAAAAAACTCAACGAGATTGATCCTCGCAACTATGACAGCGACGAGGACTACTACAATGACCTGCATGGCGATGATGACGACGAAGATTTTGACGGCGATGCAGCTGACGACGAAGTTGCTGACATGGACAATGACGAAGAGTCTTACTACGAAAAATATGTTCGTACCAAGAACTTAGAAGAAGAAATGCCAGTTATCGGTCAATCAACAGGCACTACTAGTCAAACAGACACACCACCACGTCGTAGTTTTGCTGTGAAAATCATGGCTGATTTTTACGACAAGAAACCCACACCCAAGGCTCAAGAGGTATGGCAAGCACTGGAAACCGTGTTGCCTAGAGATTATCCTCGTGTGCCGTTTCAACAGGCAACAGGCAATGAACCACAGTCAAGAGTAATGGCTGATATAAGAGATGACAAGTTTTCTATTGTCAAACAAAATATCTCCAGCGAAGACATTGCAGAAACCATTGCTAGTAAGTTCGAAGGCAAAGGTATTCCAGCTGAAGTCATCCACGGCGGAGTTTACGAAGAAGCAATGGGCCGCAAAACTGATGCCAAGGGCCGCACACAACAACAATGGATTCAAGCAGTTTATAAAAAGTTTCCTGATGCAAGAATTGTGCAGGCCAAGATGATTGATGGTCCGGCACATGCTATGTTGCCCGATGGCAGAAAATTTTCATGGACTCCTGTGCAAGGCATGGCAGAAGCCAAGGTCTCAACAGCCGCATTTAGAGCAAGCAATGCAAAACGTGCAAAACTAAATGCCATGTCTCCTGAAGAGCGCAAAGAATACGACAAAGAGCAAGCAGAAAAACAGCGCAAGCGTGATGACGCTCGCCTTGAAAAAGAACGTCAAAAGTTAGCTGCTAAAAAAGGCATAGACGAAGATTTAAATCGCAGAGGCTTTTTACAAGGCTTAGGCATGGCTGCAGCCGGTGCTGCCGGTCTTGGTGCTGCTGGTGCTGCTCAAGCACGAGCAACTCCTGATTGGATGGAAAAAGTTAAAAGAGCCAAAGCACTAATGGCCAAAGGTCAGAGTCGCGAACAAACTGCTAGAATTATGGGCATCAAAGGTCCTAACCCCGGCGGTGCTGGACCAATGTCAGGCGACTGGGGTGCAGTTAACTATGCTGCACAAGAAATGCGAGTCAAAGAAAGCACAACACCCAAGCAACGCCGACTCAACGAAGCCATGCTGATGGAAGATCCAATCTACCGTAAGTTTAAGCAAGTGGGTCGTTACATTGCTGAACGCAAAATGACTGAGAAGGAAATTCTCGATGTATTTGCACAAGCTGAACAAGGCATGACCAACGCAGACACAGGTGCTAACCGCACTATGCTAGGACGCGGCAAAGACACAGCCACTAAATTTGCCGGCAATGTATCCGGCGCAGTCAAAGGTGTGTTAGATAGCATGAGAACTTCTGTGCCTGTGCAGGCAGTAGAAGTTGCGTATGATCAAGCCACAGACGCACTGGCTGATGTTACAGGCGGACAAGACGGTCCTGTAATGAATGTGCTCAAGCAATACCGCATGCTGGCCAAAGAATATCCCAAAACTACTGGCTTAGTCAGATCAGCATTGATAATGGCGGCTGGTATGGCAACTGGCGGTGCTGCTCCTATTGCCATTATTGGTGCTCTTGGTGCGTTAGACCGCGCATTAAAAGGCAACACCTTGTTTAATTCCTTGACTGGCGGTGCTGCTGATTCTGCATTGGCAGGCGTTAGTCAGGCTGTTGCGGGTGCAATGGGCAGCGGCGCGGATGCAGCATCGGCCGCCCCTGGTAGCTCAGACTTCCAACTACCCGCTGACTCTGTGGCAGCAAATGCTCAAGTAGATCTTGATGCTGCCCGTGAATGGATCAACGCTGACGAAGCAACCCGTGCTGAAATTGAACAGATCACTGGCATGAGTGCCGCACAACTACAAGACATTGCTGTGAGCAATGATTTGATATCCAATGCAGACAGTTTGGCACCTGGCGAAGAAATTGTGCCGCCAGGCGGAAGCACAGCGGCCGTACCTGGTGCAGAAGGCTTTGGTGGCGGAACATACACAACCATGCCCGGCGATCAAGGCGGCTACATTGCACAGTCCATGGGTATTCCGTTTAAAGAATTAGAAGGATTAAATCCACAGATCACTAACTGGAACAAACTGCCAGTTGGAACAGAACTACAATTGCCTCCAACAGGCGACAACGTTGGCTCTGTGTGGAGAGATTTATCTGCAGGCCCTGGTGCAACCACAGCAGCGCCTGGCGCAGAAACTGTGCCAACAGCACCTGCAACTGCAACAACAGCTCCAACAGCACCTGCAACAACAGCGGCACCATCATCTCCGTATGGTGCGGTCCGTGGTCCAATGGGACTGAGCTACACAACTGTTGCTAACATGCCAGTAATACCTGGTCAACCATTGAACCCAACACAAATGGCCGTGGCTGACTTTGCAGTGCAACAAGGCAATCAATTGTCTCCTGTGGTGCAAGCAGCCTATGATTTGGCCAAGCGCGGCGCAGTTCGTGAATCCATTAAGTTTAAGAAATTGTCATTTGACAAACTTGTTGATCAAAAGAGCACTGTGATGAACTGGGCACTGAGCGAAAGCGTTGGACGCAAGAGCCATAGCGTGAATTTGACCACCGTGGGCACATACACAGTATTTGAAAACGTTGATCGTTATCGCAAAGCTCTTCTTGAATACGTAGAAACTCAACCAGGCCGTCCACAACTGCCAGATTTATATCGTCCTGACATGCCTGACGCTCCTATGCAGCCAGCTGATCCTGCAAAGAAGAGCTGGCTTGGCCGTGGACTTGATGCTTTGGACCGAGGAGTTAAGAAGGTTGGCGGTGCTCTAAGCAACTTTGGTCATCAGTTTACAACCAACGTTACAAAAGAAAAGCTCAAGATGAACTGGCACCAAGCTGGCAAGCCCAGCGATTCAGATCAACTGGCTGCATGGTTGGTCAAGCAAGGTGTGCCACAAGACGTTGTAACCACAGTTTACGGCAAGATGGGTATTCCTTATACTGCGCCCGGCACTCCTGCTCCTGCACCTACTACGCCTGCTGCTGCACCTGCTGCCACTGGTGGCGCACAAAAGCAAATGGCATTCTATGGCACGAATCCCAAAACAGGAAAACCATGGACCTACGATGAGTTACAAGCCAAGGCCACTGCCGGTGCTCCAGTTCCAACCGGTGCAACAGCTAAACCAGCAGCGACGAGCCCAACAGGATTCAATGCTGGAAATGTGATGAAATTACCTGGCATGGAAAAGTATGCTACCAAGCCTGCACCTGCCAAGGCACCTAACTTTGCACAACAAGGTGGTGGTTATGCTAAAGTTAATCAACCAACAACAGTAAGCTATTCTGGAATGTTGGGCACAAAGCCAGCAACTGCTCCGGCCGCGACGGCACCAGTCAGTGGTCCAATGAAAATTGGTGGTCAGACATTGAATCCAAAGAATCCTGCTGATAAGAAAATTATCGACCAGGTTCAGGCACAGACTGCAAAAGTGGCCGAGGCTCTCAAACGACCGGTGGCAGAAATGCTGAGCATGGTTGAGACCAAAGAAGACGTTGCCAAGATCAAACAGTTTGTTGATCAAACATTTGTGAAATATGGCGCTGTAAGCGAATCAGCATTTGTTGTGCGCAACAAACTGATTGAGCACATCACACAAGTTGGTGCGCAACGTCGCAGAGAATTTGCTCGCAAGAGCTGACCCAACACACCTTAGGACCGTTACCGTTTACGGTGTGTGGGCGGCTGCTGCCTGGGCTAACGATTCGCTACCGTGATGCCCAAAGTGAGCAAATAACATTTGACTTCTCCTAACTCATAGTGTATACTAGTGTTTTAGGAGAATTCTTTTATGTCAGCAAAAACATTCAACGGCGAGCAAAAACTCAAACTTACCCAAATCATCAACGAAGGCATGCAGGTCATGCACGAAATTGATACTTTACAAGGCGGGTTGACCGATACTATCAAAGCCGTGGCAGAAGAACTCGAAGTCAAACCTGCTATTTTGAAAAAGGCCATTAAGTTAGCACACAAAGCCAGTTTTGGTCAAGAAAAACAAGACCACGAAACCTTGGAAACTATTTTGGAAACTGTGGGCAAGACTCTTTGAGTGTATACACTGATCAGATTTGGCTCAAAAGTCAGTGCCGAGAATTAGAAAATCAAGCACTGGTTCAGCTACGGCGAGCAGGGGCAAGTCCTCTGCTGGTTGATGCAGTTGATACCTCTAAATCTTGGTCAAAACTGGTTACAGACAATGTTGTTGAACTAGAGCATGTTCCGCTGTACCCCGAGTTCTGGGGAACATTTAGTTACTCACCTGAATACACATCTCAACAACCAACCAAACTGTTCAACTGTTTTATGAACAGAATCTGCACCACACGGCAAAGTTGGTTTTATCAATTTGTTCGTAGAAACTTGTTGTGGCACGGGAACGTCAGTTTCTTGTTGGATGCAAGACAGCTGCCGCGCGGCAAAGAACTGTACGAGGACAACTTCAAAGGCTATGAGATTTTTGAAGCCGAACACACACTGATGAAGGATCGTGTTCCGTTTATTAATTTCACTGGAGATCTTGATCAGGCTGTTGTCGACAGTCAGTTCAGCGTTGTAATTGAAACATACTTTGATTGGCCAGGCACTATTGCCTTCAGTGAAAAAGTGTTTAGAGCTCTACAACTGCCAAGGCCCATGATGCTGTACAGCATGCCCGGCAGTGTCAAAGTTTTAAAGGACTACGGCTTTGACTTGTTTGATGACGTGGTCGATCACTCCTACGATAGTGAACCCAATCAAATTCAGCGACAGATTGTGATACTGGATCAACTGTGCGCCTGGAGAGACAGACCTTTTACAGATCAGCAATTGCTTGATTTTGAACAACGAGTCAAACACAACCAAAACTTATTACAAGATCTTCGAAATCGTTGGCCCGGCAGATTAAATGCAGTACTTGAAGATCTTAATAAGTAGTAATACAGAGTCGCTCACTCAACGAGCATGTAGCATGGCAACCAGCCATAAGTGGAGAAAAATTGAGTTATATTGACGCACTATTTGATCGTGAACACGATCGCATTCATACTGTAGAACGCCGAGACGGCGTGCGAGTCTACAAAGAATACCCAGCAAATTACATT
>JACCDL011440840.1_pt1 | contig 12444 bp, 11 predicted proteins | sample 7441931 | NCBI WGS metagenome assembly JACCDL01 (sample SAMN15323437, study PRJNA562643) | freshwater metagenome | isolation source: river surface water | place: USA:Blue River Watershed | collected 2017-08-16 | reverse complement strand
TGCAACGAGTGGGAGGACCAAGATGCCAACGACAATGCCAGCTGAAAGTGCCGAGAAGGTTCCAAGGTCGGGGAGAATCGTGGCCTTCAGCAGCGGAGTGATCACCGTGATCGCAAAGAAGCCGTACACGATCGTTGGGATGCCGGCCAAGATCTCAAGAACTGGCTTGACGATTGAACGAACCCGCTGGCTCGCGAACTCGCTCATCCAGACTGCAGCCAGGACGCCGAGCGGTACCGCAAGAACGAGTGCAATGAAGGCGATCATAAGGGTGCTCGTAATCAGTGGGATGACACCAAACGCGTACGGAAGGATTGATGCTGACCAACGAGTTCCGGTGAAGAAGTCGACGGGGGAGACTTCGGCGAAGAAGAAGAACGCCTCGACGACGAGGACGGTGATGATGCCAACGGTGGTGATGATCCCTACGGCTGCCGAGGCCCGAAGGAGGAATTCGATCAGAGCCTCACCCCTGCGGGTGGTGGCGGCGGAGTCGGGGCGATGAGCTGCCGATACGCCTGCCACAGACCCTCCTCCCGCTTAGCCGCTCTCCCCCGTACGCGGCGATCCTACCCCTAGAAGTGTCGACCCGGGGGCTGATGGGGCCCCCGGGTCGTTTGAGCGTGCGTGAGGGCTCAGCGCCCGCTCAGGATCCTTACTTGAGTGCAGCCTCTAGGGTCGCCTTCGCGGCGGCTAGGTCTGCATCATTCAGGCCGATGTAGCCAACCTCTGCCGAGAGCGCATTCGTGTTCTCCAGGAAGAACCGGAAGAACGCGGCAACCTCTGGTCGAGCCAGTGCTGCAACGGATGCGTAGACAAAGAGCGGTCGGCCGAGCGGCGCGTAGCTGCCGTCGTTTGCCGCATCTGCAGACGGCGCGGTGCAACCACTGCCGCCGTCAATCTCAACTGCACGAACCTTGTCGGCATTCTCAGTCACATACGCAAGGCCGAAGTAGCCCAGCGCGTACTGCGAGCCGCTAATGCCAGTCACCAAGGTGTTGTCATCCTCGGATGCGGTGTAATCGGAGCGCGAGCGCTTCGCCTCGCCGTTGATCACTTCCGTGAAGTAGTCAAAGGTTCCGGAGTCGGCGCCTGGGCCATACAGGTCGATCTTCTCAGCTGGCCACTCAGCACGAACGTCAGCCCACGTCTCAACCTTGGAATCGAGGTCCCAAATTGACTTGAGCTCGTCGGTGGTGAGGCAGGCAACGAAGGTGTTCTCCTTGCTCACCACAACGGCAAGCGCGTCAAGAGCAACCTTCAGCTCGATGTATTCGATGCCGGCGTTCTTGCAGATCGTTGCCTCAGAGAGGACGTCATCGGCAGTTCCAGCGACACCATCGTCGCCAGGCTTGTCACTCGTCTTGATTGGGCGGGACGCGTTGTTGGCGTCCATCTCGCCTGCGCAGAACTTCTTGAAACCACCACCGGTGCCCGAGAAGGCGACGGTGACTTGCACGCCCGAGTTCGCGTTCTGGAACTCTTCGGCAACGGCCTCGGTGATTGGATAAACGGTGCTCGAGCCGTCAATGGAGATATCGCCGGTCAGGGCGGGTCCTGAAGGACTGGCTGCTGAACCGCCACAGGCGGCGATGAACAGGGCGGCCGCGGCGGCCACGCTGAGCTTCTTCATGGTGCTCTTCATGGTGCTCCTCTCATCTACATCGCTGGCTCTTGGTCCAGCCGAGGGAGCGTGGCAGGGGAATGTAAGCGGAATGTTATCGCCAGATTGGTGCCACGTTAATTCTCGGCTAGGATGCTCGGCATGGCTATCCCGCGTCGACCCTGGCTCCACGTGATTGCTGGCTGCATGAGCAGCGGCAAGACGGCCGAGGTGGTTCGCCTCCTCACCCGTCGGCAAATCGCTGGCCAGAGCGTGCTTCTCATTACCCCTGCCCGAGACACCCGGGTGGCCCCTGGCGAGGTCGTCAGCCGCACCGGCACCCGCTTTCCGAGCGTGGTGGCCCCTGATGCTGCAGCGATCCGCAACGAGGTGGCTCGACTCGACCCAGACGCAATTGCAATCGAAGAGGCGCAGTTCTTCGGCTCGGAACTCCCCGCCATCATTGAGGAGATCGTCGCCGCACCACGCACGGTGATCGTGAGCGGTCTCGACCAAGATTTTGCTGGGCGGCCGTTTGCCACGATTCCAGAACTACTTGCGCTTGCCGACGAGGTAACGAAGTTGTCCGCGATCTGCGTAGTGTGTGGGAACGAGGCGACACGCACCCAGCGGCTGCGAGGCGGCAAGCCGGCTCGCGCTGATGATGAACTGATCGTGATCGGTGGCATGGCTGGCGACGACACGTACGAGGCGCGCTGCCGCGCCTGTCACGAAGTAATCGTTTAAGTCGTTCGCTTGCGCGCTGGGCTTCTGCGCGGATTCACAGATCGAATCGCCCCCCACTCCGCCACCAACACGGCGCCGAGGATCAGCGCCCCGCCCACCAGCTGAATTGCGGTGAGGCTCTCGCTAAAGAGGTACCCCGCCGCCACGATCGTAAAGATCGGCTCAACAGTGCTGATGAGTGCTGCGCGCGCGGCGCCGAGCCGTTGTGCCCCGATATAGAAGGCACCGATCGGAATGATCCCTGCAATCGTGGCGACGCCGATGATCGGCAGGAGGGCCGCGTCAGGGATCGGCGCTGGTAGAAGGTCGCGGCCGAGAGCGGCGCGCAGTAGCAACATGCCGACGGCGGTGCCGAAGAGGCTGATTGGAATGGCGGCGAGCGGCGAGGTGCCTCCGCGACTCGACGCGCCGGTGCCGCTCTTGCTTTCGCCGCCGAGACGTGCGGCGAGGATGATGTAGCAGCTGTAGATGATCGGCGAAGCGATGCCGAGGACAAGGCCGATCAGTGCCGGCTCTTTCGCTTCGGGGATGCCGCCCACGCCGAGCACGACCCCGGTGGTGGCGATCGCGAGGGCGATCCACGGACGTGGCCCTGAAGGAGCGTGGGCAAAGAAGATCGAGAGCACGGCAACGATCGCTGGGAAGGCGTAGGTCATGAGGCCGGCGAGTGAGGCGTCAATCCAGGTGAGGCTCCCGAAGTAGGTAGCGGCATTGGCGGTGAAGAAGAGCCCGATGGCGAAGGAGCGGAGCGCACGCTCGCGGGTCAGGCCACGAAGGGCCGCACGGCCGGCTGGGAGCGCGATGACGATGGCGCCAAGGATGAGGGCCGCGAGCAGGTGGCGCCACACCAGCAGGTCGAGCCAGTCAAATCCAGTCGGGTAGATCGCTTTCGCAAAGAGTGAGCCCGATCCATAGCCGATCGCCGAGACGACGACCAACAGAATCCACGGGAGTCGATTTGAACGCATCGTGCAAGGATACGCGAGCGCGAAGCACCTACGATGCGGAGATGCCAATTGCTGCGCTTCTCTTCATTGCTGGCTCCGCCGCCGCCCACGCGGCGTGGAACATTCGCCTAAAGGGGACGGGCGATCCAGAAACGACGGAGAACCTCACCGTCATCACTCCAGGGCTTTTCGCCGGTGCGCTCGTACTTGGCGCGTGGATCGTTGGACTGGTGCAGATCACCCCTACTGCTGCAGTTCTCGGTGTGGCTGCGGGAGCGGCAGAGCTTGCCTACTTCATGACGCTTGCCCGGGCCTACGCTGGCGCCCCGATCTCCGTTGTCTATCCGATCGTGCGCGGCATCAACCCACTGGTTGCTGTTGGCATTGGCACCCTGCTCCTCAGTGAGCAGCTCATCGGTGCGCAACCGTGGGGGGTGGTGTTGATCATTGCTGGCCTCGTGGCCCTCCGCCCGCCGTGGCAGGGGCTTCGCCAAGGTATCTCTGGCACGGCGCTCCTCTTTGCTATTGCTGCTGGCGTCCTCTCGGCCGGTGGCTCAGCAATTGAACGACTCGGCGTTCTGGAGGCGGGACCACTCCCCTTTCTCGGTCTCACCTGGGGAGTGACCGGGCTCCTCTACCTGGTGGTCGCGCAGCGCCGCGGGCTGGTGTGGAAGACCACACCGAATCTTGCGCTCACTGGCTCGCTGATTATTGGCGGCCACCTCCTTGTGATGGCGGCCTTCGCCGTGGCACCCCTCTCCGTGGTTGTGCCGCTTCGAGAATCAGCGATCCTGCTCGTCTCTGGTTGGGGGCTACTGCGCGCACGTGAGGCGAGCAGCCCAGCGCAGATTCTGCTCAGGGCGACGGGTGCGGTGGCAATCGTCTCGGGGGCGGCTCTGATCGCACTCGGCTAGCATCAGCGCTATGGCAAAAACGGTATCAAAGGCGGCCCCCCGACTCACCGCCGCTGCCCCGCTGGCGATCGCTCTGGCGATGCTCACGATCTACATCGTGTGGGGCACCACCTACCTCGCTATTCGCGTGGTCGTCGACCCCGATCAGGGCATGGCCATTCCGCCATTCGCCATGGTCTTCATTCGATTTGCGGTTGCCGGTCTCGCCATGCTTGCGCTCGTTGCCGCCTTTGCCCGCGATGCGCTGCGCTCACTAACCCGTGCGCAGATTCGCGACCAGGCCATCGTCGGAATCGCCCTGAACGTTGGCGGTCTCGGTGTGACCTCATTCGGTGAGCAGACCATTCCTTCGGGGATCACCGCGCTCCTGATTGCCCTCCTCCCTATCTGGGTCGCGGTGATTGGCCGCGTTGTCTACAAGGATCACATCGCGCCACTGAGCATCCTCGGCATCGCCGTCGGCATCGTGGGGGTGATCATCCTCATCTCTCCTGATGCGGGTGACGCGGGCCTCGACCCTCTCGGACTCGCCTGCATCCTCTTTAGCCCGCTCAGCTGGGGTGCCGGCTCCATTTGGAGCCAGCGCCGCGCGGCAACGCCCGCCGACTCTCGAGTTGCCGTAGCCATTCAAATGCTCGCCGGCTCCGTGGGCGGTGCAATCGTTGCCACCCTGCTCGGAGAGTGGAGCAGTGTGGAGTTCGGATCGCTCGGCAGTGACGTGATCTTTGCGCTTGCCTATCTCATCGTCGTCGGCAGCCTGATCGCCTACAACGTGTACACCTGGCTGCTCCGCGTTGCGCCATTCGGCCTCGTCTCCACGTACGCATATGTAAACCCGGTGGTCGCAGTGCTCGCTGGCAGCTTTATCTTGAGTGAGCCGATCTCGGCCCAGCTCATTGCAGGCGGCGCCATTGTGGTTGTTGGTGTCGCGATCATGGTGACGGCTCGTAATCGAACCATTGCACGCGGGGCCGCGTCGCACTGAGATGAGCGCAGGCGACGCGCCACTGCGCGTCTCGAGGGCGGCAGCTCGCCGCTTCCTTGCCGAGCGCCACATGCTCCTTCACCCGCGCCAGCTCCCCGCCAGTAAGGGCTCCGTGCTTGCCCTGGTTGAGCGGCTCGGCTCCCTGCAGTTTGACCCGGTTGACCTCGCGGGTCGCAGCCACGAGATCGTCTGCCATGCCCGTATTGATGGGTTTGAGCCACGCTGGGTAGACGAACTCCTCTACGCCAAGGTTCCCGCCCACCGCGCCCTAGTAGAGCAGTACAACGGCGTGCTGGTGATCGTGCCTACGAGTGAGCTCCCCTACTACCGACGCCCCGCCGACAAGCGCCGCGAGCGCTACTGGCGCGACGGCACCTACAAGCGACTCAAGCCGTGGGCCGACACGATCCTGTCGCGCATTACCGCCGAAGGGCCGCTCAGCGCCGCCGACTTCGGCCCCTCGAAGTCGGTTGCCTGGTCGTGGGGGCCAACACCGGCGTACCGCGCCGCACTCGAAATGTTGCAGCTCGCGGGCCTGCTGCATCTTGCCCGCCGCGACGGTTCGCGCCGCTGGTTCGACCTTGCCGAGCGACTCATTCCACGCAACGTGCTGGAGCGCCGTGTCACCGAAGAGGAGCAGATCGAACACACCTTCTTGGCGCGGCATCGTGATCTTGGGCTTGCCTCCGCGAACGGCGTTTGGGTGCAGACCGACTGGCCGCTCAAGCGTAAAGAGTTGGTGCGTCGACTCACCGAGCGCGGTGCCCTGCTCAACATTGAGATCGACGGGCTGCCAGGACCATGGCGCATTCCCGGCGGGGAGCGCTTCGCCCTTGAAGCGGCGATGCGCGCCACTGCTGGCACGCGACCGGTGGCAGCTGACCCGAACGCAGTCACGCTCCTCTCGCCACTCGACCCGCTCATTCACGACCGGAAGCGACTCGAGACGCTCTACAACTTCCACTACCGCTGGGAGATCTACACGCCCGAGAAGAGGCGCGTCTACGGGCCATATGTGATGCCGATCCATGCGGGCGACGCGATCGTTGGCCGCATTCAACTACGACGCGTGAAGGAGACGGGGGCAGTGATGATTGACGGGCTCTGGTGGGAGCGTGGCGCGAAGCCAACGCGCCACATCGCTGGCTTGGCCAACGCGATCGCTGCGCACCAGCGGCTGCTTGGATCTACAGCGGGGCAGATGCCGAAAGAGATTGCAGATCGAAGTGACGGGCGGCGCCTCTTTACGGCGCTGCGAAAGATTGCCGGCTAGACGCCGAGGTAGGCTTCGCGCACCTTCGGGTTCTTCGCCAACTTGTCGCAGCTGTCTTCGAGGGTAACCTCGCCAATCTGCAAGATGTAGCCGCGCTTCGCAATGCCGAGCGCCATCATGGCGTTCTGCTCAACCAGCAGCACCGCGGTGCCACGCGAGTTGATCTCGGTAATGATGTCGAAGATCTGCTCCACCAAGATTGGCGCCAAGCCCATGGAAGGCTCATCGAGCAATAGAATCTTTGGCTGGGCCATGAGTGCGCGTCCGATCGCGAGCATCTGCTGCTCGCCACCCGACATGGTGCCTGCGGCCTGGCTCTCGCGCTCCTTGAGCCGTGGGAAGAGTTCAAACACCTTCTTGAAGTCGTTCTGAACATCCGGTCCAGACTTTCGCAGAAATGCGCCCATCTCAAGGTTCTCACGCACCGACATGCGAGAGAAGACGCGACGGCCCTCAGGGCTGTGCCCAACACCGAGACGCACAATGTCATGCGGCTCTGCAGACTCAATTGACTTCCCCTTTAGCTTGATGCTTCCCGAGCGGGCGCGTTCAAGCCCAGAGATGGTGCGCAACGTTGTTGTCTTACCGGCACCGTTGGAACCGATCAGGGTAACGATCTCGCCCTCTTCCACCGTGAGTGAGACGCCGCGAAGGGCGTGCACTGCACCGTAGTACGTGTGCACATCCTTTAGTTCAAGCAGTGGTGCCATCGCCCAACTCCTCTCAGTGTCCCGCTGCGGCGCCGCGGCCGAGATATGCCTCAATCACCTGTGGGTTGTTACGGATCTCTTTTGGCAGCCCCTCGGCGATCTTCTCGCCGTGGTCGAGAACGGTGATGTGGTCGGAGATTCCCATGACCACGCGCATGTCGTGCTCAATCAAAAGCACCGTGATGCCGAGCTCGTCGCGAATGCGACGGATCAGCGCGGTCATCTCTTCGGTCTCTTTCGGATTCATGCCGGCTGCTGGCTCGTCAAGCAAGAGCAGCTTTGGTCGGCTCGCAACGGCACGTGCGATCTCGAGCAAACGCTGCTTCCCGTATGGAAGGTTGGCCGCCAACTCGTTCTCCATGCCAGCAAGATCTACAAAGGCGAGAAGTTCGCGTGCACGCTGCTCAGCAGCCGCCTCCTCTTCGCGCACTTGGCGGGTCTTGAAAAGGCCACCGAAGAAGGTGCCGTGCAGGTGCACATGCATGCCGATGAGGATGTTCTCAAGCGTCGTTAGGCTCTTGTATAGGCGAATGTTTTGGAAGGTGCGCGCTAGACCGGCCACCACCATGTCGTTCGGCCGAGCGGGTCGTGTAACCCCGATGCGCTTGATGAAGCGGTTGTACCAGGCGGGGCGAACGATGTTCAAGAGAAGTGCGCCCACAAACCCGAGCAGTGCCACGGCGACCGAGGCGACACCCTCGATCAGTCCAAGGTCGCCCCCGACAACCATCAGAAAGTAGATCGCCAAGCCGATGAATGGAATGGTTGGCAGGACCAAGAGGATCGGCTCTCGCCCCGCACCGGTTGGAGGGGAGATCAACAGTTTCCCGTCAAGCTCAATCGTGCCCTCTGTTGGGGCGTAGATACCAGCAATAACGTTGAAGAAGGTGGTCTTCCCTGCACCGTTTGGTCCAATGATCGCGCTGATCGAACCGCGCGGAATCTCGAAGTCCACGTTATTCACGGCCACAAGGCCGCCGAACCTCCGAGTGATGCCACGTGCCTTTAGCATTGGTCCGTTTTTCACTGCACTCACTTCGCGCCACCCTTCCCAATCTTGAGGGGGGCGAACTCACGCATGCGTCGACGTGCAGGGAAGATCCCCTGTGGTCGCTTGAGCATCATGAGTACGAGCACAATGCCGTAGAGCACGTACTGGAACTCAAGGAAGTCAATTTGATTGAGTACTGGAATGTTGAAGTTTTCCACGAGCGTATTGAGCTGCTTCAACAGGATGCTCTGGAAGAGATAGATCACGAAGGCACCCGTTGCCACGCCAATCGTGTTCCCCATGCCGCCTAGAACCACCGCGGCGAGAGCACTGATAGAGACTGCAAAGCGGAACTGGTCGGGGGCAACGATCGTAAGCTTCGCAGCATTCACCACGCCGATGATGCCGGCGATGCTGGCACCCACGGCGAAGGCCTGGAGCTTTGCGATGACGGTGTTCACCCCTGAAGATTCTGCGGCCAGCTCATCTTCACGAATCGCATCCCACGCTCGACCAAGGCGCGAATCTTCGAGCCGGTAAATCATGATTGCAATGAGGGTGAACATAATCAGCACCAGGCCATACATTGGCCATGGATTCGTCAGAGTGAACTGCAAGATGCCTGGGATGACCGGCTTGTCAATTCCTCCAATACCGTTGGTGCCATCCGTGAACTTGTCGGCATTCAGAAGTGTGATCGGTACGATCTCGCCGAAGCCGAGTGTCACGATCGCCAAATAGTCACCGCGCAGTCGAAGCGTCGGCGCGCCGAGCAACACACCGAAGATCGCGCCAACGACGCCGCCTGCGAGAAGCATTGGCCAAAATGGCAGGTGAATGTCGTGGAGCGGAGAGGCGACGAGCGCGTAGGTGTAGCCGCCGAGTGCGAAGAATGCGGCGTAGCCAAGGTCGAGCAGACCGGCGAACCCGATCACCACGTTGAGGCCCATCGCCAGCACCGCGTAGATTGCGGCGGTAGTGAAGGCGTTTACCCACGCGTTGGTGGACTGAATCCCGTCAAATGGAGGAATACGCGTGATGAGCGGCAGAGCAATGCTGATGAGCAGCACCGAAACCGCAATGCCAAGGCTGCGGTGCCTACGGAAGTAGTTCCGCACCGGGGCGAACCGCTCGTTTACGGCGGTAGCGGCGCGGCTCATGCGCGATCACCCGTCTGAGAGCCAAGTAGGCCTGTTGGTCGGAAGACCAGGAAGATCACCAGGAGCGAGAAGACGATCGCCCCACCCCATCGACCGTAGCCGAAGGCTGCCGCGCCGACTTCGACGAAGGCGATGAGGAAACCCCCCAGGGCGGCGCCTGCGGTGTTGCCAATGCCACCGAGAACTGCGGCGGTGAACGCCTTCAAGCCCGACTGAAACCCGAGGCCGAAGCTGGTGTTTCCGTAGTAGAGGCCGTGAACGACCCCCGCTGCGCCGGCAAGGCCTGACCCGATCAGAAAGGTGATCATGATCGTCCGGTTGATATCAACGCCCATGAGCGATGAGGCATCGCGGTCCATAGAGGTGGTGCGCATGGCGCGACCGGTTCGGGTGCGGGAGATGAAGAGCTGCAGCACCACCATCAGAATCAGTGCCGAGGCGATGACAAAGAGGTTCAGCAGGGGAATACGTGTCTCCCCAACCATGATCACCCACTCGATTGGGAAAATTTGAGGAACCTTGACAATCGTTGGTCCGAACGTGAATTGGATGATGTTCTGCAGGATAAAGCTCACGCCGATCGCTGTGATCAGCGGAGCAAGTCGTGGTGCCCGGCGCAGTGGACGATAGGCAAAGCGCTCAATGACCGCCCCCACAAGTGCCATGACAGCAATAGTCCCAACGAAGAGGAGGAGGAGCGTTGCGACAAGCGCTGGGATATCAGTGATCGCCCCTTCGTTCCCCAGCAAGCTCGAGCCGATGAAAATTGCAACGAAAGAACCGACCATAAAGACGTCACCGTGGGCGAAGTTAATAAGTTCAATGATCCCGTACACCATCGTGTAGCCGAGGGCGACGAGGGCATAGATTGCCCCAAGGGTCATGGCGTTCAGGAATTGGTTTGGCCCAAGAATGAGGAACATGGAGACCAGGAATGCGGTGACGGTCACGGGGAGGCGCAACTGGCGTAAGGCTCCTCTCGTTGCGACCTGCGCTGTTGCCACTGGCCCCCCTAACGGTCATTCAGGTGGGCCAGCTGCGGGCCCCTGATCTGTTCCGTAGATAGTGCCCGCTCAGGGCAGATTAGGCAAGGGAGAACGAGCTCCTGTTCCCCTTCGGTGATCCTAGACCACCCAGAAAAGCAGAGGCCCCTGGCCCCCTTTCGGGGTTGCCAGGGGCCTCCAACAGTTGCTATTCGCGGTGCGTAGGGTTACCCCTACGCGACCGGATTAGTTCCCGTAGTTGACTTCCTCAACGAACTTCCAAGCGCCACCCTCAACCTTGTAGAGGGAGATGATGCGCTGGGTCGTGTCGCCGACCTCGTCAAAGCTGACCGAACCGAGAACCGTCTCGAAGACGGTGCCCTTGTCGGCAACAGCGGCACGAACGGTCTCGCGGGTCACATCGCCACCGGTGACGGCAGCCTTGATCCCCTCGATAACGATCTGCGCGCAGGCGTATGCAGCGTATGCATAGCCCTCGGCATCCTTGCCGTACTCAGCCTTGAACTTGGTGTTGAAATCTGCCTTGCCTGGGATGTTCTCGATCGCAGCCTGTGATGCGTAGCTGTTGGCAGCATTCGCGCCTGCAATCGCAACATACGAGCCATCGCCGACGCCATCATAGATGCCGTCGCCGCCGAAGAACGGAAGCTCGCCAAGGCCGGCCTGAGCCAGCGCATTGCGGAAGAGTGGTGCGCCGTCTGACGTCACTCCACCATAGAAGATCGAGTCAGCGCCCTTGGCAGCTGCATCAGATGCAGCAGCCGAGAAGTCGGTCGTGCCGACTGGAAGGCCCTGTCGACCAACGACGGTTCCGCCGCCGCTCTTGAACTCAGCCTCGAACGCATCAGCGATCCCCTTGCCATAGGCATCGGTGGAGTCGACGATGTAGATCTTGCTGAAGCCAAGCTTCTTTGCGTACACGGCAACGGCTGGACCCTGAAGGTCGTCAGTCGTGGCAACGCGCACGTAGTTCACTGCACGGCCGCCGCGAAGGGCTGCACCGTCCTCACCCTTGGTGAGTGCAGGGTTCGTGTTCGATGGCGAGCACTGAAGAAGACCAGCCTCTGACGAGACTGGAATCTGTGCCTTTGCCGAACCCGAGTTGAACGGGCCAACAACAGCAACAACTGACTCGTCACCGACGAAGGTCAGCATGTCTGCAGCAGCCTGGTCTGGGTTGTGTGCGCCTTCCTTGGCGTGGTCAAGAACCTTCGACTTCAGGGTGTAGCCCTCAATCGAGGCCTCCTTGATCGCAAGGAGTGCGCCGTCGCGAGCTGGGCCCGCTGACGCAAGAGCAGAGCCGTTGAGTGGGAAGCTAATCCCGATCGTCAACGTCTTGCCCGCGGTGCTCGCCGTCGAGCCACCGCATGCAGCTGCGAGAATCGCAACTGCTGCAAGGGCGCTTAGGCCCTTCTTGTTAAAGACCTTCATGAGGTCCTCCTATCTGCTATTCCCAACCGTTCCGGTTGGGCTCGCCTCTGTTTCGGACTACGTGATCACGTCTCATCTACCGAAGTAGCTGCGACAGTGCGGCTGCGTCCGATGCAGTCGAGGAAGGTCATCATGAAGGAGCGCGCGCTGCTGCGCAACCTTTTCCCCGCCGTTTTTGTGCGTAGGAGGGCCTTTGTTAAGGAATCAGAATCTTTCTTCTAGCGCCCTTCGGCAATTAGCAGTGCGCCCCCTGCTGAAAGGTCAACAGATTGCAACCCAGTTGCAAGGTGAGCGGTGGCCAAACTGCCGAGTCGTACGCCCCCGACCGCTGCCGAACCGATCGCCGTAGCGGTTGCGCCATGTGGGCCCACTCCGATGTCCCCCACCCAAGGGCCGATTACCGCGCGAGCCGAGAAGTGGGGTGATGCGACCAGGAGCTGTTCGCCAGGCTTCTCCCAATCAATTGCGGTGGTACGGGTCGCCTGATGTTCCACATCGGTCGCGCGGATCGCTTCGGCCTGGTGGAGTGGTCGCGACGAGTCGTTGCGCCCCCAGTCGGCGACGCGATAGGTACGGTCGGATCGCTGTTGCACCTCCCAAATAAAGAGGCCGGGCATCAGCGCATGAAGGCAGCCGGTCGGCACGTCGAACACATCGCCACGTTGCACAGCGTGCCGAC
>JACCDL011230596.1_pt1 | contig 12446 bp, 9 predicted proteins | sample 7441931 | NCBI WGS metagenome assembly JACCDL01 (sample SAMN15323437, study PRJNA562643) | freshwater metagenome | isolation source: river surface water | place: USA:Blue River Watershed | collected 2017-08-16 | reverse complement strand
GTTCGGCTTCGATGCGCCCGAAGAAATTCAGCAAGACATGATTCGCAATCTGCCCAATTCGGCGGGTTACTCGGACAGCAAGGGGATTTTTGCCGCTCGCAAGGCGGTGATGCATGAGACTCAAAAGCAGGGCATCAAAGGCGTCACATTGGACGACATTTATCTGGGCAATGGCGCCAGTGAATTGATTGTGATGGCCACCAATGCGTTGCTCGACAACGGCGACGAGCTGTTGTTGCCAGCGCCCGACTATCCCTTGTGGACAGCTGCGGCCAGCCTTTCAGGTGGAACCCCCGTTCACTACCTTTGCGATGAGACCAAGGGCTGGATGCCCGACCTGGCAGACATTCGCGCCAAAATCACAGCCAAAACCAAAGGCATCGTGGTGATCAATCCCAACAACCCAACGGGAGCGCTTTACTCCGACGAGTTGTTGTTGGGTATCGTGGCAATTGCACGTGATCACGGGTTGGTGATTTTTGCAGATGAAGTCTATGACAAGGTTTTGTACGATGGCGTGAAGCACACGCCTATCGCCAGCCTCAGCCAAGATGTCCTCACCATCACCTTCAACTCATTGTCGAAAAGTTACAGATCGTGCGGATACCGCGCGGGTTGGATGTTTCTGACGGGTGACAAGCGTCCCGCCAAAGATTACATCGAGGGTTTGAACATGTTGTCCAACATGCGCCTGTGTGCCAATGTGCCGGGACAGTGGGCCATTCAAACAGCCTTGGGTGGTCATCAAAGCATCAATGAATTGGTGAACGAGGGTGGACGTCTGCGCAAGCAACGAGACCTTGCTTATGAGTTGATCACAGCCATTCCTGGCGTGACATGTGTGAAGCCCAGTGCGGCCCTTTACATGTTCCCCAAACTCGATCCCAAAATTTATCCGATCCAAGACGACCAACAGTTTTTCCTGGAAATGTTGCAAGAGACCAAAGTGATGTTGGTGCAAGGTACTGGTTTCAATTGGACCGAACCTGATCATTTCCGAATTGTGTTCTTGCCTCATTTGGATGATTTGCGTGAAGCCATTGCAAGAATGGCCAAGTTTTTAGAAAAAGCGCGTCTGCGTTTTGGTACTGCGGTTTAAGTGAGAGAGTTATGAATCCAATACAAGTCGGCCTGATGGGCATGGGCACAGTCGGTAGCGGCACATTCAATGTGCTCAAGCGCAATCAAGAAGAAATTAAACGACGCGCCGGTCGCGGCATTGAGATCACCATGGTGGCTGATCTGGATGTGGCCAAGGCCCAATCGCTGTGTGGTGATCATGTGAAAGTGGTGAACGATGCGCGCCAGATCATTGCCAACCCCGACATTGACATTGTGGTTGAACTGATCGGCGGCTATGGCATTGCAAAGACGTTGGTGCTTGAAGCCATTGCTGCGGGCAAACACGTGGTCACGGCCAACAAAGCATTGCTGGCCGTTCACGGCACAGAAATCTTCGCCGCTGCGCATGCCAAGGGCGTGATGGTGGCTTTTGAAGCAGCCGTAGCGGGCGGTATTCCCATCATCAAAGCGCTGCGCGAAGGTTTGACGGCTAACAGCATTCAGTGGGTGGCGGGCATCATCAACGGCACCACCAATTTCATCTTGTCTGAGATGCGTGAAAAGGGCTTGGACTTTGATGTGGTGCTCAAAGAGGCTCAGCGATTGGGCTACGCAGAAGCCGATCCGACCTTTGACATTGAAGGTGTTGACGCAGCACACAAAGCCACGCTCATGAGTGCTTTGGCGTTTGGTATTCCCGTTCAATTCGACAAAGCCTATGTTGAAGGCATTACCAAATTGGGTGCGGCCGATATCAAATACGCCGAGCAATTGGGTTACCGCATCAAGTTGCTGGGCATTACCAAGCGCACCGATGCAGGTGTTGAATTGCGTGTGCACCCTAGCTTGGTGCCCACACAACGCCTGATTGCCAACGTTGAAGGCGCTATGAATGCCGTGATGGTGCAGGGCGATGCCGTCGGCACCACGCTTTACTACGGCAAGGGTGCAGGGTCTGAGCCAACGGCCAGTGCTGTGATTGCTGATTTGGTCGACATCACGCGCTTGCACACAGCCGACCCTTTGAACCGCGTGCCCCATTTGGCTTTCCAACCCAATGCCATGAGCAATTTGAAAATTTTGCCCATGTCCGACGTTGTGACCAGTTACTACTTGCGCTTGCGCGTGGCAGATGAGGCGGGCGTTTTGGCCAAGTTGACGGGCCTGTTGGCAGAGGCCAACATCAGCATTGATGCGGTGCTTCAACGCGAAGCCGATCAGGTCAGCCAAGCGGGTGAAAACCAAACTGATGTGATCATCCTCACGCACGATACGGTTGAGGGCAAGATGAATGAAGTGTTGGCGCAAATGCAAGCATTGCCCACGGTGATGGCGCCCATCACCAAAATCCGTAAAGAAGAGCTGAACTGATGCGCTACTTGTCTACCCGCGGTCATGCTGATCGCAAACGTTTTTGTGAAATTTTGCTGGAAGGCCTGGCGCCCGACGGTGGTTTGTATTTACCCGAAACGTACCCCCAAATTACAGCAGACAACTTGATGCACCTGCGCCAAGTTTGGCAAACCAAAGGCTATGCAGCGTTGGCGTTCGAAGTGCTTTCTCTGTACATTGATGACATTCCATCCAATGATCTGCAAGCCCTTTGCCAAAAGACCTACACAGAAGCCGCTTTCGGTACCCCCGAAATTGTGCCTTTGAAGTCCCTCAAAACCAATGCGGCGCCTGGCGCACAAGTGAGTTTGGAAGCTTTGTCAAATGGTCCAACTTTGGCATTCAAAGACATGGCCATGCAACTGTTGGGCAATTTGTTTGAGTACGAGTTGGCGCGTCGCAATGCCGAGTTGAACATTTTTGGTGCAACTTCCGGTGACACGGGCAGTGCTGCAGAGTACGCCATGCGCGGCAAAAAAGGTGTGCGTGTGTTCATGACCAGCCCACAAGGCCGCATGAGCCCATTCCAACAAGCGCAAATGTTCAGCTTGCTCGATGAGAACATTCACAACATTGCCATCGAAGGAGTGTTCGACGATTGCCAAGACATTGTGAAAGCTGTCAGCAACGATTTGGATTTCAAACGCAAGTACAAAATTGGGACCGTCAACTCCATCAACTGGGCTCGTCTACTGGCGCAGGTGGTGTACTACTTTGCGGGTTACTTTCAGGCCACGCAAGACAACTCACAAAAGGTTAGCTTCAGCGTACCCAGTGGCAATTTTGGCAACGTGTGTGCCGGTCATGTGGCGCGCATGATGGGTTTGCCCATTGACCAATTGGTAGTGGCCACAAATGAAAATGACGTGCTCGACGAGTTCTTCAGAACGGGTGTCTATCGCGTTCGAGGCACAGCCGATACCCACGAAACATCCAGTCCTTCGATGGACATTTCCAAGGCCAGCAACTTTGAACGCTTTGTGTTTGACTTGCTTCAGCGCGATGCTGTTCGAACCAAAGATTTGTTCTATGACCAATTGAATCAAAAAGGTCAGTTTGATTTAGGTCACGACCCTTTGTTTGCTACGGCCAAAACCAAATTCGGTTTCATCAGCGGTAAGAGCACACATGCTGATCGACTCAAAACCATCCAAGAGGTTTTTGCAGACAATCACATCATGATCGACACGCACACAGCCGATGGCTTGAAAGTGGCTGTGCCGCTGGCCAAACCAGGCATTCACATGCTTGTATTGGAAACGGCTTTGCCCATCAAGTTTGCTGCCACCTTGGTGGAAGCCTTGGGACGTGAACCCGATCGGCCAGCCAAATTTGAGGGCATTGAGGCCTTGCCCAAGCGGGTTCAAGTGATGCCCAAGTCTGTCGACGCCGTCAAAAAGTACATTGCGCAGCACTGCGATTGATCCCGATGGCCAACGACAACACTCCCAAACGCCCACCCCTGATGTCCTTGGACGAGGCCTTGGACCATGTGTTGAAAGGGGCCATCGTCATCCCTGAACACGAGTCAGTGCCCAGCTTTGAGGCTGACGGTCGTGTCTTGGCTGAAGACCTGGTGTCGCAACTCCAGGTGCCGCCGCAAGACAATTCTTCGATGGATGGTTATGCCATTCGCTTAGAAGATGTGCCAGTTGCGGGTGCAAGATTGAAAGTGACCCAACGCATTCCAGCGGGTCACAACGGTCAGGCGCTTCAAGCCGGTGAAGCCGCGCGCATCTTTACAGGTGCACCCATTCCGCCAGGCGCCAATGCGGTTGTGATGCAAGAGGATACCCAACTCGATTCATCCACTGAGGTCCCTGAAGTCGCTGTCCAAGTGATACCCAGCCAGGGTCAATGGATCCGGCGAAGTGGCGAAGATGTGACTCGCGGTGCAGTTGTGTTGCCTAAAGGCACGCGGCTAGATCCTGCCGCATTGGGTTTGGCCGCCAGCATTGGCGTTGCCAAAGTGAAAGTGGTCCGCCGTCCACGCGTTGCCTTGTTTTCGACGGGCGATGAGTTGGTGATGCCTGGCGACGTTGAGCCGCAAAACATGCGACCTGGCGCGATCTACAACTCCAACCGATTTTTCCTTCGCGCCTTGTTGGTTCGTGCTGGTTGCGACGTTACGGATTTGGGTATCGTGCCAGACAACTTGAGCTCAACCCTTCAAGCAATGAAGACGGCAGCTGCCAACCATGATTTGATTTTGACCAGTGGCGGCGTGTCTGTGGGTGAAGAAGATCATGTCAAGCCAGCGGTCGAAGCTTTGGGTGGTTTGAATTTGTGGCAAATTTCCATGAAGCCCGGTAAACCATTTGCCTTCGGTTTTCTCAATCCACAGGGCGCCTGCGCTTCCAATAAAACATATTTCATGGGACTGCCTGGTAATCCAGTTTCAAGCTTTGTGACTTTCCAATTGTTGGTTCGTCCCTTCTTGTTGGCTTTGCAAGGTGTGGCGGCAGTTCGCCCAACGCCCTATCGTCTGCAAGCTCATTTCGATCTTCCTAAACCTGATAAACGGCGCGAATTTTTGCGTGTCAAACGCAATGCCCAAGGCGGGGTAGAGTTATTCCCCAATCAAAGCTCTGGTGTTTTGACTTCCGTCGTTTGGGGTGATGGTGTGGTGGACAACCCAGGCGCGCAAGCCATTCAAGTGGGTGATTGGGTGTCGTTTTATCCCTTTGCGGAGTGGCTGCAATGAAACTCCGTTTGCGTTACTTTGCTTCATTGCGAGAGTCGCTTGGAAAGTCTCACGAAGACTTCCTGACCGATGCGAAAACAGTGGGCGAGTTGAGAGATCAACTGCTTGCGCAAGGCGGTGCGTATTTGTGTTTGGCGCGCGGCAAAGCTGTCCGAATGGCTTTGAACCAAGTCATGGTGGAGGAGGATGCGCCCATCACGGACAACGCCGAGTTGGCTTTTTTCCCGCCGGTGACAGGGGGCTGAAACATGCAGCCTCGTGTGGTCATTCAAACTGAAGACTTCAATGTGGCTGAAGTGCTGGCTGCGCTTCGCGCCAATGACCTGAGGGTGGGTGCAGTTTGCTCTTTTGTGGGGACGGTTCGCGACACGCGCATGCTCACCGGGCAAGCGGTAGATGAGGTTGTTTCAATGACCCTAGAGCACTATCCAGGCATGACCGAGTCTTCCATCGAGGCCATGATTGAAGAGGCGCATCAGCGTTTTGATTTTTACCAAGCCAAGGTCATTCACCGAGTGGGCGACTTGAAACCTGCCGATCAAATTGTGTTGGTTGCTGTCACCTCGGCACATCGCGGCGAAAGCTTCAAGGCCTGTGAGTTTTTAATGGACTACTTGAAAACCCAGGCGCCCTTTTGGAAAAAAGAGGAAACCCCCGAAGGCGCGCAATGGGTTGATGCGCGGGTCAGTGATGACCAAGCCCTGGCTCGCTGGGGTATCAAGTCAAGCAACGCTTAACGGATGGATAGATGCAGTCAGTGTTGGTAAGCTGGCCGCTCAGCACTGGCAGGGTCCAAGTTATCGGGACGCTGCGAAAAATCAGGTTGTTGCCATTGCGCTTTTTTCAAAGCTTGTTCAATGAGGTGCAACAAGCCATGCAACAAAGCTGCCTGAAGATTGAATTCACAAGATGCACCACTGGCATTCTCGCCACTCTTGTCTTGAAATAACAAATTCAAACTGCCGCTGGTGTGCAAATTCAGTTGAACATCGGTCACCAGCATGGGGGTGGGGCCCAGCGGTAAGCTGAGGTTTTGCGATACAAAGGGCGTTGAAAAATCGGCTTGTGATAGAAAGTTCTCGCGCTTTAACTCAGCCAACATTTGTTGAGCCGTTGTGTCTGTCGCCATCACTTGGGGGTCGCGGGCTTCAAGTTGAACCACGGAGGCCTGCAGATGTGGCAGCAAGCGCAGTGTCATGGCCCTTGTGAGCCACAGCCTGAACTCCTGACTGTCTTGATTGCTGACCCGCAAGGCCAAGCGATCTTGACGTTCGTCATATTGGACCGACATTTGGTGAATGTTCATTCTTGACATTCTAGAGGCTCTGGGCAGAGCAGTGGCTCAATTTGGTCGCCCTCTTGAAAAATAGCCACAACGGCCCAAAATGGATCTCAATAGGAGATTCAAATGCGAATTGACAAACTGACCACCAAATTTCAAGAAGCGCTTGGCGATGCCCAGAGCTTGGCCTTGGGCAAAGACCATGCATACATCGACCCTGCACACGTCTTGTTGGCCATGCTGCAACAACAGGATGGCCCCAAGGCTTTGTTACAACGGGCTGGCGTCAACCTGTCAGCCTTGATGTCTACCGCCACATCGGCTGTCGAACGATTGCCCCAGGTCACGGGTCAAGATCAGGTTCAAGTGGGCCCCGATCTGGTCAAACTGTTGCAAGCTGCAGAAAAAGAATCACTGAAACGCGGTGACTCTTTTGTGGCCAGCGAACTTTTTTTGTTGGCCTTGGCAGACAGCAAGTCTGAGTTGGCTCGGAACGCCAAAGCGGCGGGCTTGAGCCGTCAAAGTTTAGAAACTGCAGTCGATGCAGTGCGTGGAGGACAAAACGTGAACAGTGCAGAAGCTGAAGGACAACGTGAGTCCTTGAAAAAATATTGCCTTGATCTAACCGAGCGGGCGCGCATGGGCAAGCTCGATCCCGTGATTGGCCGCGACGATGAAATTCGCAGAGCCATTCAGGTTTTGCAGCGACGCACCAAAAACAATCCCGTCTTGATCGGTGAACCTGGTGTTGGCAAAACGGCCATCGTGGAAGGTTTGGCTCAGCGCATTGTGGCCGGCGAGGTGCCCGATTCATTGAAGGGTAAGCGGGTCTTGTCTTTGGACATGGCCTCTTTGTTGGCAGGTGCCAAGTTCCGCGGTGAGTTTGAAGAGCGTCTCAAATCTGTTCTCAACGAGCTTGCCAAGGACGAAGGCCAAACCATTGTGTTCATCGATGAACTGCACACCATGGTGGGCGCAGGCAAGGCCGAGGGTGCTATGGACGCAGGCAATATGCTCAAGCCTGCATTGGCACGCGGCGAATTGCATTGCGTGGGTGCCACCACCTTGGACGAATATCGCAAATACATTGAAAAAGATGCTGCACTAGAGCGTCGTTTTCAAAAGATCTTGGTGGGCGAGCCCAGCGTGGAGGCCACCATCGCCATCTTGCGGGGCTTGCAAGAAAAGTATGAAATCCACCATGGTGTGGACATTACCGACCCTGCCATTGTGGCGGCGGCAGAACTCAGTCACCGCTACATCACCGATCGATTTTTGCCCGACAAGGCCATCGATTTGATTGATGAAGCAGCTTCCAAAATCAAAATTGAAATTGATTCCAAACCTGAGGTGATCGACAAGCTTGATCGACGTTTGATCCAGTTGCAGATTGAACGTGAGGCTGTCAAAAAGGAAACCGATGAGGCCTCTCAAAAACGCTTGGGTCTGATTGAAGAAGAGATTGTGACGCTGAAAAAAGAAGCCGCCGATCTGGAAGAAATTTGGAAGACCGAAAAAGCGCAAGCACAGGGCAGTCAAAACGTTCGCGAAAAAATTGACCAATTGCGTCAACAAATTGAAGAACTCACCCGCAAAGGCGACTTCAACAAGGTTGCAGAGTTGCAATATGGGAAATTGCCTGAACTTGAAAAGCTCTTGTCTGAGACACAGGCTAAGGAATTGAATCCAGAAGCGGGTTCTGCGCCACGCTTGTTGCGCACGCAAGTGGGTGCTGAAGAAATTGCCGAAGTGGTCAGTCGTGCCACTGGCATACCCGTGTCCAAAATGATGCAGGGTGAGCGTGAAAAACTGTTGCAAATGGAAGTCAAGTTACACGAGCGTGTGGTGGGTCAAGACGAAGCCATCGCTGCTGTCTCGCATGCCATTCGCCGTTCACGCTCGGGCTTGTCCGATCCGCAAAGACCCACAGGTTCCTTCTTGTTCTTGGGCCCAACAGGCGTTGGCAAAACAGAGTTGTGTAAAGCCTTGGCGGGCTTCTTGTTTGACAGCGAGGATCACCTGATTCGCATCGACATGAGTGAGTTCATGGAGAAGCATTCGGTTGCCCGTCTCATTGGCGCGCCACCTGGTTACGTCGGCTACGAAGAGGGCGGCTACCTCACGGAAGCCGTGCGCAGAAAGCCTTACTCGGTTTTGTTGCTCGATGAGGTTGAAAAAGCGCACCCTGATGTCTTTAACGTGTTGCTTCAAGTGTTGGACGATGGGCGCTTGACGGATGGTCAAGGCCGCACAGTCGACTTCAAAAACACAGTCATTGTGATGACGTCCAACATTGGCTCTCACTTGATTCAGTCCATGGTGGGAGAGTCCAATGACGACATCAAAGAGGCTGTTTGGGGTGAATTGAAGAATCACTTCCGTCCCGAGTTTTTGAACCGCATCGACGAGACGGTGGTCTTTCACAGTTTGGACGCCAAGCACATTGAATCGATTGCCAAAATTCAACTCCAAATTTTGGAAGCTCGTTTGTCGAAGATGGACTTGCACCTTGAGGTCTCGCCTGCGGCTTTGGCGGAACTGGCCAAGGTGGGCTTTGACCCTGTGTTTGGTGCCCGTCCCTTGAAGCGAGCCGTGCAGCAAAGGATTGAAAACCCGCTGTCCAAACTGCTCCTTGAGGGCAAGTTCTTGCCAAAGTCGGTGATCCCTGTGGATGTCGACCCAGTGAAGGACCCAGGCGTTTTTAAATTTGACCGTGTGGTGAGCTAAAGTGAATCACCAGGTGACCTTGCTTCGTCTGAAGAATTCGCTTTGAAAGTATCATGCGGCCTTGATCACAAGAGGCTTTATGAGCAATCTAATCGACAAACAAGCTGAAACTGGCTCCAAGACTCAAATGGGAGGTCACCTCCTGGTGGAGTGTTTGGTGGCGCAAGGCATTTCCCACGCCTTTGGTGTCCCTGGTGAAAGTTACTTGGCCGTCTTGGACGGTTTTCACAAATACAAAGATCAGATTCAGTTTGTGACTTGCCGGCAAGAGGGTGGCGCGGCCTTCATGGCGGATGCCCAAGGTCGTTTAACGGGCCGTCCTGGCGTTTGTTTCGTGACCCGAGGCCCCGGTGCCACCAATGCCTCCATTGGCGTTCATACGGCGTTTCAAGACTCTACGCCCATGGTTTTGTTTGTGGGCGATGTGGCCACCGATACACGTGACCGCGAAGCCTTCCAAGAAGTCGATTTCTGTTCTTTTTTTGGACCCAGCACCAAGGGCATGGCCAAACGCGTCGAGCGCATCGACGATGCCAAGCGTATACCTGAATACGTGGCACGCGCATTTGCCACCGCTATGAACGGCCGACCCGGCCCCGTGGTTCTGGTTTTACCTGAAGACATGTTGACCCACGAGGTGACGGCCCAACCCTTGCCAAAGCTAGAACCCGTGGAGGCTTGGAGTGATCCCGGTAGTTTGCGTCAACTGCGAGAAATGTTGTTGGCGGCCAAACGGCCATTTGTGATTGCCGGCGGCGGCGGTTGGACCCCGCAAGCCGCACAAGCGCTGCAAAGGTTCGCGGAAAATTGGCAATTGCCCGTTGGCAATGCCTTCCGATTTCAAGACACCTTTGACAACTTCCATCCTTTGTATGCGGGTGATGTCGGGATTGGCATCAATCCCAAACTGTCGCAGCGCATCAAAGACAGCGATTTGATTTTGGCCATTGGCCCCCGATTGGGAGAAATGACCACCAGTGGCTACACACTTTTGGAAGTTCCGAAACCCAAGCAAAAGCTCGTGCACATTCACGCAAGTGCTGAAGAGCTTCACCGTGTGTATTCGGCAGATTTGGCCATCTGTGCCACCATGAATGCCGCCGCACGAAGCCTTGAAGTGTTGACCGCGCCGCCGTCAGTGCCTTGGTCGGACTGGACGGCACAGGCCAATGCGGATTACCGGGCCAATATTCAGCCACAGTCTTTAGCCGGCCTGCCACACGACTCGGCCCAGGGCTTGGTGAACATGCCCGAGGTGGTTGCTGCATTGCAGCGGCATTTACCGGCAGATGCCGTGCTGACCAATGGTGCAGGTAATTTTGCAAGTTGGGTCCACCGTTATTACCAGCACCACGGCTTGAGCAAAGGCTTGAAGACGCAATTGGCGCCAACGGTGGGTGCCATGGGGTACGGCGTGCCTGCAGGTATCGCCGCTTCTATCGTGTCCAAGCGAGTGGCATTCACCATTGCAGGTGACGGTGATTTTTTAATGAATGGCCAAGAGTTGGCAACAGCCTGTCAGCATGGCGCCAAATCGATTGTGGTGCTATTGAACAATGGCATGTACGGCACCATTCGCATGCATCAAGAGCGCGATTTTCCGACCCACAACATGGGCTCCAACTTGAACAATCCGCACTTTGCCAATTTGGCCAAAGCATATGGGTATGAAGGCATTCGAATTTCCAAGACGGAAGAGTTTGAGCCTGCACTGATCGAGGCGCTTCAACGTGAGCAGGGTACCTTGATTGAAATCATGTTGGACCCGGAAGTCATTACCACCCGAGGCACGCTCTCGGCCATCACACAAAATGCTTTGAAATCGAAGTCATAAAAAAAGCCGGGATGACCCGGCTTTTTTCATTCGAGAAGCATTGAATTACTTCAAGTGCTTGCCGATCAGGCCGGCCATCTCGAACATGCTGACTTGGGCTTTGCCAAAGACTGCTTTGAGTTTGTCATCAGCGTTGATGTTGCGCTTGTTGACTTTGTCTTGCAGGTTGTTTTTCTTGATGTAAACCCACAGCTTGCTCACGACTTCAGTACGTGGCAGTGGGGATGCACCCACCACAGCAGCCAAAGCGGCGCTAGGTGTCAAAGCCTTCATGAAAGCGGCATTAGGTGTGCGCTTTTTTGCGGGGGCTTTTTTGGCTGCAGGCTTTTTAGCTGGTGCAGCTTTCTTTGCAGGTGCAGCTTTTTTAGCGGGTGCTGCTTTTTTTGCAGGTGCCGCTTTTTTCGCTACGGGTTTTTTGGCGGGTGCTGCCTTCTTTGCAGGAGCAGCTTTTTTTGCCGGAGATTTTTTTGCAGTTGCCATTTTGAAATTCCTTAAGTCGGAAGTTGGTTCGCAGCCGGAAACTTATTTATCCGGCTGAGCGGATGCTACTGGAGAAAGTGCGTGTTTCCAAGGGGCAATTAAGTTTTTTTAAGCGTGATGTTGCAGATATCCCTCTTGCAAAAAAATCATTGTTTGACTTGGATGAGCCATTGATGTGGTGATTTGAGAAAAAGTGGCAGTTGCAGTTTGGAAATTTAATTTCACAATACAAAATATACCAGTGTTGCGCCGCAATAATTTTTCTCAATATGAGAGATGATATTTTGCAATGAGAAATTTAATGTGTAACACATTGAATTTAAACATAAAAATAATTGTCTTATATAAGACATAAGATGTTTCATTGGTCTTCTATAAGACTTAGAATTTTCGCCAGTGCCAAAGATTTCTGGGAATGAATTGGCCTCAACTTCAACCACACTTAAGGAAAACGTCATGCCACAAAATCTCGTTGAACAACTCAGCCGTGAACAACAAATTGCCGCTTTGGAAAAAGATTGGGCCACCAACCCCCGTTGGAAGGGCATCAAACGCGGCTACTCAGCTGCCGATGTCGTGCGTTTGCGCGGTTCTTTCCCCATTGAGCACACATTGGCTCGCCGTGGTGCTGAAAAACTGTGGGACTTGCTTCACACAGAAGACTACATCAATTGCTTGGGCGCATTGACGGGTGGTCAAGCCATGCAGCAAGTGAAAGCAGGCATCAAGGCCATTTATTTGTCTGGCTGGCAAGTTGCTGCTGACAACAACTCTTATGCATCGATGTACCCCGATCAATCTTTGTATCCAGTGGACTCTGTGCCAAAGGTTGTGGAGCGCATCAACAACAGCTTCCGCCGTGCTGATGAAATTCAATGGTCTAAAGGCACCAACCCTGGCGACAAAGAGTACACAGATTACTTCGCGCCCATTGTTGCCGATGCTGAAGCCGGTTTTGGTGGCGT
>JACCDL010176246.1_pt1 | contig 12454 bp, 19 predicted proteins | sample 7441931 | NCBI WGS metagenome assembly JACCDL01 (sample SAMN15323437, study PRJNA562643) | freshwater metagenome | isolation source: river surface water | place: USA:Blue River Watershed | collected 2017-08-16 | reverse complement strand
TGCCGTTCCAGTTACATTCCACTGCTTTGCTGTAGTATCTTCTTGTGCAAGTACCTGGTCGTTTGATATATTGTTTTGATTCCACTCCGTACAATATATTAAGATAATGCCTGTCAGCCCAGTAAGCACCCATACATATCCCAAGATATCTACCACCATTTTTGAGATAGTTAAGGATAAGACTCCTGTGATGCTTAAAATATGTATCGTAAGCATCACTATCGCCGACACCGCCAGGGAAACATACAAGATCCACATCACGGAAAAAGTCATCTTCGGTTTCATGTTTAGTAAATAATTTATATGTGTAATCAGACCCTAGTGCTTTGATTATACCATTGCACGATTGAACAGAACATTTTGGATGTTGTACAAATAATCCAATGGTTTTCACATCACCCTTCACATGCTAAGCAAACATCCTCTGTTGCTAATGCTTTCAAATCAATTTCTTCAATTACTTTACGTTCAATACGTTTTGATACTTTATCAGCCTTTGCAAGTTTCTCACTACGGCAGTAATACAACGTTTTGAGTCCTTGCTTCCATGCTTGAAAATGAACTGCATGTAGATACTTGATATTTACATCAGGTCTAAAAAAGAGGTTAATGGATTGCGCCTGGTCAATGAAATTTTGTCTGTTAGCTGCGTGGTCCACAACCCATCGTTGGTCAATCTCCATACTAGTTTTAAAGACGCTCTTGGTCCAGTCATCCAAGAATTCAAGATGTTGAACGGAACCGTCGTTTGCAATGATACTCGACCAAATTTGTTGATATTCATCTTCACCCTTTGGCGTTAATGGTGTATCGTTTGGAGATAGATATTGCCTGATAATCTTATCTAGGTATTTGTTTTTGTTGAGGTAAGCACCAGATAAAGTATCTTGCCTATAAGCATTAGCACGATAAGGCTCGACGCTAGGAGAAGTGTTCCCCATAATAATGGAACTAGAAGCGTTAGGTGCGATAGCCATAACGTGAGCAAAACGACGACCGGTACCCACACAATCTGGTGCCTCGCCACGTTCTTTACCCAATTTAATATTTGCATCATATAATCCTTCACTGATATGTTTGAATATCTTTACATTTGTTGAAGTGGCAATTGCTGACTCCCATGCAATGTTTTTTCTTTGTAGATAGGCATGGAATCCAAGCGCACCCACTCCGATACTGCGTTCTCTTTCTGCGGAGTATTTTGCTCTTGCAATGTGCGATGGTGCATTATCAATAAAATACTGTAATACATTATCAAGCATCTCAGCAATATCAGAAAGAAAGTTCGGATCTTCTTTCCAATCATCGTAATACTCTAAGTTCACTGACGACAAACAACATACTGCTGTTCTTTCCTTATCTGTAGGCAAAATGATTTCACTGCATAGATTTGACTGTTTGATCGACAGACCAAGTTTCTTTTGAAACTCTGGCATTCTTGCATTACTAGTATCTATAAAATGTAGATATGGTTCACCAGTCTGCATTCTGATTTCTAGTATTCTTTGCCACAATTCACGAGCAGATACAGAATCACGAACTTCATTCGAGTGTGGATCAATTAGATTCCATGTATCATCTGCATGTGGATCAATCATACACTTTTCAATCAAGTGCATGAAATCATCTGTGATATTGATACCGTGATGTAGATTCAGGCAACGCATATTCTGATCACCTGTTGGTTTTCTCATTTCAAGAAAAATGAGAATATCTGGATGAGAGATATCAAGATAAGCGGCATAAGAACCGCGACGAGTGCGGCCCTGACGGTAGGCGAGGCTCGAAGCATCATACGTGCGGAGATGAGGCATAATGCCAACAGACTTATCATCAGCAGCTCTGATACCCAATCCAATTCCTACTCCTCCGCCGAGCATGGACAACCAATTCACCTCTGAGAGAGTATCGACGAGACCTTCTGCGCTATCGTCCAAGTATGGTAAAAAGCATGAGATAGGTAAACCACGCTTACTACGACCAAAACTAAGAATGGGAGTAGAATAAGACAACCAATGTTTAGAGCTATATTCATAAAGCCTTTGTGCATGTTGTTCATTCGATGAAAACGCTTTAGAAACATATGCAAATCTCTCTTGTGGTGAAGATTCGTCCTCCCTCATGTAACTTTCTTTTAGTCTTTTGATGCCTAGTTCATCGAACAGCGAATCTCTAGACAGATCAATATTTATGCCGTGAATCTTATTCATATTTCTCCGTTATTATTTTTTTGTGAATTGCTCTAATTGTGGTGGAGTCCATCCATCCGGTTTCATTACTTTACCATTTTCATTCTTAATTACTTTTCCAGTTTCTGGATTAATCTTTGCAAGATTTGAACGTGCAACTTCTTTCCATGCTCCTTCAACATCATATTCTTGCATGTAACAATAACCAAGAATAACCCAAATCATATCCATACATGCATCTAATGCTTCGACTTGAGTTTGTGCGCCACAGAATTCGTCATATTCTTCTTCAATTAAACTTGAGTAAAGAAATATATTACGAATATTACGTTCTTGGTCACATGCTTCAATAAAAGTTTTTACATCGTTATACATTTTTCATTCCTAATAAGTCTTTCATACTATGAACCATAGTCATATATGAACTTGGATAGTCTAACACACTTGATTCCATATCGCCATCACGACGAGGACCATACTTAACTTCAAAATCTACTTTATTGAAATGTTTGAACATATCAACCATTTCTTTTACCGTGTATCCAACACCATGGCCAAGATTCTCAATCTTTCCACTTGGTTTGTCGATTGCTTTTTCTATTGCATAACAAATTTCATTTACATGAACATAGTCACGAACTGCTGTACCATCTTTGGTGTTATAATCATTTCCATGAATTGTAAATCTACCTTTAGATGGTGCTTGCAATAGATTGTAGAACAATCCATCTGGATTTGTAGGTCTTACAACCGTATCGCCAATCACATTATAGAATCTAAAGATTGTAAAGTCAATCTTATTCTTTGTACAATAACTTCTTATACAATCTTCTGCCATTCTTTTACTGATACCGTAAGGACTTTGCATACCTTCTGCGGCACCCGTACTTGCAAATATAAAGTTATTGTAACTAAACGACTCTAATACATTTAATGTACCCTCAACATTGTTTTGATAGTACATTGCAGGATAATTTACACTCTCACCAACATTAACTGATGCTGCCAGATGAATGACTACATCATATCTTACATGTGGATCGATCTCAATAATTTTATTACGTATGTCTCTTTTAAAGAAATTACCTTTATGTATTTGTGGAGACAATACATCGATACAATCTATATGGTAATATGTTTCATCTAACAAATTCAGTAGATGAGAACCGATGTAACCAGAACTACCCGTTATTAGTATTTTCTTCATCAACAAACTCCATAATCATAGGAAAAATAGGTTCAATCGCTTTTGCACATGCTCGTGCAACTTCCATGTGTTCTTTTTGTGTGCCGTTCGCTGAGCGAAGTTGTATGTAGTGTACCCATGATCTAAGGGTTCCATTCATATACAGACGAGATACTGTTAATCCCTCTGGTAGAACAGCTCTTGCCTGTTCTTTTGCAATCCCATTGTCAATTGCCCAACGATATGCTTTCTCAGCAGCATAGGTTACATAACTTTGTTGGGTCTTCCATGTTTCTTGCAATCCTAAATCATTCGTATCAATTGAATTCTGACGATTCTTTGTGTCTTGCAATCTTGCTTCACGTTCTGCCCAGTTTTCACCAGCAGTGCCAAAATCTACTTCAGCATAACGTTGACTGAACTCCTGAAATGAGAAACTACGATGACGTAGAATCTGTCTTGCAATATCTCTGGTAGTTTCAATCTCTAAACATATGGAGACCATCTCTAGCGGACTCCAGTGTTTATGTTTAGTTAGATAATTAATTAACTTCTCACTTGTTTGTTTGTTTGCCTGATTAGAGGGATTTGATACTCTAGCACAGAATGCAACCAACTCTGTCATGTTCTCTGCAAATGGCATTGCAGGTTGTGAATAACTAATCAATTCAACTTTCATACTATACCTTCTTCCAATAATTAAACTTCAACTGTGCTTCTAAACCTCTAGAGGTATTACTATCTATAATACTTTGAATCTCTAAAGGATCGATTCCTTGCATAACCATGTCATTAATGTCTTTGCCTGAAATACCATCTGGCCAAATAACAACATTATGATCTGATTTGATTGCATTTTCAATTAACTTGACGATATCTTTATTTCGTGGTTCATTATCAAATACTAAAATTTTTTCTTTCGCTTGAATTAATTTCGCCGTTGCAGCCAATGCACTATCACCAGATGCAATACAATTCTTTAGAAATAAACTATCGATTTGACCTTCTACGATATAGACTTTCTTTTCTAGATCAACACGATCCATACCATAGATTAGTTTGTCTTTTGAATCATTTGTTCTCACATGTACATAACGTAGTTTCTCACTTGCATTTTCTAATGCACGACCAGTTACTGCAATCAATTCATCATATTCATTGTAGTAAGGGATCACTAGTCTCGCATCACTAGAAATTTCTTTTTCTAGATTTGGTACAATCGCTTCAACGAACTTTTTAAAGTTCGGTGTGAACATAAACTTGTTGTAATGTTTAAGGGGAATCTTACGTGCAGCAACGTATGTCAGACAAAAATGTCCAGATGGCAACTGCGATATCCATTCTGCATGTTCAAATACTCTTTGCTTTTGCACCTTTCCAAATCTTGGCGATGGTACATCAACTGCAAAACTCCTGTTGTTGGCGTTACCGGTTGTACTCTCTTGGAATCTCTCAAGTGTATATTGTTTAAATAATTCTGGGTCGACACGTTTGATGAGATTGGCAGCATTTGTACTTACTCCACAGTTATGACAACGATACAATAAACTATTTGATTTGGCAAAAACATAACCCCTGGCCTTTAATTGGTTCTTCTGCGAGTCACCACAGAATGGACAACTAAAGTTCCAGAGGTTAGCGTTCTTTTGTTTAAAGTTGCGGAGTCTAGCCGAGATCAACCGCACATATTTTGTGTCCACATGCAACATAATATAACCAATAAAATTACTTAAATATACTTACAATTTGTGCCAAATTAAGTTGACCACCGATAAAACCAGCAACTAACACTGCTAACAATATAATATACTTGAAACGATCAAAGAAGTCAAGTCCATCAGACTCTTTTTGATCTTGTTTCTTGTGGTTTGCCAAATCAGAACGTAATGCATCTATACGTTCGGTAATATGGCGTTCTACCTGATCTATACGGTCGTGCAGTTCTCTATTTACCGTGGTAATACGTGAGTGTAACTCTTTATAATCCTCTTTCAAATCATCCTCGACTCTTTCATGGTTTTCATGCCTCTGTTGATGCGAGGTAAGCATCTGCATGATGTTCATGTTTAGTTCCTGAATCTTAGTAATCGATTCGGAGAGTTTATTTATTACCTTATCTGCTGCAAGTATATCTTTTTCTAATAGACTTGCTTTTAATTTCAGATCAGTTAGTTGCTGGTCGTCTGGATACATTACTTCTTCTCAGGAATCTTTGTACCTTCAAGTTTCTTATGTACCTTGATTGTCTTACAGACTTCCTTTTCTTTCTTAGTTTTGTTATCGAATTCTTTTACACAGACTTTCTTTTCTTCAGCAGCAAATGCGCCATGAGATAGTGGTGCCAGAAGCAGAAACAAAAACATTGATAGTATGGTTAGTTCTTTTTTCATTTCTTATCCTTATTGGTAAATTTTTCAGATGCAGTAAAACCTAACCCACCCAATACAATATACATTATAACATCGATTGTTTGTGGGTTCAATTTCTTCTCAAAGAATACCTCGGCAATAAATCCTGTAGCAAGTAGAATGAATGCCAGGAAGGTAATCACTCTCTTGCTACTAGGATTTTCTTCGCCCTCTCCAGAGAGCATTTTAACTATAAAGTTAATCATTTCTCTGGATGCTCTGGTTGCGCTGGTGCTTCTTTACCACCAAAACCAGATGATACTGATGCAGCAAATGATGGTATATCAAATGATGGTGCAGATGCCGCTGTTACTGTACCAAAACCTGTTCCAACTGGTGTAGATGCTTTTGCAACTGATGGTGGCTCAGGTGGTGGTGTGTAAGGTTTGTTTGCAGCATCTAATGCTTTAGCACGCAAATCCTTATCATCACCTGCCAACATAATACCAGATAGAGTACCAGTCAAGAATGTAGCAACAGGTATAATTAGTTCAAAAAATTTGTTATCAACAGGACTCATTCCGTTCATTGGTTGTGTAACGAAAATCAAACTGTATAGAACAACAAAAACAATACCAAACAAAGTTAATCCTAGAATAATACCTATGAAAAACTTTAAACGTGCATTTAATTCGTCAGTCGTATATCTTGGACCTGACCATAAATCTTTAATCATTTACAATCTCCTTTAGATGAAACATGAGTCTCTGGTGGCGGTACTATTGGTTTACCTGAACTATCTTTTAGATAATGTTTTAAATCTTCAGGACATGTACCATTTGCACTACAGAAAGGTTTTTTACATTCTTCCAAATCCCAGTTATGTGGATCTTGACATGGATAACGATAACGTTCTTCACATGCAAAAAGTAATGGGATTAAAAGTAATAACAAATATCTCATTAGTGTGCTCCTAAAACATGAAGTGCATGAGCATAGTGCTTCTTACGATCTTCTAGTCCAATAGTTCCACCATTGATGATTTTTGTCATCTTCTCAATGTCACCTTTATCCGCCCATTGATTTAGTTTGTTTGTTTCCCAGAACCAACATGCAGATTGTGCAGCACCCTCAAATGTTTGAGTGTATTCTGCGGCTTCTTCAGGAGAGATTTCTAATGATGCGGCAAACCAAGTATAATTTGTTTTGCCAGTCAGTTGAATTAAACCACGACCACGGTATTTGTAACCGTCGCCTGATGCTTCATCACCATTGCCCATGCGATTTGCATAGATGCGATTAGCAATCTTTTCTGGTTTCTTTTCGTATGCTGCAGCAGTTGCATCATCTGGAAAGTATTTTCCAAATATTTTGCGTAGTGATGCTGCTTTGTAATTCAGGTTTTCTGTCAGAAAAATAAAACCACCAGATTCATGAGCACATTGTGCGATGAATGCAGCGATTCTTTGTGGCGTATTAATTTCATAATCTGGAAGCAATTGGCTTAGTGCTTTGTGCCATTGGTCAATATACGGATTTTTCGGAAGCAGTTCTTTTAGTTGTTGTTTTGTCAGTTCCATGTGTATCCTCAGGTATTATTTTACAGAATCAAAGTTCTCCTTTTGTAACGAATACCATTCTATCCACATGTCAACTTTATCACTGCACAGATGATACTGCGAGTAATTATCTACCACAACCGTTATCACATCACTCAGTTTGGTTGTGTCTTGCTTAATTTGTGTAAGTCGAGCGCAAGATACCTTCATTGAATCTGGTATCTCAGGAAACTTACGCTTCACTGGTACAGTGGTACTACAACCTGCAAGCAACAAAAGAATCAATAATTTCTTCATGGTTTCTTCGCTGCCTCATTTAAAATGCTAATTACTACTGGATCAAGTTCGCATTTAGCATCAATGATCTTTTCATTTACTTTAATCTTTTCGACGATAACTTCTTTTGTGTCAGTTATCTTCTTTACTCTGTCTTTATACTTAGTCTCAATTACCGTGTTAATTTCTTTTGATTTTTCTTCAGAAACTTTTATCTTTGCTTCCATCTCTGCAACACGTTCACGCCAGTCTTGTTCTACACTGTAACCACCTTTCCAGTATAAACCTATACAGAAAGCGATGATGGATGCAATTTGTATCACTCTAGCGTATGTAGAGACAAATGGTATTTTAGTGCCAAAGAATCCTACTACCATACCAATCAGACCACCAGTTATTAGAATGTTGATGATCCAGATTAAAAATGCATCAGGAAGTAAATGTAATAACCACATCATGTCAGTTTAGCACTTCTGCCTTTCATAAAAGCAATAAATGATGCACGTGTCTTTCTATTGACACCAGGTTCACCCTGTGGTCCAACACCAATCGCAGCAATAGCACCACTGCCAGCAGACATTGTTGGTGCATCTTCTTTCGGCATCGGTTTGCATTTCTTATCTGTGTTGCACCAGTACATACCGGCACCACACTTTTGACTTAGTTCATTGCTCATTTGATTGTTCTCAAGACGTTTGCGATTTCCATATCAACTTCTATGTTAGATGATATTATGTCTTTACCATTTATACCACGAACAACATCAGGCATACAACTCAAAAAGAGTAAGTATGTTTTAAGTTGTGGATAGTCTGATTCTGACATTTCAAAAAATAATAATCTGGTCATAGTCTCTGGACCAAATACATTATTCAGTACAACTAAATGATTTAATACTAATCTTTCACGCAGTTCATTGTGTTTGCGATAACGACGAAATAATCGTTTAAGATAATTAAAACGCTTCATGTCCTCTGAGAATTCACTCATAATACAATTCGGTTTGTCATATGCCTTGATGGCATACATCATAATGTTATCACTAGTCAAATTATCAAAAGACATTAGGCGTTTTAACTTCCTTTATTATAGAGATGTATTTGCAGTATCGTCAACAGTTACGTCATCAGCTGAATCGCCATAGATAGAACCCATTGCAACTAAAGTTTCTACGTGTACACGACCAGCACGACCGCCTGTGCCTTCTTTACGCAATACCCAACCAGCATGTGCGCCAGCAGTATTTGCAGCAGTTGCAGTATTTGCTTTCTCAGCAGCATCTACACCGAACACACCGATAGCCATACCAGCAACACCAACTTCTGTACTTGTTGTAGCAAAAGTTGTATTGTTGAATAGGGCACCTTGTGTATTAGCGGTAAGACCAAGACCACCTGTGCCAGCAAAAACTGGTGCGTTGTTAGATGCGTCTAGATTTCCCCATAAAGCCATTTGTTTCTCCTAAGTAGGTTAGTTTATTATTTATTGTTTATTTGTTTGTGGATTTACATCCGAATCTAAGATTGGATTTGCTTGAAACTGATCCGATTTTTCCTTTGCAATGTCTCTGACGATCTTTGCTTTACGAGACATTTTCTTTGGAAACTTTTGATTATCAGTTGATACCTGATCTGCCTTCACATCATCACTTTCGTTTATATTTCTTGTTCCCGGAACTGGCGAATAACCGTGTTTTTTGTAGATATCTTTAAATTTTTTAAAGACTGTCATTCTACCACCAGACCTATTTTGAACAAGCATCTTATCGCCTTCATCAAGTTCAGTTTCTTCATTCACACGTGGTGTAGCTTGTGATTGAACACGTTTGACTGGTTTTCCAGGACCAGACATAAACTTACCTTCTTCACGACCATGAGGAGGTTCGTTTCTCATCGCATCAATCTCTTTCTGTTTTTCTGCCGCACGTTTTTTATAGTCAGATGGATCTGGTAATCCTTTTTGCATACGAATAGATTGTTGTAGTGCATACATTCTGTCAGCAGCAGAAGGTTTTGAGTCTTTAACATTCACTTTTATTTTTCCCATTGCTTCATCAAGTTCAACTTCTTCACTTACAGATTTCCAACCACCACCTTTTGATTTATACCATTTTGCTGCCCAACCATTTGCATAAGCAGAAGGATAAACATCAAACTTTGATCTTGCAAGTGATTTTGCTCTTGACCAAAGAGATGGATTTGTTGGTACATTCTTTTCGTCTAGTTGTTCCATTTCTTCACTCAACTTTCCTTTTCCAAAGTTAGAAACATTTACTGGCTTACCACCTTTTCCAGAACGATCTGCTACTGGATCATGACGACGTTTTGCTGCAACTGCTGATGCACGTTCTTTCTTAGATAAAGATGCACGTTTTTCGTTAGACATACATTTTGGTTTTGGCTCACCTGGTTCACGAGCACAAGGACCAATCGCTTCGCCTTTACTATTGATTCTTTTCCAGCCACCTTCTGGATGGCTGGGATTGAACCATTTACGTAAATCTTCTTTTAACGACATATTAATCTTTCTTAGCCATTTTAGTTGCTGTTGCATACATTACTGACTTTGCACGTTCACCATAACGCTGTTTGAAACCAGCCATCTTTTTCTTCATACCTTTGACATAATCTTCTCTTTTACTCATTTCATCTGATGATAGAGTACGTTCATCAAGTTCAACTTCTTCTGGCAATTTACCTTTAGGACCAGTTCTTTTAATATCATATGCATATGATTTAGACATTCCTACTTTATCTTTTGAATGTGTTTTTTTATAAACCTGCCCTGGTTTATTTGATGCAGCATAATCTGCTCTGTTTTGTAAAGGATCTGATTCACCATATCCTTTCTTTTCATCAATCTGTTCAACTTCTTCTTGTTTTACAGCTTGAACTGATGGTTTTGCAACATCAGCACCTTTCTTTTTACCATCAAACTTTGCTTTTTGATCTTCAAGTTCTTTGGTAAATGTTTCGTTGTCAACTTCTTCTTCAAAGTAGTTGAAGTATTCTTGACGCATTTCAGAAAGTCTTTTCTTAGGACGACCACGACCACGTTTTACTTCTGGTTCTGGTTGATCGTCATAGTCACGCTCATGTTTCATACCTGTTTTAGTCTTAGTAATTTTACCATGAGTAGTTTTACCTTCTTTTGCTTTCAGACTTTTCTCGCCATCAGCAACAGTTGGAAATGCTTCATCAAGTTCTTCTTTTTCTTCTTTCTTCAGAACACCACGACCGACTAACACATCCTTGTGTGTAATCTTGTCTTTTGGATGTGCAAGTGCTGCTAAAGATTTCTCTTTAGGTGTCTTTGGTGTTGAACCGTGACTTGTTTCTGCCATAATCTTTGCTGCTGCTTCTGCGACACTTTTTAATGATTTATCGTTAAAAATTGACATTTTATGTCTCCTATTGGTTTTTGTTATCTTGTGATTTCTTCCCAATCCATTGATGCAAAAACATCGGAACCCGCAAATGATGCTGCCGCACACAATGTGAGTTCATATGGTGTATTGGTTAATCCGTTTCTTTCTAGCTGAAATTTAAATAGTGCTTCTCTAAGAATGTCCACTGGTATAGAACTTTGTGTTGTGGAAGTTGTAAAACCTGATGCTAATATTCTTCCACCAGTAATCGTTGCTGCATCTATTTTATATTCTACCGCAGAATTGTCTCCTGCACTTATCCATGTTCCACCTGTCGTGGTACCACCAGCTCTAATTTGCCAGTTGTAATAAGAGTTGTTTGTTATTGCTAACAGAGACAAAGCAGTAAGAATAGCAATTGCATCCAATCTTGTTGATTTCAATCTCAAAGAAATTAAATTATAATATGTTCCTGGAGTAGGTAAGTCTATTGGACTATCAACAGGTGTTTGAACTGCTTGTTGTGTTCCAAGTAAATCGTAACCACCCTCAGACATAACAGTTGAACAAATTTGTTTAAGAGTGGAATTACTTGTTGTAATACCTGTATTCTTGATTTCATAACGCAATGGCAAAGATGCTGTTGTCATGTAAGGAACTGTATTTTTATTATCATTGTGAAATATATGGGCTGGAATCAATCTTCCATCAACAACAAATCCACAACGAACATCACCAACACCTAACCATTCAATATCCATCCAAAGAATGTTTGTTTTACTTACATCAAGTCCACCAGTGTGTTCAGCACCACCACTTTGTGATGAGTAACCTGTCCCATCAAACTTGTCCATATTCCAGTCAGATTGTGCAATTTTTGTTTCTGTAATCGTTCCTGATGTGTTGCTTCTCAATACAAAATAATTTGTTGTGCCATCGTTTTCAAAATAAATGCCATTCTCAGCACCATGATACCCAACTCTTTGACGAACATTTGCTTTAGGTTCATTCATGGCAAAAGATGACATTATCAGTAACGATTTACCTGGCTGATAAGAAAACACTCTTGTTGTCTCACGAATGACTTCTGCATTTGATGTGGTTCCTACAGTCATTGTAATCATGCTTTGATTATTTGAAAAACTGTAAGAACTATTTCCTGCTGTGTTTGATGTTGCCCACAATCCATTATCAGAAAAACGATGTGTACTATCAAAGAGAGTTTTTGTACTAGACACACGCAAACGGCCAAACGCATCAGTTGCTGTTCCTGATGGTGTAAGACGATCAGACATCATATTCACTTCATAACGAGTGAATACTTGTCCTGAATCTATCTTATGTAAGTCCGTTCTAAATTGTGCCATTTAACAATCCCATGCTCTACGTGACCAATAGTTTGCAGATGTTTTATCTGCTTTACCTTTTATGCCACCTGATCTTGCACAATAAGATTTCTTACGTGCAGGTTGATCTTTCTTAATGGAAAGTGTTTTGTCACCAAAGTTTACTTTTTGTGCTTTGCCATC
>JACCDL010503795.1_pt1 | contig 12459 bp, 7 predicted proteins | sample 7441931 | NCBI WGS metagenome assembly JACCDL01 (sample SAMN15323437, study PRJNA562643) | freshwater metagenome | isolation source: river surface water | place: USA:Blue River Watershed | collected 2017-08-16 | reverse complement strand
GTTTGGCAACATGCACAAAAAGCCACCCATTTCGTTCAGAATTTTCCGAATGATACCATGCTTTCAGCAGCTAGGTCGGAAGTAATGGTTACCTACGATGACAAGTTCATCTACTTCGCAGGAACTTTTTACAATTCAGAAAAGCACCAGAAATATGTTACGCCATCATTGAAACGCGATTTTCGAGGTGAAGCAAATGATGCAATAGTGATTAGTATTGATCCATTTATGGATCGATTGAATTCATTTTCCTTTGGTATTAACCCATTCGGGGTTCAACGAGAAGGATTGGTGGTGAATGGTGGTGTGGTGAGTGAAGATCTAAGTTTGTCGTGGGACAATAAATGGTACAGTGAAGCCAAGATTCATGAGGATTACTGGACCATGGAAATGGCTATTCCTTTGGTTACCCTAAGGTTCAGAAATGGTGCAAAGCAATGGCTTATCAATTTTTACAGATTGGATTCTCATAATGGAGAAAGATCTGGTTGGGCAAGAATACCCAACCAGTATGCCATGATTTCACTTGCATTTTCTAAGCCGTTAGAATTTGAAACACCCATCGTAAGAAAAGGTCCGAATATTTCTCTTATTCCATATGTATCACCTGGACTTTCAAGAACTCCTCAATTCAATAATCAGAATAAGTTCAATAGCAAAACAAACCTTGGATTTGGAGGAGATGCTAAAATTGGTATTGGCTCTTCATTGAATGTCGACCTTACTTTCAACCCCGACTTTTCTCAAGTGGAGGTCGATAACCAAGTGACCAATCTTGATCGTTTTGAAATCCTCTTTCCCGAAAAACGACAGTTCTTTTTAGAAAATGGTGACCTCTTTGCCAATTTTGGAACAGATGGCGCAAGACCATTTTTCTCTAGAAGAATTGGTGTAACAAGAGATCCGAACACAGGTCAGAATATTCAGAATAAAATTGATGCAGGCTTGAGATTAAGTGGTAAAGTACATGATGATTTAAGGATTGGCGTCTTACAGATGAGAACAGCAGCAATTGATTCTATCAACCAACCTGCCAATAATTTTTCAGTTATTGCCTTGCAACAAAAACTATTTCACAGATCTAGCTTAGGAGTGATTTTTACCAATAAAGATGTAGTAGGTACCAAAGACTTTAATAGAGTGGGAGGAATTGAATACAATATTGCCTCAAAAAATAATGCCGTAAATGGTAAAGTATTTTACATGCAATCATTTGATCCATTCAAAACCAAAGACAATGCTTCGTTTGGAACAAATATCATTTACAATACAAGAACATTTGAAACCAGACAGCGACTACAATACATTGGAGAAAACTTTAACCCAGAAGTAGGTTATTTAAGAAGAGCAGGATTTACAAGATTAGCTGGTGACGCACAACTCAAATATTATCCTTCATCTGGAAAGATTAATCGTCATGGTCCAATGATAGATTACGACTTCACTTATTTCCCAGAGAGAGGAATGACTGACTATGATTTGAATTTAATGTACAATGTATTGTATAAGAATTTTACCCAACTTCTATTCCGTTTCAGAAGAGATTACACCAAACTAACAGATGATTTTGATCCTACTAATACTGGTGGTGAGAAATTAAAGGCAAATGAGGCGTTTGTATATTATTCAATGATTGTGAGTGTTGTGACCGATCAAAGAAAAAAACTATTTGGAAGATTCCAAACAAGGTCTGGTCAGTATTTTAATGGAACCAGAATAAACTTAGATGCAGATGTTAGCTATAGGATACAACCCTATGGAAGTATTTCAACTGTATTCTCTTATAACAAACTGAAATTTCCTAGTCCGTATAAAAGCGTGGACTTGATCTTATTCGGTCCGAAAGTTGACCTGACCTTTACCCGTTCGCTGTTTTTATCTGCACTGGTTCAATACAATAATCAAATCAACAACATCAACACAAACATCAGGTTCCAATGGAGATTTGCTCCTGCTTCTGATTTGTTCATCGTATATACAGACAATTATTACGCAGACACTTACCGTTCTAGAGGAAGTGCATTGGTACTAAAAGCAACCTATTGGTTAAACCTTTAATCAATAGGTACCTGTGCGATAATGCGCAATGGACCTCCACTACCTTTCCCTATTTTCATAGGTAAAGCAACAACATACAATCCTGTTGGTGGTAATTTATCTAAAGCAGCAACGTTTTCAAATCCAGGTCTATTGCTACCCATTAAAATTTGGTGTGTTTTAAAATCTTTTGACTGACCATAGTCGATACTTGGTGTATCAATTCCCAAAGCCTTGACATTCCTTTTTTCAACCAAGAATTGTGTTGTTTCGGGATGGATACCTGGAAAATGAAGTTCAGGGATAGCTTCAACTCCTCTTTTGGCCGTCCCAAAGTATTTTTCCCTATCTGGATAAAACTGACCATAACCAGTCTTGAATAAAATGATAGTATTGGGCTTAAGTTCTCCATGTTCTAATTCCCAAGCCTCAATATCTGCAATAGTAATTTGGTAATCGCGATTCTTAAGTGCATTAGCAGAAACATCAATCACAACTGCATTTCCTGTTAGATTTTCCAATGGTAGCTCATCCAAGGAAAGTCCCTTTTCTGCAAAATGCACTGGAGCATCCAAATGCGTTCCCCCATGCTCTGGGGTCATAATTGAGTAAGAAGAATAAAAATATCCCCCAGGTGTAACCCCTAATGCATCCGTTTTGTGCTCAAAACCTGTAGCATTATTGGGCCAATAAAGGGTTGTACTATCGTAGGCGTAAGAAAGATCTACCCAATTACTATCAACATAAGCGTGTTCCTTGGGCTTTTCTGTACAAGAAAATAAAACGGTCAAAAGGGCTAAAGTTAGCAGGCGCATTTCAAAAAAATTTCTTCTAAAATACTTAAAAATATGAGTAAAAAGGATGGTTATGGCTAGTTTTCAGGCTTAGGACTTGCTCATGAGAAAAAATAAATTTAGATTTGTCTAAATTATATGTTAGACATCAATAAATATTCTGTCTCGGAAGAGAACTATATAAAAGCCATATTCCATTTGCAAGAAGAGGTGGAAAGGGTAAATACAGTTCAATTGGCACAGACCATGAAAACCAAACCAGCTTCTATCACTGATATGTTGAAAAAGCTGAAAGCTAAGAAACTATTAGACTATCAACCCTATTACGGTTTCAAACTAACAGCTGAAGGCAATAAGATAGCGCTCGGAATTATTAGAAGACATCGCATTTGGGAATACTTTTTAGCAGAAAAGTTGAAATTCAACCTTCATGAAATTCATGAACTGGCAGAAGTTTTAGAACATGTAAGCAGCAAAAAGCTCATTGACAAATTAGATGCCTATTTAGGTTCGCCTAAATTTGATCCACATGGAGATCCTATTCCAGATTTGGAAGGAAAAATTGCACTTGATAATTATATATCACTGGCAGCAATGGAAGAGAAAACAAGAGGAAGGGTCTGTAGAATTGGAAATGCTTCTAAAAAAATCATGGAATTGATTAGTCACCAACAAATTAAAATAGGCTCTCAAATTATAATTGAAAAGAAATTTGAGTTTGATGCGTCCATGGAAATAACAGTTGACAGAAAACACAAAGCCAACATTAGTCAGCAATTAGCGAAAAACATATTCATCAGTTATGAAGCTAAAAAGAGATGATAATGTTTCATTAAGCGAGGTGAACCAATCGGTTGATACTACACATGTTAAAACCGGCTGGAGGAAAGCTTTTGCCTTTTTTGGTCCTGCTTATATGGTTAGCGTTGGTTACATGGACCCAGGGAACTGGGCGACAGACATTGCTGGGGGCAGCAAGTTTGGGTATCAATTGATTTGGGTTTTGTTGATGAGTAATTTAATGGCATTGCTCTTACAAAGTTTATCTGCCCGACTAGGAATTGTTAGACAAGTTGATTTGGCTCAAGCAAATAGACAAACCTATCCCAAGGCTATAAATTTCATGTTTTACCTGCTAGCAGAAATTGCTATTGCTGCTACTGATCTTGCGGAAATAATTGGTATGGCAATTGGTATTCAATTGCTAACTGGACTACCATTGATTTGGGGTGTTTTGCTTACAGTTGCAGATACATTTTTATTTCTTTTGTTACAAAGATGGGGTATTAGAAAGATGGAAGCCTTTATTATTGCGCTTGTAGGAATCATTGGACTTAGTTTCTTAATTGAAATGTTCATTGCACAACCCCATCTTGGTGAAGTTGCAAAAGGTTTTGTTCCTAGTTTACAAAATGAGGAAGCGCTTTACATTGCCATAGGTATAATTGGAGCAACTGTAATGCCCCATAATTTATACCTGCATTCTGCTTTGGTACAAACAAGGAAAATTAACCGAGATGAAAAATCAATCCGGAAAGTCATTAAGTACAATTTCATTGACAGTGCAATTGCATTGAATCTTGCATTTTTTGTAAATGCTTTTATTTTAATTCTTGCAGCAACAGTATTTTTTAAAGCTGGTAAAACTGACATTGCAGAAATCAGACAAGCGCATGAATTACTTGCACCCATGCTTGGCACTAACCTTGCACCTATTTTATTTGCAATTGCATTGATTGCAGCCGGACAAAGTTCTACCATTACAGGAACCTTAGCTGGTCAGATTGTTATGGAAGGATATCTCCAGCTCCACATCACACCATGGGTAAGAAGATTGATTACACGTTTAATTGCAGTTATACCTGCAGTTGCTGTGATTTTAATCAATGGAGAGAATAATATTGACGACTTATTGATTTTGAGTCAGGTCATTCTTTCTCTCCAGTTGGGATTTGCTATCATACCGCTAATTCACTTTACTAGCGATAAAAAACAAATGGGAGCATTTGCCATCAAGCCATTTATAGTGGTATTGGCTTCATTAATTACTGCAGTACTTGTCTATTTAAATATTAGAATGGTGTACGAGCAAGCTTCGATATTCTTTGAAACATCTTCATCTTCAATTGCAAAAACTGGAATTATAGCAGGTGCTTTAGTTTATATCAGTTTACTTATCGTCGCAGTTTTTCATCCTTTGATTAAAAAAGGTAAGAACTGAAAATACAATTAGCAAGAAGGAAAATCAACGTATTTGTCCACTTGCCCATTGAACAGCAAGTAGTTTAGTAAAGAACTTTGCTTTTAATTCTGCGAGCTTCTGCTGAGATTCAAGCAATTTAGTTTCCCTTGAGTTGACTAGAAACATACTGCTCTCACCAATTGAAAACTTTTCTTCTTCTGCTCTGAGTAAACGCTGCAAATTATTTACATTACTCTGGTACAAAAGAACCTGAGACTGTGTAGCCAACAAATCATTGTATGTGGCTTTAACCTTGTTGACTATTTCTAATTGCGTTTGTTGTTGGGTATAGTCTAAATCGGTAAGCTTAATTTTTGCAGCACGATATTCTCCTCTAGCTTCACGCTGAAAGAGGGGTAAACCAAATTGAATACCAAATCGATAATTGTTTTCCATTAAAGGCTGCGTAAAAAATTTAGGAGTATTGTAACCTTTATTCAAAAAATTATATTTCAAATCTAAAGTTGGTAACAAGCCTTGAAACTTTAATCGTTTATCAACTTCTAATACACGTTGTTTGAAGTCAAGTGCCACTAATTTTGGATGTGCTGTAGATGCAACTGATACCGTCTGATCCAAATTAGGCATAGGATAATTTGTTATCTCTACTATATTCCATGAAGGATCTGGAGAAACATCTGACAATAATTCATAGGGCTCACCTGCTTCATTCCACATGAAATTACTTAAATACAAACGCTGCTTTTGTAGTTCTGCCCAAGCTTGTGATTGAATAGTTTGGATTGCTTGTAATTGAGATAGTGCTTCTGTAGTATCAATAGCTGCTCTGTCACCTGATTGATATGATAATTTTACAAACTCAAATCTTTTTTCATTAAATGCTACTGCGTTTGTCAGCACGTTATAAACCTGATAAGCAGACACCCATTTCCAATACACATCAGCCGCCTCAAATAAAAGGTCATTGACCATTAAGAGTTGTTCTTGCTTACTTTTTTGAACCATGAGTTTGGATTGCTGAAGCATTGCTCTTCTCTGATCCAATAATAATCCCTTTAATACAGGGAATGAAACCCCAACATAAGTAGATTGATTGGGTGTTATTTCGGGATTGATTTTATCTCCTTGGTTATTTTCAAAACCTGCTTTTACATTGATGCCAAACCAAGTTGGAATTTTTATTTCCGGGTTTGAATAATTATAATAAGTTTTCCCATCAAAGGTTTTACGTTCATTTCTCGAATAAAAAGATGGGTCAAATGCACCTCTTGATGCTTGTAAATTTGCTTCAGCCATATCCACCAAGAGAAGTGATTGCTTTGCAATAGGATGGTACTGCCTAATAATATCTAGCGTGTTTTCAAGTGACAACACTTTTTGCTGAGCGGATAGCCAAGAGAAACATAACAAAAAAAGGACTGTAGAATAAAATGACTTCACCATATTACAACGCTTCAATTATGATTTTTTCTCTGCTGGCGTTGGTTTATAATATTCCGGAGGGAACCCATTGATTTGGCGCCAAAGTTCAAACCATATACGGACATCTTTCAACAAAGCGAAACCTTGTGCGCCTGCACCTAATTTAATATCCTTTGGCCAAGGTTTATCTTTTTCAACTGGAACAACAAGTGCTCTGAACTTACCATTCTCACTTCGATTGGTTTCAACCGCAATTATTTTTCCCTCAAATGTTCCATAACTAGCAGAGGGCCATCCTGAAAATACGATAGCTGGATAACCATCAAAAATCAATCTTACTTCTTGACCAATATTCAACAACACCAGATCCATAGGTTTTACATAAATTTCTGCAGCATGATCAACTTTATCGGGTACGATTTCAACAATCATATCGCCTTCCTTTACAGTTTCATTGATACCCGCTTTTCTTGCTTTGGTAATTTGTCCGCTTTGAGGAGCAATCAACCAACGCTGACCTCCTCTAATGACATAGTTTGCAAGTTGGTTCTGGTTCTTTGAAACCTCAACATCAGTACTTGCTATTTCCGACTGAGCTGCTGCAATTTCACTTCTTGCCTTAAAAATTTTATCCGCCGCCTCTTGTTGCACAACATTCATATCCATTCTACAGATAACAATATCTTGCTTGGTATTTTGGAATTTCTGTTGCTTTTCTGTGAGGAGGGCAAGCGATTTATTGAACATTGCAGTTCTTCGTTCCAATTCAGTTAAAGCGATAATACCATCACTAAACATTTTTTTAGCACGTGTCAATTGCTGATCTGCGATTCCATAATCAATTTGAGCAGCAGCTAATTCTGCACTATCACTTATAACCTTTCTACGCAACTGATCCATTTTATTTTCGAGTGCACTCAACTTGAACGTCCTCATCCCTTCGATTGCAGTTACCTGGCTTTCAGTTGCGTTAATTTTTTGTCTATAAAAATCAATTTTTTGTTGTTTTGATAACAACTGTTCTTCTGTCCTTTCAACAAGTTTAGGATCAAGGAAATCATCTTTTACATCAAGCAGCTGAACAATGGTATCTCCCTTTTTTACGAAATCACCTTCTCTAACAAACCATTTAACAATACGACCAGCAATAATTGAATTCATTTGTTGAGGTCGCTGATCTTGGTAAAGGGTAGTTACATTTCCATTTGCAGAAATATTTTGCGTCCAAGGCAGGAACAGTAAAATAATAAAAAAGCCGCCAATACCATAAGACCAATATCGAACAGTATTTGCCTTATTGGACATATATATTTTATCTGTAGAAGAAGGGGTGTACCCTGTCTCACTATAAATATGTTGAGATAATTTTTTCATGATTCAAACTGAATTCTTTTTTAAATAAACCTAGCTTTTGCGATTGATAATTGAGCCATTTGACATTGTAATCACTTGATCGCATTGTGAAGCAAAATTTTTATCCCCTGTAACTACCACAACTGTTACATTTTTCAAGTTGATTAAATAATCGGTAATCCTTTCACAATTTTCACCACCAGCAATTTCAAATGGCTCATCTAGCAGTAATAATACAGGTGAATTAGCAAAAGCCCTAACCAGCAAAATTTTCTTAGCGATGATACTACTCATCCCTTTTCCAGTAGGGCTCAATTCAGTATCAAATCCTTTCGGAAGTGATGTAATGTATCCATCTAAACCAACTACTTTTGCTAATTCAAGCAAATGTGATGGCTCAATTGAAGTGTCGCCCATGGTAATGTTTTCATAGAGTGTTCCCTTGAAAATATCTTGCTCATGGTAGAATACACCAATTTGTCTTCGGTACGACTCAATATTATAATTACCTATGGGTAGTCCGTCTACCAACACGGTACCTTGTGTATCAGGAAATCCCCCTGCTAACAATTCTAGTAAAACTGATTTGCCAGAGGCAGCTTCTCCATTGATACAAATCTTACTCCCAGATTTGATATCCAAATTAAGATCATGTAAAATCTTATTTGCGTCTTTGTATCCAAACGACAATTGGTTCAAGCTAATACTTACGCCGCTTGGATTTCTATTGTAAAGTGTTGCTGAAGATTCCTCTAATTCTTGATCAGTTACTTTACTTAATTTCTCTAGACTTGTAAGCACATCATATGCTTTATCAAGACTAAGAATAAGTTTTTCAACGGCTGACAAAACTGTTAGTATAACAATCTCTGCAGCAATAAACTGTCCAACATTCAATTGTTGCTCTATCAATAAAACTGCCCCAACAATTAACATGGTTGCAGTAACAAGGAGTTTGAATAGAATTAAACTCCAGTATTGAAATTTCAATACATCAAAGTGATCAGTACGTGATTCAAGATAACCAACAACAAGTTTGTCTGTTTTCTGAAGATGCAAATTTTGTTTTCCGGATACTTTGAAAGTCTTGAATGTTCTTGCGAGTTCCTCTATCCATGCTGCTGCGCTGTATTTGAAATCACTTTCACGAAGAGACGCATCTAAACCTTTTTTCGCAGTAAGATTGAGAACGATGTATAAAATAAGAATTAAGAGTATTCCTAGGAGAACAAAAAGCGGACTGTACAGGGATAATAAAATGAGTCCGAAAACAATTTGAATGATCGCCAATGGAATATCTAAAAGCAAATTGGATAACCCTTTTTGCAAGGAAATGGTATCAAAGAAACGATTAACTAATTCAGTGAGATGGTATTTGTCTACTTGCTTGATATCAAAACGAGGGATTTTATAGGTGAACTCAAAGGCATAACGGGTAAAAATTCTTTGTTGAATTCTTTCCACTACTTTCATTTGGTTTACCTGGACTATGCCCACAACAAGCACACCGCCTACAACCAAAAAAATGAGCAGCCACATGGAGACTGGTAATTTAGTCCGCCCAGCAGCAACCTGAGAAAAATTGATGATAGCCTGAATACCAAGAGGTAGAGAAAGCTGAATCAGACCACTGAGAATTGCATAAAAATAAATAGCCGAGACTTCTTTCTTTTCAATACGTATAACAGAAAAAAAGCGTCTAATCGCAGTAGCGAGAGATACATTCACATCAAAACCGGCCATAAAATTAATTTAGAACTACAACGGTACAAATTGATTGAATTAAAGGTATAAGCTAAAACGCATGCACCAATAATTGGTTCAATCGCTGGCAAAACTAATGCCGAATAAACTAGAATAAGAAAATAGATTGTTAAATATTAACAGGCTTCCTGTCTTTATTAACCATCATTTCCTTTGGTATATTCGTCAAGATCTCCTTTTTCAATGCATTTATAAGCGGCTCTTTAACATGGTTACGATAGGTAACAATGCCAATTTCCCTTATTGGAGCAGGGGATTTGAAGTAACGGACATTGCTTTTTTGTTTTTCTGACATGTCCTGTAAGGCTAATTTTGGTAAAATGGTAATACCCTTGTTTAACTCAATGATTTTTTTCAGGGTTTCAATACTGCCAGCAGCAAATTCGAGTTGGTGCTGCTCTTTTTCGAGCTCTTTTAAGGCACATAAGTTAATCACCTGTGAACGCATACAATGACCCTCTTCAAGTAACCATAACTGGTTAGGATCAATCTCATTGGGCAAGATGTATTTCTTCTTCAATAAATTTTGTTCATTTGATGCAAAGACCACAAATTCTTCTTGAAACAATGGATGCTCTGTTATCTCCTTCTTTAATAAAGGAATTGCCAATAAACCTGCATCTAACTGATTGATTCCCAACTTATGAACTATTTCATCAGTTGTAAGTTCGCTGATTTTCAACCTTACCTGAGGATACTTTTTCAGAAAAGTATTCATAAATATGGGCAAAATATATGGTGCCAAAGTTGGTATAATTCCTAGCTTCAACTCCCCACTTAAAATTCCCGTTTCAGCTTTTATCAACTCACGCATTCTTTTTTCCTCTTGCAAAATGACCCTAGCTTGCTCAACCACTCTTTTGCCTATTTCTGTAGGAACCAAAGGCTTTTTAGTCCGATCAAAGATTCGAGCACCCAATTCTTCTTCCAATTTCTTGATCATCATACTCAGGGTTGCTTGCGTAACATGGCATTTTTCTGCCGCCTTAACAAAATTGCGGTAAGTATCTAGTGCAATGACGTACTCTAACTGCTGTATATTCATATAGACAAAATCTATTCAAATATAGATAAATTCAGTTTGATTAATACAGTTAATTTCTATTACTTTGTTTCATATTCAATATTAAACATAGCGCTAGTCGTTAAACAAATTGAAGCCGTGTGAAGGCATGGCAAACGTTCTAGATGTAAACATAGATTCCATCATATCTGGAATGGAGAACCATGAGGCTGTTTTTAGTATCAGTGAAAGTGAGTTATTAATCATCGGGAGGCAGATTTCTGCTTCCCCTTTATATTTTTAGACCTTCCTGTTTTATCCCTAATCTTTATAGACTTCAAATAAAACAGCCCATGCTCATGCATGGGCTATGTGGTGCTTGACATAAATTAACGGGGCCTATTGGCAAAAAATATTAAGAAAGATTCCGTTAATTATTGAGTGTTAGGTAAAACTGCATATTATTTTAAAATATATATGTTATATGAGTTAGGATATAGGTGTCATTATCAGTTATTTCCTATTTTTAGTCCGCTATTCAGTCCCTCACCAATCGGTTACTAACCTTTTAATAATTTGACAATCAATAGATTATGAGATTTATAATAATTTATCTCTTTTTAATCATTACTTGTCCTGTTTATTCAAATGCTCAACAAACAGACACCAATCTCATTGTTAAACGATATAATTATCTCGAAAACCTATTAAATAAAAAGGGAGATATTCAATACATAGCAGGTTATAATAATAAACTCATCAAAATCAGTGATCGATTCCATTCAGAAAAACCACAATTATTAATTAAAATTGATAGTTCTCTTTTTTTAACATTTTCGGGTAGTGGAAGGCTGTATAAGTTAACTAGAAGAACAGATTCATTATACTATTTCTCTAGATTGGATAGTACCGAGAATATTAATTATAATTTAGGTGCTTATTATTTTAGCTATAACAGACAGCTATTCTCTTTTGGCGGTTACGGATTTTGGCAAAATTATGGGAGTTTAAAATTTTTCAACTTTAATGATCGTCAGTGGGATATAGTTCCATTAAGCGAAGAAGTAATACCTCAAGTACATCCAACTGAAACAAGCTGGTTTGATCAAAAGAATGGAAAGTTTTTTGTCCCCTTACAATCTAAAGTCAATGCAGGCATCATTGGGACTGAAAATCTAAGAGGAAAAGTCATCCCCTATAGTTATAGTCTAGATTTGGCATCTAAACAATGGACAAAACTGGGCAAAACGAATCAAGAATTATTAAAAATAATTTACAACGGACACATAAGCTATAAAACATCTCGCGGGCTGATTTTTTTATACTTTGATAAAGTTTACTTGCTAGACTTTAATAAAAATAAACTATTGTCATCTGACAACTTCAATTTCAACCAAAGTATAGGAAGAAAGAGTTTCAGTGACTTCCCATATGAGTACAACGGTTATATATATACCCTAAATAGATATAATGATGGAGTAGATTCACTTAAAATAGATTATGGTGTATTTAAAGACACAGGGATACCAATATGGGAACCCGTCTATGATTTTTCTACCCCATTGGCTGTTGGGATTTTCCTCATAAGCGCAATTGTTATTGTTGTTTTTGCAAGAAGAAAGAAAAAAACAAACACCAATATTGCAACTACAGAAACTAACTATAAAATTCAATTTTCAGATACAGAAATCTCACTTCTAAAACTGCTAATTGAAAAAGAAAAGAAAAATGAAAGAGCAGATATCAATGAAGTTAACTATGTGCTTGGTTTGAAACATAAAAATACAGGACTACAAAAAAAGGTCAGGAGCGATACATTCAACAGTATCAATGAAAAGTTTAAATATATCAGTAAATCAGAGGATGCACTCATTCAAAGTATC
>JACCDL010588726.1_pt1 | contig 12470 bp, 10 predicted proteins | sample 7441931 | NCBI WGS metagenome assembly JACCDL01 (sample SAMN15323437, study PRJNA562643) | freshwater metagenome | isolation source: river surface water | place: USA:Blue River Watershed | collected 2017-08-16 | reverse complement strand
TTGTTTTGCCACCAAGAAATAGTACAACCGTGCCTAATCAAGTAAGGTTTGCCCAAGAATTCAATATCCGAAGCGCGACCAAGAAGTGCAGTTAAAAGGAGCGAGTTGTGAAGGCTAGCGTCAGCGATCAGCGCTCAATACTCGACATCCAAAACTTCGATTTCACCACCACCTCTTTAAATGCCAAGGCAGCCGGACTTGCCGAGATTGCGGCAATTAATTCACTGACAATCAAGCAGAACAACGCGCGCGACTTGCGTATCGCCGCTGAAACAGAGCTAAATGATGTCAAGCGTGAATTAACTCGCGCCGAAACAGATGTTGAACAAGTTGTCTCTCGTATAAACCGCGATGAGGCGCGCTTGGCTTCAGGCACGGGCGCAGCAAAAGAGTTAGAACAATTGCAGCACGAGCTGGTTTCTTTGGCCGCTCGTCGCGCAGAGTTAGAAGAAGTAGAACTTGAGATCATGATGCGCGTTGATGGGATCAAAGCGCGTATTGCCGAACTCAGCGCTGAAGAAGCCGCGCATGCAGCAGAGATCGCTAACCTAGAGATTTCCAAAGAAAATGCGTTAACAATCATTTTCGCCGACTTAAAGGCAGCAGCTGATGATCGAGTGAAAACTGCAGCGAGTGTGAATCCAGAGCTACTAGCGCTTTACGAGAAAATTCGAGCCGGAAATAACGGAACAGGCGCTGCAGCTCTGATTGGAAATCAGTGCAAGGGCTGCCACTTAACTTTAAATACCATCGAACTTCAGCGCATCGCAGGTCTTGCTGAAGACGAACTTGTGCGCTGTGAAGAATGTCGGTGCATTTTGGTGCGTGGTCTCTAAATGGCGCGCAGCTTTAAGTTAACCGCTGATGGTGGCTCACGTGGAAATCCCGGACCAGCAGGATATGGCGCAGTTGTTACCGAAAACGGCAAGATCGTTGCAGAGTTATTTGATGTAATCGGAATTGCAACAAATAACGTAGCCGAATACAGCGGACTTCTTGCCGGGCTAAGCCATATAAATAAATTGGATCCAGCGGCAACTGTTGAAGTCGCTATGGATTCCAAGTTAGTGGTTGAGCAAATGTCTGGTCGTTGGCAGATCAAACATGCTGATATGCGCGATCTAGCTAAGCAATGCCGAGCTGCGCACGATCCTTCGTTAGTTAAGTATTCCTGGATTCCTCGAGATGAAAATTCACATGCGGATCGCTTAGCCAATAAGGCTTTAGATGGTGCTGCACCCCACAAGCCAGAGCCACAAGTACAACAGAACTATTTATCCGAGCGCTTACGTAGCGATGAAGTTCCAACGATGATTTATATGGTTCGCCATGGTGAAACCGTTTTGACTCCATTACGTAAGTTCTCGGGCACCGGATCTCTTAATCCAGAGTTAACCGAAAAAGGTCTGTCGCAGGCAGAAGCCGTTGCGAAAGAAATCGCTAAATTAAAGCCAGAAGTAATTGTTGCTTCACCTTTAATGCGAACAACCCAGACGGCTCAAGCGATTGCCGCAGCCACTGGTCTTGAAATCACTTTCGATGAAATTTGGTACGAACTTTCTTTTGGTGATTGGGATGGCCTGTCCTTTGAAGAAGTAAAGGAGAAGTTTCCTGATGATTATCAAGCCTGGCTCAACTCCTCTTCCTATGCGCCCGCAGGGGGAGAGTCGTATGACCAGGCAGGAGTTCGCGTCGAAGAGGCGCTCGAAAAAGTTGCGGCACAATATCCGGGTCAGCGCGTCGTTGTTGTAACTCATAACGGAGTCATTAAATTAGCGGCACAAATCGTTACTGGAGCGCCAACGGAGGCGGTATTTCATATCGATGCAGCACCTTGTTCAATAACCACCATTTCAATATGGCCATCAGATGGTCTGCGCGCACTGCGCAGCCTTAACGAGACAGGACACTTCCGCACATGATTACTTCAACCGAATGGTTACTAACTGTTGGCGGATTAGCGCTCTTGATCAGCTTTGACTTAACAATGGCGATTTTACGTCGCAACAAAGAGACCACGACAAAAGAGGCGGTTTCTTGGACCCTCTTTTATATTGCAGCCGCAATCGCATTTGGACTTTTGATGCCACGTTGGACCTCTGATCAACTCCGCACCGAATTCTTCGCAGGTTGGCTCACTGAATACGCGCTCTCTGTAGATAACATCTTCGTATTTATTATTTTGATCTCAACGTTGAAAGTTAAGAAAGAATCACAACAGTTAGTGCTTCTATTCGGAATTTTGGTTGCCATTGTTCTGCGAGTAATCCTGATCTTCGCCGGAGTTGCCTTGGTTTCACGCTTCACATCGGCTTTCTACCTATTCGGTGCTTTCTTGATCTTCACCGCATGGAAGCTAATCAACGAAAAAGAAGAAGTTGAAGAAGATGAAGGAAAGCTCATTACTTTCTTACGTAACCGCGGCCTCAGTACCTTCGCAATAGCGCTGATCGCGCTGGGCGTTACTGACTTGGTATTTGCACTCGATTCGATTCCGGCAATCCTCGGTTTAACAACTAGTAGTTATGTTGTAATCACCGCAAACATTTTCGCTCTAATGGGTCTACGCCAGTTGTACTTCTTACTACAGGGAGCAATGGATCGCCTGGTTCACCTCGGCCGCGGACTGTCGTTTATCTTGGCATTCATCGGAACCAAGATGATTTTGCATGCACTTCACGAAAATGGCGTGCACGTTCCTGAAGTTTCACTAGAAGTTAGCCTCACGGTAATCGTTGCAACGCTCGCAATAACAACTCTTACGAGTCTTTATGCGACTCGAGAAGCAGTTCACCCAACCAAGCTATAAAAATCACCCCTGACCCTGGCTAGCGCCCCCGTTAATTTCCCTTAACTTCACCAAATTGTTGCCTCAAATCATTGACCTACCCCACCTCCTCATGCGTAAACTCAGCACCAAGCAAACCTGTCATCGTTACCACATTTTCCCCGGTCGACGCCTTGAGAGGCCAGCTAGCAGTTCCATTTCTATCCCTAGTAGAAAGCTGAAATAGATATGCGAAACACACTCTCGGTGCGAGCCACATCTCGCACATTTAAGGCAGTACTTGGGGCGGGCCTTGCTGGCGCACTCCTAGTTTCTGCACTTCCTTCTGCATCTGCCGCAACAGGATCCGTTGGTGGAGTTTGCACGAAGGTTGGCGCTAAGGCCAAAGTTGGAAAAATCAACGTCGAATGTAAATCAGTATCAGGAAAGAAAATCTGGACTGATACAAAGGTTTACACAGTTTCAATTAGCGCAAATGCAATTCTTGGCGGAAAGAACAACCAGACCGCATCATGGATTCAAAACTATGTAATTCCACAATTCGAACTTTCAAATGCTGATAAAGGAAAGCAAGTAGAAGTTTCCTTCACGCCAGCAGGTATCGATGACAACCAATTCAAGACACAGCTTGCACTTGACCTTGCTTCAAAGCGCGGTCCAGATGTGATGGCACTTGATGGTTTCTGGGTAGCAGAATTTGCTGAAGCCGGATATATCAAGCCACTCGAATCAATCGTCGGAGCAAAGGCAGTAAACGCCTGGGATGGTTGGGCACAGATTCCAAATTCAGTACAAGGCGTTATGAGCTACGGTGGAAAGAAGTACGGAGTTCCTCAGGGAACTGACGGACGCATCATCTACTTCAACAAGAAGTTATTTGCTGATGCTGGGCTTCCTACTAACTGGCAACCTAAGTCATGGGCAGATTTGTTAACGGCTGCAAAGACAATCAAGTCCAAGACACCTTCAGTAACACCACTTCAGCTAAATGCTGGTGATGGAATGGGCGAAGCAACTGCGATGCAGGGATTCCTCAACCTCCTTGGTGGTGCAGGAAGCTTGATCTATGACACTAAGACAAAGAAGTGGACCGGCAATACAAAGGCTGTTCGCGACATGCTTGGTTTCTACGACAGCGTTTACAACAAGGAAAAGGTCGGAAACTCTGACTGGCAACTTCTTGCTGGTGAAAACGGCCGTAACGAATCATTCAAGGCTTTCTCTGAAGGCAAGCTTGCGATGATCATCGAAGGCGACTACCTATGGCGCGGCGTTATCAACCCTGTGTCAGGTAACTTCAAGATGGCAGACCGCAACACAAACGTCGGATTTGCGAAGATTCCTGCGCAGACTCCTAAGTCTGGTGTTAACGGCCAAAGCTTCATGAGTATGTCTGGCGGTAGCGGTTATGCGCTAAATCCAAACTCAACGAATAAAGATGTTGCTTGGGATCTCCTCAAGTTCATCAACTCTAAAGAGCCAGTATCAACATTTATGGCTATTGGTGGAGCGGTTCGTATTTCACAACGTCAAGATGTGAACTCAGCTGTTCTCAAGTCTGACCCTTGCTTGAAGTATGTATTTGAAAATGCAATCCCAAATACTTACTTCCGTCCAGCAAGCGTTAACTACAACGCAGTTTCTGTTCTTCTACAGAAGGCAACAACTTCAATCGTTCAAGGTAAGTCAGTTGCAGAAACTGCAGCAGCTTACGAGAGCGCACTGAAGGATCTTGTCGGCGCTGCAAACGTAGCTAGCAACTAAGGCTGCATGAAAACTAAGACAAAGAAGGGTTCCCGGGCCGCAAGGCCCGGGAACTCCGTTCTTGGCAAGGGCGCTGCGACCGTCTTTCTATCGCCGTCGCTAATTTTTATTGGTGTTTTCCTTCTGGTACCCGCTTTTTGGACGCTCTTCCTTGGGTTAACCGATTACAAACTCGTTGGAATTGAAGCGTTAAATCCAAGCTTTGTAGGTCTAGATAACTTTGCAAAAGCGCTGAAAGACCCACAATTTTTAAGTTCATTAAAACTAACAATTATTTATGTTTTAGGTTCGGCTATTTTTGGCCAGGCGCTGCTTGGATTCATTCTTGCCTGGGTATTAAATGAACTCTCTCCACGCATCCGAAATATTGTGGAGCTAATTGTAATCTTCTCCTGGATCGTTCCAGGTTCTGTCGTTTCTTTCCTATGGTTTGCCTTCTATAACAAGGATGAAGGCACTTTAAATGCAATTCTGGGCGTCAATATCGACTGGTTGCTTGATTACCCGATGCTCTCAATCATCATCTTTAACATTTGGCGCGGAACGGCGTTTTCAATGTTGCTCTTCAGCGCTGCCATAGCATCGATTCCGAAATCACATATTGAGGTTGCCCGAGTGGCAGGGGCTTCAAAGATGCAACAACTGCGCAATATCGTCTTGCCTTCAGCGCGTTCTTACATCCTCACTAATTTATTGCTCATTACTTTATGGACTTTCAATGACTTTGGGCCGTACCTCTTAACCGGTGGCGGTCCTGGTGGCCAGACACAGCTGTTGCCAATCTTTATCTACGACAGCGCATTGCGTTATCTCGATTTCGGTTACGGCTCGGCAATTGCGGCGATCATGCTCTTGCTCAACTTAATACTCTCCCTAATCGTTCTGCGAATGTCCAGGAAGGGGAAGAAGTAATGAAAATTCTCGGCAAGGAGATCTTCACATCTAATAAGCGCCGTATTGATGAGCGCACAAAGGTTGAAAAAATCTCAACCTTTGTCTTTGTAATTTTAGCGATGAGCTTCTTCGCTATCCCATTGCTCTGGCTTCTACTTGCGCCATTTGATTCAGATCCAACCTTCCGAATCAAATGGCCGAATTGGGGTCTAGGCAACTTCTCGGAGATGGCGCAAAATCCCTATGCGTACCGTTCTTTAATGAACTCTGCAATCTTCTCTGCTGGAAGCGGTTTGGCGGTAATTTTAGTTGGGGCGCCAGCTTCATATGTATTGAGTCGCATTAAGTTCGCAGGTCGAGATGCCTTTCTTTACATATTGCTCCTCTTCTCATCAATTGTTACCGGTAGTGCAGCGATGGTTCCGTTATTCCTACTTTCGCTTAAGTTAAACCTGATCGACACGTATCAAGGAGTAGTTCTAGTTTTAACTGGCGGACTAATTCCGGCGGCAATTTTCATCTTAAAAGACTTCACAGATTCGATTCCCAAGAGCTATGAAGAATCCGCACAAATCTTTGGTGCAAGTTCTTTCCGAATTCTCAAAGATGTAGTAACTCCAATTATTCGACCAGGCTTAGCAGTGATATTTGTCTGGTCGTTTGTTCAAGCATGGGGAAACTTCTTAGCCCCATTTATTTTGATTCGTGATGTCAATAAGCAACCAGCGGCGGTGATGATGTATAGCTTCTATAACGATGGCGGCCAAGCCGTTTTCCGAACAGTCGCTGCCTTCTCATTAATTTATACCGTTCCAGTTCTTGCAATGTATTTTTATGTAAATAAGAAATATGGTTTCCGCTTCTATGGAGGGATTAAGGGCTAATGAGCTTTGTAAAGATTGAGAAGATAACCAAGGTATTTCCTGGCGGCGTTCGCGCACTTGATGAGCTTGACCTGGAGATAAAAGATGGCGAGTTCTTCGCTCTGTTAGGGCCTTCAGGATGCGGTAAGACAACGTTGTTACGTACTTTAGGAGGGCTTGAATCCTCAACCAGCGGAACCATTTTCTTTGAAGGAAAAGATGTGACTTTCTTGACCCCTGGTGCCCGCAATATTGCAATGGTCTTCCAGGATTACGCGCTTTACCCACACATGAATGTCTTGGAGAATATTTCTTACCCGCTAAAGGTTCGTAAATTCTCTAAAGAAGAAATCGATAAGCGGGTTACTCAGGCGTCAGAAGCTCTTTCCATTCAGATGTTGCTTGATCGTAAACCTGGACAGATTTCAGGTGGCCAACAACAACGCGTTGCGGTTGCTCGAGCGATGGCCTGTACACCTTCGCTCTACCTGTTCGATGAGCCACTCTCTAACTTAGATGCTCGCCTTCGTTTAGAGGCGCGTACCTTCTTAAAGCAGTTACAACGCGAACTCGGAGTCACAACAATTTTGGTTACACACGATCAATCTGAGGCGCTTGCTTTAGCAGATCGTATGGCGGTAATGGATAAAGGCAGAATTAAGCAAGTAGGTAGCCCAGCGGAGTTCTTCCATAAGCCAGCGAATATATTTGTCGCAAGTTTCATCGGTTCTACTCCAATGAACCTACTTGACGGTGTTGTGAATGATGGAAAAGTTTCCGTTGGATCAATGAGTTTTGATATTCCAACACATGCTCAAGGCACAACCCGAACTGGCGACAAAGTAGTATTCGGCGTTCGTCCCGAATACGTTTCGCTAGTTTCAGCTCCAGGCACTGGCATTGCCAGCGGTGTAGTTAAAGTAACTGAGAATCTTGGTACTCATTACCTAGTTACTGCAGATTGCAACGGAATCTTGGTGCGCGGAACCGCTCCTGATGGATCTGAACCAAATATGGGGGATACCGTTCACTTAAAGCCTGAACAAGGGCGAGTACTTCTCTACAACAAGGCGAGCGAAGATCTCTACTAAATAAAATAAATGCAATTTTCAAAAGTTTATACGCCTCTTGATAGAGAAGATTCTATCTATCAGTATATTCCTTTTGATGTGCCTGCAGGAGCCGAAGGAATAACTCTTCGGATGCGCCATAACGGTTTTTTATCAGTAATTGATTTGGGGCTTTTTGACCCCGTTGGTTTCCGCGGTTTTTCTGGGAGCGAGCGAGATCATGTTGTGCTGACCGAATACGACGCAACGCCTGGTTATTTGCCCGGAACTATTCGCGCGGGTACTTGGTTCGTATCTCTTGGACTCCACCGCGTAGATGCTGATGGAGTAACCATTGAAGTGGAAGTCGAGATTGGCAAGCCAGTGTTTCCAGATTACTCATCTCCGGTTTCGCCTCCAGTAAAACCACCTCGTCGCGCGTTAAAGGCAAGACCTGGGTATCGCTGGTTCCCTGCCGACTTCCATACCCATTCGGTTCACTCTGATGGCGACTTAACGTTAAATGAGTTAGCAGCGCTTGCTTCAAGCCGCGGCCTTGAACTATTAGCGATTACAGATCACAACACAACAAGCCACCACAGATTCCTTCCGGAAGTTGCCAAATTTGCAGGAATAAATTTAATCGCTGGCCAAGAAGTAACAACAGATAGTGGACATGCAAATTCTTTTGGGCATAGCGAATGGGTTGATTATCGCGAAGCAACGGATCGCTGGCTCAGTGAAACCAATAAGCAAGGTGGATTGCTATCTATTAACCACCCGCTATCTGCACCATGTCACTGGCGACGTGACACTCCAGATGGAATCCATATGACTGAGCTTTGGCATTCATCCTGGGATAGAACGTCGGACGAACCGCTGAAATGGTGGAGTGAAAACGGCTCTAAAATTCCGATTGGTGGAAGTGATTTTCATCGTTACACCTCGGATGGTCTACCAGGAGAACCAACTACTTGGGTGGAAATTGATACTGAGGATAATGAAGTAACACAAGATCAAGTTCTATCGGCACTTAGCCAAGGACGCGTAGCCATTTCGGCGGACCCCAAATCTGCAGTTGTCTTTGCCCTGGAAGATGAAATGGCGGTAGATGGTGGCGACGGACTAACGTTGGTAAAACCATCAGGCAAGCGCGAGCTCGTTACAAAGAACTTTATGACTGTCTCAGGCGAGAGTGGTCTTTACTCACTTATCGATTCCAATGGCGTTTACCATGCCATTGGTTATCGAGCTTAAGCGATATCCCCACCAACTGAAGTACCTTCGAGTTGGGCAATCTTCTTGGCAATCATCTGAGCTATCGCTAAATCTTCATAACCATCTGCAATTGGGTCGTACTCCTGCTTTCCAGTGAGTACGAGATTGTGGAAGGCGACTAATTCATTCTCAAACGAAGCAGTGTAGGAATTTGTACGAGTAATCTCGTGATCGATTCCGCGACGACGGGTTGAGATTAACTGGGTTGGAATGCGCAAAATGTAAGGGCTTGGGAAGATGATGTGGTGACCCTCTTCTTCATTTACCCAGCGGATTTCCTCTTGGTAGGCGGGATATTGGTCGAGATAGAACCAGCGAATTGTCACGCGAACACCATCGGCGGTGCGAGCGTGGATGATGATCGCCTCGCTCTGGCCAGGACTTGGCCAGCGATCGACGAAATCAACTTCGGTAATGTGAACATCGAGGGCACGCAAAACTGAGAATTCGTGGATCACGCTTCCGAGAACCATGTCTGTATAGAGGTTGCCAAATGATTTGGTAGCTGATTCACCCAAAGCTTCTATCTGTACATCGTTTTTAACTTTAGCAAAAACTTCATTTAGCGCAGGAGGGGAAGCCGGTAAATCAACTGAAAGTTCGGAAGTGACTAATTGGCTATCACCACTCGGATGAAGAACAAGCACATCAACGGTTTTCGGGCGAGACTTGATAGCGTTACGAGCTGCGATAACCGCATTATCAAAAGTTTTCATATAGCCGATCATTAATTGCCCACTAGACGTTTTTAGCGCCTTTTCAATCTCAGCCATTTCACGTTTTGTGTAGGCCAATGGTTTTTCGCAAAATACATGCAACCCAGCATTTAGCGCCTCGACAACTACTTCAGCATGTGAACCGGAGTTAAGCACCATGATTGCATCGATCTCACCTGATGCGATTAATTTCTGTGGAGAATCGAAACAGCGCTCTCTAAAAATTCCGAATCGATCAGCAAGAACATGGGTTGCGGCTAGATTCAAATCTGCAATGGAGACAACAACAAATAAGTCGCTACGACGAGTGAGAATAGGCAGATGAACTGAGGAAGCGACTGCACCGGCACCAACTAGACCTACTCGAACACGCTTCATAGAATTCCTTTTCAGAGCGAAATTCAAAAACAAAAGCATCTTACGATTGCTAGTGAATTCCTAGTGTCAGGGTGGTATGGTATCGAATTCATACGCTGTAAATCTATGGTTTTTAAAGTAAATTTCCAAGGCTAGGTGGGTGATTTTTCTGGGTAAGTCAAAGCAAGGCGCAGAAGCGACTATTTCTGATGTTGCCATGCACGCAGGAGTCAGCACCGCCACAGTGAGCCGAGTAATTGCGGGAGTAGGTTATGTTGCAACAAAGACTCGAGCCAAGGTTGATGAAAGTATTGCAGAACTCAATTATCAGCCCTCTTCGATAGCTCAATCGCTACGACGTAGAAGCACTTCTATGATCGGATTGATTCTTACTGATATTCAAAACCCGTTCTACCCCGAAATGGTTCGAGGTATTGAAGATGAAGTACAACGTCGCGGTTATTCATTAATTCTCTGCAATTCTGCTGACGATCCAGATCGCGAAATATCATATTTGGACTTCTTGGCGAGCCATCGAGCTGCGGGAATTATTGTTTGTGCTGATGGGGTTTTGAAACGTCATCGCGCAAAGTTACTTTCACAACGGGCGAAGATTATTTTAGTAAACGTTCAGAAGGAAGACTCTGATCTTCCGACTGTCTCTAGCCAGGATTTTGAAGGCGGGGAGATGGCCGCAAAGCATCTAGTTGAATGTGGATATCCCAAAATTGTGTATATCGGAAATGGCTCTGAAAAAGATTTTGGATCTTTACGTTTAGATGGCGTAAAAAAGGGAGCAGGTAAGATTAAGTTAGAAATTGTCTACAGTGATGACACTCTTAAAGCTGGTGCAAGTATCGCCGAGACAATTGCAAAAAAGTTCAAACCTCCCTACGGGATAGTCGCCCATAATGATTTAACTGCAATAGGCGCGATGCACGAATTTATAGCCAGAAAAATAAAAGTTCCACAGCAGGTCGGAATCGTTGGATATGACGATATTGCCCTCAGCGAATATGTAACACCGGGACTGACAACCATTAATCAGAATCAATATGACTTAGGCACAGAAGCAATGGTGATGCTAGATGAATTGATTAAAGGCGGAAAAGTTAAAAAGAAGAAAATTATTCCATCGGAACTAGTTCTAAGAGATTCAACAACCAAAATATGAATGGAGAACCAATGTCACTAAAGGATCACAGCCCGACTGAGTCAGACGTGAAATGGGTAAAAGATGAGGTTGCTGCTATCCATGAGAGAAACCGCCAACGCGGACATGCAGATTGGTGTGGCCATGACTTTGATTTCACTTGCCCATCATCTGTTACTTATCCATTCCAATGGTTCTGGGACTCATGCTTCCATGCAATCGCACTAAGTCACGTTGACTTGGCTAAGGCAGAGGCAGAGATCAAGAGTCTGTTAAAGAACCAGCACTCAGACGGTTTTGTTTCACACGTTACTTTTTGGCAGCGCGACGCATACGAAGAGATGGTTTCAACTTATGCGATCGCATTTCGCAGCAAATACCTTTCCGATGAAATGCAGCCACCCTTACTTGCCGAGGCTGTTAGCGCTGTAGCAAAGCGAGGTCGCGGTGTTGAGTTTATAAATGAAGTTTTACCAGCGGTAAAACGTTTTTATGAATGGCTCCACACCGTACGCAATCCTTATGGTGACGGTTTAGTTCGAGTTGTGCAGCCTGATGAGACAGGTATAGATCACTCACCCGTCTGGGATGAGATCATGAATATTCAGGATGAAGAACACGATTCTTGGGACCGTGGTTGGCATTCAATTTGCGATCCTTACGACAAATTTAACCGCGATCCAAAGAAGATGATCGAGTTAAACCACTTCGTTGTTGCCGACGTAATGACAAATACTATTTATATCGAAAACCTACATGTGCTCTCTGATCTTTGTCAGCAAGTGGGTGATTCAGCCGGGGCCGCCGAATACCTGGCACGAGCCAAGAAAGCTCGAGTTAGCCTAGATGAGTTATGTTGGAACGAGAAAGATGGCTTGTATTACGGAGTTAATGGAAAAGAAAACAAGCCATTAAATGTAAATACCTTTATGTCGCTTATGCCTTTGCTCTTGTCTGATTTAGATAAAGCGAAGGCGGATTTACTTATTGCACGCGTGTTAAATCCAGAGGAATACTGGGCTGAGTATCCAATTCCTAGCGTGGCCATGAATCACCCAACTTATCGACCAGATACCGTGGGTGGAAATTTGGTTTGGCGCGGACCATCTTGGATGAATAGCAATTGGTACATCGCCCGCGGATTGAAGCGCCATGGGCGCCTTGATCTAGCGCGCCATATCGCTAATCAAAGTATTGCAATGGTGCAAAAGAGTGGCTTCCGCGAGTACTACAACCCACAGACTGCTTTTGGTCGTGGCGCTCCGGACTTTAGTTGGTCAACGATCTTGATCGACTTACTAAATGAGGTTAAGTAAAAAATGAGTTTAAATCTAGACAAAGCCAAGGTAGGAATAGTTGCTCTCAACTGGAAATTTGAGATGGCTAAATCTGCTGATTTCCTAAAGCGAATCGCGGCTTATGGATTTGAGGGAATCCAGATCTCGGTTGAACAAGCAAACTCGGATCAATTTCTCGCACAAATGAAAGAGAATGGTTTGGCAACTGCTGAGCAATATTTGGATATTGCTTGTGATGAAAATGGACCTTTAGATTCGGCAGATGCTCATTCACAAGAGATCGTTGATGCAGCTATTCGTGCAGGCGTAG
>JACCDL010368649.1_pt1 | contig 12473 bp, 10 predicted proteins | sample 7441931 | NCBI WGS metagenome assembly JACCDL01 (sample SAMN15323437, study PRJNA562643) | freshwater metagenome | isolation source: river surface water | place: USA:Blue River Watershed | collected 2017-08-16 | reverse complement strand
TGCGCGACGATTACCTCCAAGATGCCCGTAAAGTCATCCCTGATGCGAACATTCTCATCAACGTGATCTCCAAGCGCGTGAAGCAGCTCCGCAGCACGGCCGACTACTCCGTCCAGCCCCCGAAGTACAACCACACCCTGGGCGACGTGTTCGAAAAGCTTTCCCCTGAGGACATCGCCCTGCGCGAAGTCATCGAAGGTCGCATCTCCTGGGAGTTCCGTCCCGAGGACCGTCTGCCTGCCTAAGGCGGTTTTCCGCTCCAGCCGGTCATCCGGCGCGTAGCCTTTTCGTCTCCCGATGGCCGCCCGCCGCGAACAGTCTCTTCCTGAGGTCAACAACCCGAAGGCCGGACGTGATTATTTCATCGGCCCGACCTATGAGGCCGGTATTGTCCTGCGCGGCACCGAGGTGAAGTCCCTCCGGGCCGGCCGGGCGAACATCGCCGACGCCTTCATCAAGGTGACCCCCAAGGGCGTCATGCTCTACCACGCGCACATCGCGGAGTACGATTTCGGCAACCTCAACAACCACGCCTCCTACCGTACCCGCCAGCTGCTGCTGAAGCAGGCCGAGATCGAGAAGATCGCCGCGGAGATCCAGTCCGGCGGCCATGCGATCGTGCCGTTGAAGATCTACTTCAAGCACGGCCTGGCGAAGTGCCTCCTCGCCGTAGGCAAGGGCAAGAAGATGCACGACAAGCGTCAGGACATCAAGGAGCGCGAAGCCAAGCGCGAGATCTCGCGCGCGATGAGCCGACGGAAGTGAGGCCGCCGCTCCACCTCGTCCTGCTCCGGCCGGAGATCCCGCCGAACACCGGCAACATCGGGCGTATGTGCGCCGTGACGGGCTGCGTGCTGCACTTGGTGCATCCGTTGGGCTTCAAGATCGATGACGCCAAGCTCCGCCGCGCAGGCATGGATTACTGGCACGAACTCGACGTCCGGCATCACGCCGACTGGGAGGCCTTCCTGGTTTCGCCCGGTCGTCCCGAACGACTCTGGCTTTTCACGACCAAGACGACCAACGGCCTCTGGGACGCGCAGTTCCAAGAAGGTGACGGACTCGTCTTCGGCAGCGAAAGCTGCGGCGCCGCGCCGGAAGTCCACGCCTGGTTCGGTCGGGAGCGCGAGGTGAAGATCCCGCACTTCAACGACAAGACCCGTTCGTTGAACCTCTCGACCGCCTGTGGAATCGCGGCTTACGAGGCGCTGAGGCAGATTAAGAGGGGATGATGGCTGAGTTGAGGGCTGAATGGACGAGGGCAGACGGCGGAGGGCTGCGTAGAGGACTGAGTTGAGGACTGAATGGAGGGCTGAATTGAAGATGCAGATTTCAGCTAGGGTTCTTTGCTGGGGCGGCTAGGATGATTGGCGATTCGAGCTCGTCCACGAAGAGGGTTTGATTTCGGCATGGATGAATCAGGTTCCAGGCCCAGTCACCGGCGGTTGTCCGTCTGGGTGGAAGCGTGCGACCTGGCGGCTGCCGTCTACCTGATGTGCCGGAGTAATGGTGCGAAATTAGATGCAGGGCTTGTCGACCAACTCAGGCGAGCGGCGGTTTCCGTGCCGTCGAATATAGCCGAGGGAAACGCCAAGGGCAGCAATCGGGATGCACTCAAGTTTCTGTACATCGCCAGGGGCTCGTTGGCGGAACTGGAGACCCAGATGGTGATTTGTTCTAAGGTTGGCCTGCTGGCGGAATCGGACGTCCGTAAAATTGCCGAGCATTGCAATCGGGTGGGGCGCCAACTCGGAGGGCTTATCCGCTACCGTAATTCCCGCCCAGACTAACTGACCTCCGGATTGCCCCTTCAATTCAGCCCTCCACGCAGTCCTCAATGCAGTGATCAATTCAGTCCTCGGCTTTTACATTCTCCCGCTTGCCTTCCCCCTCCCACCCTTACCCTTAACCTTCTCTCACCTCTCCCATGTCCCGTCTCGACGCCGTCCGCTCCCGCATCGCGCCCGCCAGGGCCCGCCTGCTCGCGCATCCGCTCTACGCCCGGATGGCCTCGCTCGACGACGTGCGCGTGTTCATGCGTTCGCATGTCTTCGCGGTCTGGGATTTCATGTCGCTCCTGAAGCGACTGCAGCGCGACCTCACCTGCGTGACCGTCCCGTGGGTGCCGGTCGGCGACGCCGAGGTGCGTTTCCTGATCAATGAGATCGTCTGTGGAGAAGAATCTGACGTCGACCCGCGCGGCGGACGTATCGCCCACTTTGACCTCTACCTTCGTGCGATGCACGAAGCCGGTTCCGATACGTCCGCCGTCGACAAGGCGCTCGCCTCTGTCCGCGCGGGTGGTTCGACCGCCTCCGCTCTGGTCTCCGCCGGCGTCCCCTCCGGTGCCGCCGCTTTCTCCGGTGCGACCTTCGCCCTGGCGACGAACGGGAAGTCCCACGAGGTCGCCGCGGCCTTCACCTTCGGACGCGAAGACCTGATCCCCGACATGTTCACGGAACTCGTCACGCGTCTCAGTCGCGAGTACCCGGGCAAGCTCGATACTTTCCGTTATTACCTCGAGCGGCACATCGAGGTCGACGGCGGCCACCATGGCGCGATCTCCCTCCGGATGGTGGAACTGCTCTGCGGCGACGATGACCGTAAGTGGGACGAAGCCGCCGTAGCTTCGGTCGCCGCCATCGAGGCGCGCATCGCCCTCTGGGATGCGATCCTGGCGGACCTCAGGGCTGCCTGACGCGGAAGTTCCGGTATTCGACCTTCATCGGCGGACCGACGTGCACCTGGACGCCGAGCTTGCCCTCGGCGTGCTTGGCCGCCGCGTCGTCGTCGATGACCACGCTCATGACGTGTCCGTTGAGGATATGCACCTGCGTGCCGCCGCGGACGATGAGGTGATACTCGTTCCAGTCGCCATCGCGGATGAAGGCGGCGAGCTCCTTCGGGTCGCCGACCGAGCCCACGACTTCGGCTTTCCGGCCCGGACGGATGCGGGTGATCTGGCCGCGGAGGGCGTTGAACGTACGGCCGCGCTCCTCATAGTTCTGGCCGGTGTGGCGGTTCTGGCCGTCGATGTCGGCCTGCGGGCCGGTCAGCGCGAACGTCAGCCCCGCGACGTCGGCGCTATGGTAGTTGATTCCGCTGTTGCCGCGGTCGGAGATGCGGTACTCTCCCTTGAGCTCGAAGTCTCCGGGAAGGGAGCCTTCCCAGACCAGGAAGGTATTCCGCTTCACGATGGTCTCCGGGGTTATCTCCCCGACGGCCACGCCGTCCACGCAGCGCCAGTAGACCGGATCGCCGGTCCAGCCCTTGAGGGTCCGGCCGTCGAAGAGCTGCTTCCAGCCGAGGGTCTCTTCCGCCGAGGGGACGGGCATGGTCTGTTTCGGCGTAGGCGGGATGACTTCGGCGGCGCCGAGGCTGGCCGCGATCAGGAAGAGCAGGGCTTTCATGGGGTGCGGCCGATTTAAAGTGGAAGCCCCGCGTAGTCGCTCCTAAAGATGTCGGCAACCCCCATGGCCGAAACCAATCGTCCCCTCGCCAACCGTATCCTGTATGGATTGCTGTTCGGCGTCATCGCCGGCCTGGCTACCCTCGGGCTTGGACAGTATTCGCCCGCGTCGCTGGAGTTCATGCGGAAGGTCTCGACGAACGTCTTCGACCCGCTGGGACAGATCTTCCTCCGCCTGCTGTTCTTCGTGGTGATCCCGTTGGTGTTCGCCTCGCTCGCCGCCGGCGTCGCCCAGCTCGGCCGCCTCGACCGTCTCGGACCGCTCGCCGGCCGTACGTTCGCGCTCTTCTTCCTCAATATGGCCATCGCCGTCGGCCTGGGCCTGCTGATGATGAACGTGCTCCGCCCGGGCGACCATCTTGACGCGGGCGCTAAGGCCATGCTCATGCAGGAGTTCGGCGGCGCCGCGCAGAAGCACGTGGCCGTCTCGTCGGCCACCCCCTCGCTGTCCTTGGCCGGCATCGTGGAGATGTTCATGCCGAAGAACCTCTTCGGCGCCGTCGTCGGCCACACCAACGGCACGATCGGGGACATCCTGCCGCTGATTCTCTTCGCGTTGCTCGTCGGCGTCGTCGGCGCGCAGCTCGCCGAGGCCAAGCGACAGCAGTTGCTCTCGGCCTTGGACCTCGTCGCGGAGCTCATGACGGGCATCGTCCGGATCGCCCTGCGGCTCGCCCCCTTCGCCGTGCCGCTCATGATCTACGGCGTCATCGTCAAGGTCGGCCTGGATATCCTGATCGCCCTCGGAGTCTTCGCCCTCGGCTGCCTGGCGGTGATGTTCCTCCATCTCTTCGGCACGATGTCGCTCTGGCTGCGCTTCTGGACCGATCGCAAGCCGCTGGCGTTCTTCCGCGATATCAGCGGCGTGCTGATCACTGCCTTCTCGACGAGCTCGAGTAATGCCACCCTCCCGGCGGCTCTGGAGTGCTCCAAGGATACCCTCGGCCTCAAGCCGAGCGTGGCTGGTTTCGTCCTGCCTCTAGGCACCACCATGAACATGAGCGGCACCGCCCTGTATGAAGGCTGCGTGGTGCTCTTCGTCGCGCAGGTCTTCGGCGTCGACCTTTCCGTCGGGCAGCAGCTGACCTTGCTCTTCCTCTCGGTCCTCAGCGCCGTGGCCGTCGCCGGCATTCCTGGCGGATCTTTGCCGCTCATCGCCGGCTTGCTGGTGACTTTCGGCATCCCGGCCGAGGGCATCGGCATCGTGCTCGGCGTGGACCGGGTGCTGGACATGGCCCGTTCGATGACGAACGTCGGCTCGGACCTGGTCACGACCGTCGTGGTCGACGCCCAGGAGCGCAAGGCCGACGCCGCTACGGCTTAGAGTTGGCGTAGCAGTACGACGCCGACGATGGCGACCGCGCCGCCTACCCAGAGTCGCCAGGACGGACGCTGCCCTTCGACGGCCCACTGCATCAGGAGTCCGATCAGCGGCGTCAATGCCACCACGCTGAGCACCAGGGCGGCATCGTGCTTGGTGAGCGCCCATTGATAGCACGCCACGCCGAGCGCGGGGCCGGCGAGTCCGTTCATGAACATCCAGATCGGGGCGGTGCGCCAGGCGTAGGGCCGGCGTAGCTTGGCGAGCAGGCCGTCCTTGCGCGCGGTCCAGAGGACGAAGAGCAGCACGATCGGCACGCCGCCGAGCAGGCGCACGAAGCCTTGAGCGAAACCGTCCGGAATCGTCTCTCCCGCGCGCGCGCAGGCGTCCACCGCCATCGGCGTGCCCACGGCGCCGCAGGCCTGGCCGAAGGCGGAGAGGAGGCCGAGCCATACGCCGGCGCGGCGGTCGGCCGGATCGCCTTCCGCCGGGGCGCCGAGCGCGACGCCGACGCCGGCCAAGATGACCAGCGCGGAAAGCAGCTGCGGGCCGTTCGGAGAAAGGCCGAGGATCTCGTATTCGAGGAAGAGCGCGATCGGGGCGGCCAGGCACTGGGTCAGCAGCATCGTCAGGCCGACGCCGATCCGAGGCAGGGCGTGGAAGAGGGCGATGTCGCCGATGCCGAGCCCGAGCACGCCGCCGAGCAGGAGCCAACCCCAGCCGGCGCTGAAGGGATGGCGACCGCTGAAGGCGACGAAGAGCCCGACGATGACGAGCGCGACGAGCAGGCGTCCGAGGTTCGCGAGGTCAGGTCCGTGGTGCGCGGAGCTGCGGCGGGCGCAGGTCACCGACCAAGCGTAGAAGAAGGCGGCTCCGAGCGCGTAGTCCATCAGTCGAATTTCTCCAGCACGGCGACGCCGACGGCATCCGCGCGCAGGCGGCCTTCGCCGTTCAGGCGGAAGCGGGTGCCGGCCAGTTCCATGATCTCCTCCTCGATGAGATCGGCGAAGAGTTCGCGGACGCCTTGCGGCAGCGGGGTCTCGAAGCGCTCGGCGAGCGCGAAAGGGTCGACGCCTTCGTTGAGACGCAGACCGAAGACCAAGGCGTCGCAGAGCAGGTCACGCGCGCTCAGCGCCTTCGCCTGCTCGCGCACGGGCTGCCCGGCTTCGATGCCCTTGGCCCATTGGTCGAGATTCGCCGGGTTCGTCCAGCGGACGTGGCCCCACTGGGAGGCCGCCGAAGGGCCGTAGCCGATCCAGGAGCCCATCTCCCAGGTGATGAGGTTGTGGCGGCAGGCATGGCCAGCTTGGGCGAAGTTCGAGGTCTCGTATTGCGCGTAGCCGTTTTCGGCGAGCGTCTCCCAGGTGCGGCGGTAGAGGAAGGCTTCCAGTTCGCGGTCGATCTTCACCTTGCCCTGCGAGAGCTTCACGAACATCGCGGTGTCCTCCTCGAAGGTCAGGCAGTAGGTCGAGAGGTGGTCGGGCTTGAGTTCCATCGCCCGGTAGAGGTCATCGGTCCAGCGCTTCTCATCCTGGCCAGGGATCGCGAAGATGAGGTCGAGGTTGCGCGAGGCGAAGCCGGCGGCCTCGATGAGTTCCCAGGCCTCCATGATCTGCTTGGGTGAATGACGCCGGCCGAGGGCGTCCAGCGTGACGTCATCGAAGCTCTGTACGCCCATCGACACTCGCGTGACGCCGATCTCCTTGAGCGCGGCGAGCTTGTCGGCCCGCACCGACGAAGGCGCGAGTTCGACGGTCCATTCGCCGGGGCGGCCGGCGGCCTTGGTCATCGCGTGCCCGAGACGACGCAGGTCGTCCGCCGGCAGGAGTCCCGGCGTGCCGCCGCCCCAGAAGGCGGTCTCGACGCGGCCCGGCGGGTGGAGCTCCATCTCGCGTTCGATCGCGGCGAGGTAGCGGTCGATCTCGCCGCGCTTGGGCTGCTCCTGGTAGAACGAGCAGAAGTCGCACGACGACGCGCAGAACGGGACGTGCAGGTAGAGGGCCGTCGCGGACTGGACGGGCGCGGACATCACTCGAGGCCGAGCTGCTTGCGGCCGGCTTCGGAGATCATGCGCGGATTCCAGACCGGGTCCCAGACGATCTCGACTTCGGCGGATTCGACGCCGGGCAGGGCTTCCAGCTTGGACTTCGCGTCGGCGGCGATGACGGGCCCCATGCCGCAACCTTGCGCGGTGAGCGTCATCTTGGCCGCGACCTTCTGGCCGCCGCGCTCGCCGGGGGCGAGTTCGAGGTGATAGATCAGGCCGAGGTCCACGATGTTGACCGGGATCTCCGGGTCGAAGCAGCCCTTGAGCGCTTCCCAGAGGGCTTCCTGGTTCACGGGGCCATTGATGATGGTTTCGTCCTTCTTGCCGTATTGGCTGACGGCGTCGGCGCCGAGGGCTTCGATGTCGGCCGGGGCGATGCGGAACAGGCCCATCGGGGTGCGCACGGTGATTGAGCCGCCGAGGGCCTGAGTCACGGTGACTTCCGTGCCTTTTTCCAGCACGACGACATCCCCGGCGGGGATCAGGGTCGAGGCGCAGTCGCGGACGAGCTTGTGGACGGAGGACATGCCCAGAAGACAGGCGGTAAGGCCTGCGGACGCAAGCGTGGGGTGCGGGCGGAATGTGCTTTTGAGGGTGGTCGGGTTGCATGCCAAGGTGATGCGTAAGGTTGTGGGCGGCCGGCCGCCGGCTAACTTCTCCCTCAACCCCTTCCCATGCGTTGTCTCCTGGCTCTGCTCCTCGCCCTTTCCGTCCATGCCGCCCCGGTGCCGATCTTCGACGGCAAGTCCCTCGCGGGCTGGGAGGGTGACGCCGCCTGGTGGCGCGTCGAGGACGGCGAGATCCGCGGCGGTTCCTCGACGGTGAAGGTCCCGAAGAACTTCTTCCTCGCGACCGAGAAGTCCTACCAGAACTTCGACCTGCGCGTGAAGCTCCGCCTCACGGGCACGGGTTTCGTCAACAGCGGCATCCAGTTGCGCAGCGTCCGCGTACCGAACAGCTCTGAGATGAGCGGCTACCAGGTCGACAACGGCAAGGGCTGGTACGGGAAGATCTACGACGAGAGCCGCCGCAACAAGGTCATCGCCGAATCCAAGGATGCCGCCGCGGTCCTCGCCGCCGTCAAGGAAGGCGAGTGGAACGAGTATCGCATCCTCGCCGAGGGCAACCGCATCCGCAGCTGGGTCAACGGCGTGCCCGCGCTGGATTACGTCGAGACCGAGCCGAACATCGCTGCCGACGGCAAGATCGGCATCCAGATCCACTCCGGTGGCATGGCGGTGATTCAGGCTAAGGACATCACGATCGAAGAACTGCCGGCTACCCCCGGGGCGCTCACCTGGGACAAGGTGAAGCCCGCCGTGAAGAAGCCGGAGCCTGCCAAGGCGGCCGCTCCCCGCAAGGATACGAGCTACAACGACGTGCAGGGCGTGCGTCGCACGGCCGAGGAGCAGCAGAAGCTGTTCAAGTTGCCCGAAGGTTTCGAGATCGAGCTCTTCGCCAAGGAGTCCGCCGACTTCGGCAAGTTCATCATGCTGGTCTTCGACCAGCATGGCAGGGCGTGGTCCAGCACCGCGCTGGAATACCCGGTCGACGCCAACGAGAACCCCGCCGCCGCCGAGGCCCTTTATAAGTCCAAGGCCCGCGACAAGGTGATCGTCTTCGACCGGCCCTTCGAACCGGGGGTGCGTCAGCCGCGCGCCTTCGCCGACGGCCTGGCGATCCCCGAAGGCGTCCTGCCTTACAAGGACGGAGCGGTCGTCCAGCACGGCCACGACGTGGTGTTCCTCCGCGACACCAACGGCGACGGCAAGGCCGATAAGCGCGAGGTCCTGCTGACCGGCTTCGGCATCCAGGATTCGCACCTGTTCCCGCACCAGTTCACCCGCGCCCCGTGGGGTTGGTTCTGGCTCGCGCAGGGCGCGTTCAATTCCGGCAAGGTCACCTCCGCCAAGGGGGACGTCACCGACTTCCCGAACACGCGCATGGCGCGCTTCCGGCCCGACGGCAGCTTCTTCGAGCCGACGAGCGTCGGCCCCTGCAATATCTGGGGGCTCGTGCTCACCGGCGAAGGAGAGTGCTTCATCCAGGAAGCCAACGATTACGGCTACCCGGTGATGCCGTTCCATGAATACGCGCTCTATCCCGGTTGCGCGGACCGACTCGCCAAATCCTACCAGCCGCCGTTCCCGGTGCAGGCCCCGCATTTCAAGATGAGCGGGTCAGGTCTCAGCGGCCTCGCGCTCTCCGATGTCGGCGTCTGGCCGAAGGGCTACGACGGCGTGATGTACGTGGCCAACCCGATCACCTCGAAGGTCAACGCGATTCGCCAGCACCGCGCGGGCTCCGGTTACCGCCTCGAGCGCCTAGAGGATTTCGTCTCCTGCGACGACCCGTTCTTCCGCCCGATCGCGATGACCATGGGCCCCGACGGGTGCCTCTACGTCATCGACTGGTATAACAAGATCATCAGCCACAACGAGGTCGCCCGCAATCACCCCGATCGCGATAAGCAGTCGGGCCGTATCTGGCGTATCAAGCCGAAGGGCTTCGTCCCGCCGGCCGTCCCCGATTACACCCAGCTCTCGTCCGCCGACCTCATCGCCCGCCTCGGCTCCAAGGTGACGGCCGACGCGCATCTGGCCTGGCAGACGTTGGCCGACCGTGGCAACGAAGGCGAAGCCCTTGAAGGCACGCTCGCCGCGATCGCCGGTGACTCCACCGCCCCCGCCGCCCGACGTATCCAGGCCCTCTGGGTACTGGGTGAGCACGGTCGTAAGATCGGGCCGTTGGCCATGCGCCTGCTGGCCGACCCCAATCGCAACATCCGTCGCGAAGCGGTGAACGCTCTCCGCCACTTCGGCGCATGGACGCCGCATCACGAATCCCTCGCCGCGCTCTCCGCCGACCCTGACACGGAAGTCCGCGCCGCGGCCATCAAGGCCCTCGGTGAATCTTCCGCCAAGTGGCCCGCCGCCCTCGGCGCGCTGATGCGTTTCGCCGGCCCGTCCCTCGAAGGACCCGTCGCCCCGGGTCGCAGCGGTAAGCCGATCAAGGTCGGCGTCGCCTATGAGCGTGACTTCGAGCGCTTCCTCGTGCGCATGTATCTCGAGCGTCAGCCGGAGGCGGTCGCTGCCTTCCTTGCTTCGAAGGAGGCCAAGACGCTGCCGGCCGAAGGACGGATGTTCGCCGCGCTCGCGCTTGACCCGAAGGTCGGCGCCCCGCTCGTCGCCGAGCTTGTCGGCCAATTGGACCGCGCGCCCGGCCCGGATGAGCTCTTCGCCGTGGCCCAGACCCTCGACCAGCCGGCCAGCGTAGCCGTGCTGCGCAAGCTCCTCGCCGATGCCGCCGTCCGTAATCGCGTCGTCGAACTCCTCCTCGTCACCCGCACCGACCTCGACCCCGCCAAGGTTGGACCCGTCGTCGCCGAGGCCGCCCAGGCCTTGCTCGTCCAGGGAGCTGTCGAGCGTGCCCTCGCCGCCCAGCTCATCGGCGGATTCCAGCTGCTCGCCCTCGAGCACGAACTGCTCGGGCTCCTCGCTCGCGAAGACTCCCGTCGTGAAGCGCTCCTGGGGCTTCAGCAGCTCCGCACGACCAAGCCGGAGGCCGTGGCCGCGCTCATCGGTGCTGCTCCGGCGGAGATCTCGAATCTCGCGTTGCGCGCCTTGGTCGCTTCCCGCGCCCCGCAGGCCGCCGGCCTGGCGATGGGTTTCTATCCCAAACTGTCCGTCAATGACCGTAAGGTCGTGCTCGACGGCATTAGCGGCACCAAGGCCGGCGCCAAGGCCATCGCCGCCGGGCTCGCGGATAAGTCCGTCGCCGTCGCCGACATCGAGACTCCCGTCGCCGAGAAGCTTGCCATCGCCCTCGGCGACAGCCCCGAGCTCGCGGCCGTATCGGCCCAGCTGGGCGGCGTGTTCCGCAGCGTGCTGGCGTTGGACGGCTCCAATGACGCCGTCGCCAAGTCCGGCCTGGCCCTCAAGGGCGCCTTCACCGTGGAGGCGTGGGTACGACTCGACGGCAAGGTCGATAACAACGACAGCATCCTCGGCGCGCCGGGCCTGCTGGACCTTAACTTCGCGGGCGGCGTCTTCCGCGCCTACCTAGGGGCCAAGATCCATGACGCCGTGGTCTCGTCCAAGCCGACTTCCTCCGGTATCTGGACGCACATCGCGCTAACTCGTGATGCCACGGGTGTCCTGCGCATCTATCAGGATGGCGAGCTCACCGGCACGTCGAAGTCGCCCCAACCGCACGACCTGCCCGGGCTCACCATCGGCTGGTCGACGCCGAAGGGTGGCACGCAGGGCGCCCTCGCCGAATACCGTATCTGGAACGTCGAGCGTAAACCGTCGGAGATTCGCACGAACATGACCCGTACCTTCGCGGGCGAGCAGTTGCCGGGGTCGCTCGTCTTCGCTTCCGCCAGCGGTGACGCCGCCTGGGGTAAGCTCGGTCAGGGCGCGAAGATCGTGCGCACCACCGACGCTCCTCCGCTGCTCAACGCGGAACAGTTTGCGGCCATCGCTCAGAAGACCGCCCGTTTCACGGCGCTGTCAGCGAAGGCCGGCGACCCTGCCAAGGGCAAGGCCCTCGTCACGCTCTGCCAGTCCTGCCACATGATTAACGGGCAGGGCGGCCAGATCGGACCTAATCTTTCCGGCGCCGGCGCGATGGGCATGGAAGCCGTCATCCGCAATATCATCGAGCCCAACGCCGCCATCGAAGCCGCCTATCGCATCTTCCAGGTCAAGCTCAAGGCCGGCGAGGTCATCGAAGCCTTCTACGTCTCCGAGGACGCGACCGCCTACGTCATCCGTCAGGCCGGCGGCGCCGACCGCCGCGTGCCCAAGGCCGAAGTGGCGTCCGCCAAATATCTGCGCCGCTCGCTCATGCCGGAAGGCCTGCTCGACGGCTTCACGGACGAGCAGATCACGGACCTCTTCGCCTACCTGAAGACGCTGAAGTAGGATTGGAGGGCTTGGGCTAGGGACAGGGCTAGGGCTAGTGAGAGGCAGGGTTCTCTTGTCGCCTCTTCTAGCCCCGGCCCAAGCCCTGTCCTAGCCCTATCAGGCCTTCTTCGCTTGCCGAGGGGGCGTAGGGGCTTACGGCTTGAGGCATGTCCGTCTGGTTCAATCCTGCCCGCGAAATCGACGCCCTGCTGCGCAAGGCGGCCGCCTCCGTCCCCGGCCTCGAGGCCGACTTCAATCCGGAGCTGAAGCCCTCGGATCCCCGCCACGCCGACTTCCAGGCCAACGGCGTCCTCGCCGCCGCCAAGAAAGCCAAGGCCAACCCGCGCGCCCTCGCCACCGCGCTCGTCGAAGCCGTCCGTGCCCAAGGCGGGCTCGACGACAAGATCGTGCAGATGGAAGTCGCCGGACCTGGCTTCATCAACTTCAAGCTCACGCCCGCCGCCCTCGGCGCCTGGCTCCGCGAGTATCGCGACGAATCCAAGTGGCGCGCCGGCGCGGCCCGCCTGATGGGCGGCCGCAAGGTCGTCATCGACTACCCCTCGCCGAACACCGCCAAGCAGATGCACGTCGGCCACCTGCGCCCGATCGTCATCGGCGAGGCCGTCGCCCGCCTGATCGAGTTCTGCGGCGCCGACCTCGTCCGCGACAACCACATCGGCGACTGGGGCACGAACTTCGGCATCCTGATCCTCGCGATCCGCCGCG
>JACCDL011008711.1_pt1 | contig 12474 bp, 7 predicted proteins | sample 7441931 | NCBI WGS metagenome assembly JACCDL01 (sample SAMN15323437, study PRJNA562643) | freshwater metagenome | isolation source: river surface water | place: USA:Blue River Watershed | collected 2017-08-16 | reverse complement strand
CTCACCCCACAACCCTAGCGGCATGGTCTGGCGTCACGAAGACATGCTGAAGCTACAAGACATTTTGGCGCCAACGTCCATTGTGCTAATCAGCGACGAAGTCTACGAGCACATGGTCTACCAACCCCTCAAACACTGCAGCGCATCGAGTTATTCGGGTTTGGCAGCACGCGCCTTTGTGGTTTCTAGCTTTGGCAAAACCTATCACGTCACGGGTTGGAAAGTAGGAACGGTTGCAGCACCGGCGGCCTTGACGGCGGAATTTAGAAAGGTGCATCAGTTCAATGTGTTCACGGTCAATACGCCCGTTCAACACGGCCTGGCCAAATACATGCAAGACCCTCAACCGTATTTGGATTTGCCCAATTTTTATCAGCGAAAACGTGATTTGTTTAGAGCTGGCCTGGCCCGCACCCAATTCAAAATGTTGCCGGGTGAAGGCACTTACTTTCAATGTGTCGACATTTCTGATCTGTCTGTCCCAGAGAAAAATCTTGGCGAGTCAGAGTTTTGCAAATGGCTCACGAAAGAGATAGGGGTTGCAGCCATTCCCATGTCTGCTTTCTATGGCAACGGCTTTGATCAAAACGTGATCAGATTTTGCTTTGCAAAGAAGGACGCCACATTGAATACGGCCCTTGAAAGACTGGCCAGACTTTAATCGGCAAAATTTAACCTCGGAGTTAATCGTCTGACTCAGGCGCCAAGTTGGGGAACAGCACTGAGTTGTAACCAAACTTGCTAAAGTCTTTGACGCGCATGGGGTACAAAATACCCTCTAAGTGATCGCACTCGTGTTGCACCACTTTGGCATGAAAACCATCCGCCACACGATCAATGGCATTGCCATGTTCATCGAAACCTGTGTATCTAATTTTCATAGCGCGTGGCACCACCGCACGCAAACCAGGCACCGACAAGCAACCTTCCCAATCGTGTTGCAACTCATCCCCTAAAACTGTGATGGTCGGATTGATCAAGACAGTGGGAGGGATGGGGGCTGCATCAGGATAGCGAGGAATAATTTGACCCGTGCCAAAAATAACCAACTGGACATCCCAGCCAATTTGAGGCGCAGCCAAGCCTGCGCCATTGGCAGCGACCATGGTCTCTTTCATGTCTGCAATGCCAGCCAGCAACTCAGGCGTGTTGAAGGCCCTGATGGGTTGCGCTTTTCGAAGCAAGCGTTCGTCACCCATTTTTAAGATTTGTCGAACAGTCATTTTTTTCCTTTTCAGCCGGCTGTATTGACCAAAGACAACAGCCCTGCTTCGTCTAAAACAGGGACCCCCAAGGACAAGGCCTTTTCTAACTTGCTACCTGCCTCAGCACCTGCCACCACGTAGCTGGTTTTTTGACTCACAGAACCCGCCACCTTAGCACCTGCAGCTTCCAACATCGCTTTGGCTTCGTCCCGACTCAGGTTAGGCAAAGTACCCGTTAAGACGACCGTTTTCCCGGTCAATGGCTGCGGCGCTCTTTCTGCGGGCGGCCCCTCTTGCCAAGTGACACCACAAGCGCGCAGCTGCGCCACAATTTCTTGGTGATGTGCTTGCGCAAAAAAAGTACGCACGCTTTGAGCCACCACAGGACCGACGTCTGAGACTTGAAGCAGTTCTTCTTCAGTGGCTTGCATCAATGCATCGAGTGTGCCGAAATGCCTGGCAAATTCTTTGGCCGTCGCCTCACCAACATGGCGAATACCCAGACCGTAAATGAAGCGCGGCAGCGTCGTTTGCTTGGAAGCTTCCAGTGCATTCAAAATATTCACGGCCGATTTTTCGGCCATGCGGTCTAACTGAACCAACGACGTTAATCCCAATTTGTACAAGTCTGGCAAGGTGCTCACAACGCCAGCGTCCACCAATTGGTCAATGAGTTTTTCGCCAAGACCATCGACTTCAACCGCGCGCCTTTGCGCAAAATGCAAAAACGCTTGTTTGCGTTGAGCGCTGCAAAACAGTCCGCCACTGCAACGGTAGTCGGCCTCCCCTTCGTCACGCAAGGCTGGACTACCGCAGACGGGACAAATTCTGGGCATCGTGAAAATTTCGGCATGGCTCTGACGTTTTTCAATGACCACGCCCACCACTTCGGGAATGACATCGCCCGCACGCCTCACAATGACTGTGTCGCCCACACGAACATCCTTGCGGCGGGCTTCGTCCTCGTTGTGCAAGGTAGCATTGGTCACTGTCACGCCCCCTACAAACACCGGTGCGAGTTTGGCCACAGGTGTGAGTTTGCCTGTTCTGCCCACCTGAACATCGATGGCCTGAACTGTTGTGAGTTCTTCTTGCGCTGGAAACTTATGTGCCACAGCCCAACGCGGTTCACGCGTCACGAACCCTAACTTTTCTTGCAAGGCCAAATCATTGACTTTGTAGACCACCCCATCAATGTCGTAGGGCAAGGCATCGCGCTCTGACGCAATGCGTTCGTGAAAACCAATAAGGCCAGCTGCACCGTTCACGCATTGGGTTTGAGTCGCTACCGGAAAACCCCATTTTTTGAGCGTTTGAAGTAACTCGAAATGTGTTTGAAATGGCGCCTGCTGCTTCGGCCAACCCACAACTTCGCCCAAGCCATAAGCAAAAAAACTCAAGGGTCTTTGGGCGGCAATGTTGGAGTCGAGCTGGCGGACTGCACCCGCCGCTGCATTGCGAGGATTGACAAAAGTTTTTTCGCCTTTTGCCCCTTCTGCAATTTTGATCAGTTGGCGCTGATTGAGTGCATCAAAGTCATCGCGTCGCATGTAAACCTCACCGCGAACTTCCAATACTTCAGGGAGACCTTGCGCAGACGGCGAGATTTGAAGAGGAATCTGTCCAATGGTTTTGATGTTGTGCGTCACGTCTTCGCCATACTCGCCATCACCGCGCGTAGCCGCTTGAACCAACACTCCGTTTTCATAACGCAGGCTCATGGCCAAACCATCAAACTTCAGCTCGGCCACATACGCAACATCGGGATCGGTGTCCGACAATGAAAGCTCTCGGCGAACACGCGCATCGAAGGCACTGGCACCACTTGACTCATTGTCGGTTTCGGTCCGAATGCTCAACATTGGCAGCCGATGTCGCACCGTTTGAAACTCGGGCAAGACGGCGCCACCCACTCGTTGTGTGGGCGAATGGGGCGTTTGAAGTGAGGGATGTTTTTGTTCTAGGGCTTGCAGTTCACGAAACAAGCGGTCGTACTCTGCGTCAGGCACTTCGGGCGCATCCAGGGTGTAGTAACTGTGCGCATACCTGTGAAGCAGTTGATGCAGTTGCTGTGCGCGTTCGGTATCGAGCGCGAAAGCGGAATCGCCCTTCTCTTCACCTTCGTCAGAGAACAAATCAAGGTTCACGATGGCTTAAGAGAACAAACGACGAGCTTGTGGCGAGCCAGCAGACAACTCGCGCTGGTCCAATGCGTCATAGAGGTTTTCTAGATCGTTGGCAATGGCATTCAGATCGGCTTCCGTCAGGGCATGACCTGCGCCATCGGTAATCAGGCCATCCATTTCATTGCCCAAAATACGCGCTGCTTCACGCAAACGCGCAAATGCATTTTCTTCACGTGGAACCTGGGGAACATCTAGGCTGAGGGTGAATTCCCGAATGGCAGACAGCGCGGGGTCGTCTGCCATGGCCGCTTGGGTATCAAATGACAAAGACAAAATGGGCGGAAGTCCTTGAACGGGTGCCGCCAAAACCATGCGACCAGGAATGACGCCGGCCACAAATCCCCAACGAGCGGCATTTTGGTGGATGTAGCCAGGGCTCCATGCAGCGGCAGTGGCCACCACAGTGAAACTCAGCTGGGCATCGTGCTCACTGGCAAATTGATCGAGTTCGCGTGCACGAGCCACTTCCTCTAACATGTCTGGAAACTCTGGCGAACCGTTGATGGCATCGGCAAATGCCTGTGCTTTGATGACAAATTCTGAGAATTCAATTTCATTCAATGCACCCACGCGATTGGCCAGTTGAATGCCCGCCTGAAATGCGTGGTAACGATGACCTGCGACGGGTGTTTCCCATTCGCCCGTGTTGTCGTTCAAACCTTCAACAGCAAACGGCTTGGTGCCCACGCGTCGCGTGGCTGGCAAAGCAGCAAGTGCCGCATCGCCTGACACTTGGCTATCAACCTCAATGGCGGCAATCACGTCAATGAGTGCATCCAGTGGTGGTTTTTTTTCGGGAACGGGCAAGCTGGTCAGGGCATCATCCAAAAAACCAGAATCTTGCGGACCTTTTGCTTCAGCATTGCCGTCGAGGGTGGGGTCTTGACCAGCCCCCATGGTATCGGGCGATGCCTGTCGCGGCGCGTTCTGCCTTGCGGTCCACAAGTTATAAATTACCACCCCCACCAGCGTCAGTCCACCGACAAGGGCCAAACTGTTTTGCAATGAGCTCATGTGTGTTTGTGCTTCAAGTTGATTGAAAGAAGTCTTTGAATCAGGTGAGTTCGGCCATCGAAACAGCCGCTTCCATGTCGACTGCCACAATGCGCGAGACGCCTTGCTCTTGCATCGTAACGCCAATCAATTGCTCTGCCATTTCCATGGCAATTTTGTTGTGACTGATGAACAAGCATTGGGTTTCTTTGCCCATACTCTTGACCAATTTGGCATAGCGCTCGGTGTTGGTATCGTCCAGCGGCGCATCCACCTCGTCTAGCAAACAGAAGGGCGCTGGATTGAGCTGGAAAATAGCAAACACCAAGGCAATGGCTGTCAAAGCTTTTTCACCACCCGACAACAAGTGAATGGTTTGGTTCTTTTTGCCAGGGGGCTGCGCCATCACCTGAACACCAGAATCCAAAATTTCGTCACCGGTCATGACCAATCGTGCATTTCCACCACCAAAGAGTTCTGGGAACATGCGACCAAAATGCTCGTTCACAATTTTGAAAGTACCACCCAAAAGGTCTCGTGTTTCTGCATCAATTTTTCGGATGGCATCTTCCAAAGTGTTCATGGCTTCGGTCAGATCGGCTGTTTGAGCATCCAAGAAAACTTTGCGTTCGCGAGCTGTACTCAATTCTTCCAAGGCGGCCAAATTGACAGCGCCCAAAGCTGCAATTTCACGATTCAAACGATCAATTTCTGACTGCAATCCAGTCAAGCGCACAGAACCCTCTTCGATGGATTTGGCCAAAGCTTCAAGATCGGCTTCAGCATCTTGCAAGAGTTGGGTGTACTGCTCAAGTCCCAAACGCGAGGCTTGCTCTTTGAGCTGCAAATCAGTAATTCGTTGACGCAAAGGGTCCAATTCACGTTCGAAACTCATGCGTCGCTCGTCGCTGGCGCGCAATCGTGCTGTCAGGTCGTCGTACTCACTTCGCTTAGCGCCCAAAACTTGCTCACGCTCCATTTTGATGGCCAAGGCATTTTGCAGGCCAGCTTGCGCAGCGGCATCGGTCAAGCGTGAAAGCTCGTCTTTGGCGCGCTCTTGCTCGGCATGGATCGATTCAATTTGCTGACCCGCAGTTTCGAGTCCGCGTTGCAATTCTGATCGTCTGGCCTCAAGGCTTCGCTGCGAGAAAGTGGCTTCTTGAGCCAAACGCTCCAGAGTGCGCTGTTGCTCACGACATTCAGACAATTTGCGCTCGGCTTCAATGACCCGTTCATCAAGTTGCGCGTGACGCTCTTGACTGTCTGCCAATTGCATATCGAGCTCTTCAAAGCGTGCCTCTGCCGTCATTCGGCGCTCTTGGAGGTCTTCCAAATTCAAATCGACTTCTGTCAGATCGCCTGCAATTTGTTCGCTGCGAGCGCGAGTTTGTTCAGCCCACTGCGTGAGGCGCAATGTTTCGACTTGCAATTCGTGTGCTTTGGACTGCGCATCGGTGGCTTCTTGACGAACAGAAACCAATCGCTGTGCGGCATCTGAGTAGGCAGCTTCAGCACGGACCGATGCAGAACGGGTTTCCTCTGCAATCAAGGTTTGCGCACGCAATTGCTTTTCAAAGTTTTCGATGTCTTGTGCTCTAGCAAGTAAACCGGCTTGCTCAGAATCGGGCGCATAAAAACTGACACTGTGTTTGCCAATGGCGTGGCCGGACTGCACCACAAAGCATTCGCTGCCTTGCAGTTGATCACGCCAAGCCATGGCATCTTCTAATGAAGGCGCTGTGAAATAGCCTTGCAACCAATCGGTGAGCAATGCAGACAAGCCCGCATCGGACAAGCGAAGCAAATCCGACAAAGGTTTGCAAGCGGATGGCAAACCTTTTCTGGCAACGGTGTTGCTGGCATTGGGCGGTGAATAAAAAGACAACTTGGCAGGCGGCGCGTCTGAAGCAAATGACTTCACCATGTCTAAGCGCGAAACTTCCAGCGATGAAAGACGCTCGCGCAGTGCCGATTCCATGGCGTTTTCCCAGCCAGGTTCCATGTGGATTTTGCTCCACAGACCTTGCAAGTTATCTAAGCCGTGCTTGCCCAACCAAGGCTTTAATTTGCCATCGGTTTTCACTTTTTCTTGAAGCGATCTGAGCGCTTCAATTTTGGCACTCAGGTCGGCCAACTTAGCGGACTCATCGTTGACGGCTTGTTGCTTGTTGCGACGTTCTTGGTCTAGCAGAGGCGTTTGTGTTTCAAGCTCGGCCAGTCTGGCACTGCTCTCTTTGGAAAAGGCCTCTGCTTGCGCTAACTGTGCTTGCAAGTTGATCAAGCGTTGTTCGTCTGGCGCATCCAACGCATTGCGATCGGCCACCAATTTTTCACGGCGCAAAGTAAGCTGTCTGCTTTGGTCTTCGATGTTGCGCTGGTCAGCGGCCAAAACCTGAATTTGTTGCTGAACCTGAACCACACTGCCGCGTTGCTCATTGGCTTTGCCTTGTGCTTGGCGCAAGGCCTCTTCCAAATCGGGCAGCGCTTGCGCTTGATCTTCGACTTGTGCCGCCAAGGTCATCGATTGGTCTTCGGCTTGGAGCGCTTGCTCGGCCAATGATTCAAGCTCAGCCTGCGCCTGAATTTGCCGATCGGACCAATCAGCCGATTGGGCTTGAAGTTGGGCTAAGCGCTGTTCTGCGCGCTGACGACCTTCCACCACAAATCGAATTTCGGCTTCCAGCTTGCCGACTTCAGCACTGGCTTCGTACAACAAACCTTGTGCTTGATTGACCTGATCGCCGGCTGCATAGTGGGCTTGACGCACAGTTTCAAGATCGGCTTCCACATGCCTTAGATCGGCAATGCGCGCTTCTAAGTCAATGACCGCCTTATCAACATCGGCTTTGATTTTGACTTGATCGGTTTCGGCATCGGCTCGTTTGATGAACCAAAGCTGCTGTTGTTTGAGGGTGGCGTCGGCTTTGAGGCTGTTGAAGCGTTGCGCCACTTCAGCTTGCTTTTCCAGTCTTTCCAAATTGGTGTTGAGCTCGCGGAGGATGTCTTCGACGCGGGTTAAATTTTCTCGGGTATCCGACAAGCGATTTTCGGTTTCGCGGCGGCGCTCTTTGTACTTGGAAACGCCGGCGGCTTCTTCTAAAAACAAGCGCAATTCTTCGGGGCGAGACTCAATGATTCGGCTGATGGTGCCCTGACCAATGATGGCGTAGGCGCGTGGGCCCAAACCAGTTCCCAAAAACACGTCTTGAACGTCGCGGCGACGAACAGGTTGGTTGTTGATGTAATAGCTGCTGTTGCCATCGCGGGTTAAAACACGTTTGACCGCAATTTCTGCAAATTGCCCCCATTGACCGCCAGCACGGTGATCAGCGTTGTCAAAGACCAATTCGACGCTAGCGCGGCTGGCCGCTTTGCGGGTGTTGGTGCCATTGAAAATAACGTCTTGCATGGACTCGCCACGCAATTCGGAAGCCTTTGATTCACCCAAAACCCATCGGCAAGCGTCCATGATGTTGGATTTGCCGCAACCATTGGGGCCGACAACGCCAACCAGCTGGCCAGGGAGCACAAAGTTGGTGGGTTCTGCGAAGGATTTGAATCCTGATAATTTGATGGAATTAAGGCGCACAGCAGTCAGAATTTGGGTCAAAAGGCACACCTCGTGCCTGAAGCCTCCATGTTAACCGACCCAAACCCGAATCAGACCCCAAAATGAGCTGAAATTCGCCCAATAAACCGATCCAGTATCCCGGATAATTAGGGGATGAATCCCCTATTGGCCTCCCTCCAGCCCTACCCCTTTGAGCGCTTGCGACAGTTGTATGCTGGCGTCACCCCCAACCCCCAGTTGCCCCACATCAGCCTGGGCATTGGCGAGCCCAAGCACGCCACCCCAGAATTCATCAAAAAAGCCCTTTCGGCTTCTCTAGACACCGCCTTGTCCGGCTATCCTGCCACCGCGGGCGAGTTACGCATGCGGGAAGCTTGCGCGCAGTGGCTGCAACGACGCTATGGCATTGAAATCAATGCGGCCACACAAGTCTTGCCAGTCAATGGTTCGCGGGAAGCCTTGTTTTCATTGGCCCAAGCTGTCCTCGACCCCACCCAAGCGGGCGGCATTGTGATCAGTCCCAATCCGTTCTATCAAATCTACGAAGGGGCTACGCTGTTGGGTGGCGCACAGCCCTATTACGTACCCAATACAGCCGACAACAACTATGCGGCCAACTGGGATGAAGTGCCCGAAGATGTCTGGGCCAAAACACAGCTTTTGTTTGTGTGTTCGCCTGGCAATCCCACTGGCAAGATCATGCCCTTGGACGAATGGCAAAAGCTCTTCAAGTTGAGCGAAAAATACGGCTTTGTCATTGCCTCCGATGAGTGCTACAGCGAAATTTATTTCCGCGACGAACCACCATTGGGCGGCCTGGAGGCAGCCAGCCTGTTGGGCTACAAAGATTTCAAACGGCTGATTGCATTCACAAGCCTGTCCAAGCGCAGCAATGTCCCGGGGCTTCGAAGCGGTTTTGTAGCTGGCGATGCCGCTATTCTCAAAGACTTTTTGCTTTACAGAACCTACCATGGTTGTGCCATGAGCGGCGTGGTTCAAGCGGCCAGCATTGCCGCTTGGAACGATGAAGCGCACGTGGTTGAAAACCGCAATTTGTACCGAACCAAATTTGGACAAGTGACGCCTGTATTGGCCGAAGTCATGGACGTCAAATTGCCCGACGCCAGCTTTTACTTATGGGCGGGTGTGCCCGAGGCTTGGCACAACAGCGACACAGACTTCGCCCGAGAACTTTATGCCGCAGAACATGTGACCGTCTTGCCAGGCAGCTACATTGCCCGCGAGGCCCATGGCTTCAATCCTGGCCAAGGCCGCATCCGCATGGCTTTGGTGGCCGAAACAGCCGAGTGCCTGGAAGCCGCTCACCGAATTGCCCGTTTTATTCGATCAGGTCGCCCCACATGAGCAACACACTGAGACTGACAGAACAACTGATGGCCATGCCCTCGGTCACGCCCACCGATGGCGGCTGCACGGCTTTGATTCAATCGCATCTAGACCCCTTGGGGTTTGATTGCGAAGTGATCGACTGCGGTCCCGACACTTTCAGGGTCAAAAATTTGTGGGCCAAACGTGCAGGCTCTTCAGGCCAAACGCTGGCCTTTGCAGGTCACGTTGATGTTGTTCCCACAGGGCCCTTAAGCCAGTGGACCAGTGACCCCTTCACCCCGACGCATCGCGATGGCAAGTTGTATGGTCGTGGCGCTTGTGACATGAAAGCATCACTGGCTGCCATGGTGGTGGCCACCCAAGAGTTTTTGAAAGAAACACCGGAACCTTCCCTGGGCATTGCATTTCTGTTGACCAGCGACGAGGAAGGCCCTGCACTCGATGGCACCGTGCGTGTTTGTGAACTGCTTCAATCAAGAAATGATGCGCCCGATTTCTGCATCGTGGGCGAGCCCACTTCCGTCAAAAAAACTGGCGACATGATCAAGAATGGTCGTCGCGGTTCACTCAGTGGCAAGCTCAAGGTGATTGGCATTCAAGGCCACATTGCTTACCCACAGTTGGCAGACAATCCCGTTCACAAAGCAGCGCCTGCCATTGCAGAATTGGCCAGCACCATTTGGGATCAGGGCAATGACTTTTTTCCGCCCACCACTTGGCAAATTAGCAATGTGCATGCGGGCACCGGTGCGACCAATGTGATTCCCGGTGAATTCGTCATTGATTTCAACTTCAGATTTTGCACAGAGTCCACCGCAGATACTCTGAAAAAACGCTTAACCGATATTCTGAACAAACACCAACTCAAGTACGACATTGAATGGACCTTAGGGGGTCTGCCCTTCCTCACTACCCCTGGCAGTTTGGTCAACATGGTTCAAGATGCCATTTTGCAAGTCACTGGCATTGAAACCGAATTGTCCACTACGGGTGGTACCAGCGACGGTCGCTTCATTGCCCAAATCTGCCCGCAAGTCATTGAGCTTGGCCCGCCCAACGCCACCATTCACAAAATTGACGAACATGTGGCTGTGGCCGATTTGGAACCTCTCAAAGAGATTTACAAACAAGTCTTGATCAAACTCAATCAAGCCTGCTTGGCAAACAACAGCGCTTCGCGCTAATGCCATGAAACTCACACAACTCATTGAAGAGAGTGCTGCACAACTTGACGCTGCCAAAGTGGCCTATGGTCATGGCACTCTGAATGCGCACGACGAAGCCACATGGCTTGTTTTGTGGCAACTGCAAATGCCATTGGACATGGAAGTCTCCGAAGACACCGCTGTCACTGCATCCCAAATACAGGCGTGTCAAAATTTAATACAACAAAGAATTTCGACACGCAAACCAGCGGCCTATCTCACGCAAGAAGCCTGGCTCCAAGGCATTCCTTTTTATGTGGACGAGCGAAGCATCGTCCCCAGAAGCTTTATTGCAGAGCTCATTGCCGATGGCGCTTTTGATGGTTGGCTCAAAGAAAGTAGCCACCATTTCTTAGACCTTTGTACCGGCAATGGCAGCTTGGCCATTCTCTGTGCCATGGCCTACCCAGACATCAACATGATGGCAGCCGACATTTCTAACGAAGCCCTGGCAGTTGCCAAAATCAATGTTGAAAAACATGCGTTGCAGAGCAGAATTGAACTCGTTCAGAGCGATGGCTTAACCAACATCCAGGGCACTTTTGATTGCATCATTTGCAATCCACCTTATGTATGTCAAGCCAGCATGAATGCTTTGCCTCAAGAATTTCAAGCAGAGCCTCAACTGGCATTGGCTGGCGGTGAAGACGGCATGGATTTTGTGCGTCAACTTTTCAAAGATTTACCCTTGCGCATGAATCCCGAAGCCATTTTGATTTTGGAAATTGGCAACGAGCGTGCCAATTTTGAGGCCGCTTTTCCAAGGCTTGAGGCTGTTTGGCTAGAGACCAGTGCGGGCGAAGACCAAGTTTTGTTGCTCACGCGTGAAGCCTTGCTCAATGACAAGTCATGAGTCATGGTGAAATCGTCCAATTCATCTTTTTTTATCGTCCAGGCCATTCAGACAATTGCGGATTGGCAATGGTTTGAAGATCTGCTTCGGACCTACGCCAACACCGACTTGGACGAACCCCAGCTCAGCACCATTTGGAAAGATTTAGAAAATTTGCAAGCCAGGTATGCGCCGCCTGTAGGCGCATCCGTTCTATTGCGTTTTAAAAATGGCCAAGCTGATCAAGTGGTGGGATGCGGTGCCATCACAAAGACCGATACCCCAAACACGTGCGAAATCAAACGGCTCTACATTCAACCCAACTTTAGGGGCCTTGGTGGTTCCAAAGTTTTAATTCAAGCACTTCTGCAGAAAGCTCAGCAGGATGGCTATGATCAAGCGGTTCTGAGCACTTGGCAATCCAATCTCACAGGCTTGGCACTCTACAAATCCATGGGTTTTGTAGCAGTGCCCTCCTTTAAACATCACCCCAACCAACAATTGATTTACCTTGGTCGCCCGCTAAACGGCGACCTTGCTCAAGCTCTTTCATGATTCAACTGAAAAACGTCACACTGCGTCGCAGTGCCAAAGTCTTGCTCGATGCCGCATCGGTCACGATCAATCCTGGCGAAAAAGTCGGCCTGGTCGGTCGCAATGGCGCTGGCAAATCGACTTTGTTTGCACTCTTCAATGGCACGCTCAACGAGGACGGCGGCGATTTTTCAGTACCCAAGCAATGGCGTTTGGCACAGGTGGCTCAGAACATGCCAGAGACCGATGAGAGCGCAACCGATTTTGTGTTGGGTGGTGATACAAGATTGGCGGAACTGCGTGCAGCCTTGCATGCGGCAGAACAATCAGAGGATGGCATGGCAATGGCGCATGCCCACGTCGATTTGGCCGATGCCGGGGAACACGACGCAGTCCCTAGAGCCCAATCGCTCATTTTGGGCTTAGGCTTTAGGTCTGCCGAACTTGATCAGCCTGTCAACAGTTTTTCGGGTGGTTGGCGCATGCGTCTGCAATTGGCGCGCGCACTCATGTGCCCCTCCGATTTATTGCTGTTGGACGAACCTACCAATCACTTGGACTTGGATGCCTTGGTTTGGCTTGAAGCCTGGCTAAAACG
>JACCDL010049841.1_pt1 | contig 12475 bp, 9 predicted proteins | sample 7441931 | NCBI WGS metagenome assembly JACCDL01 (sample SAMN15323437, study PRJNA562643) | freshwater metagenome | isolation source: river surface water | place: USA:Blue River Watershed | collected 2017-08-16 | reverse complement strand
TATTTATTGAAAATATCAAATTGTTTATACTATGTCTAAAGAAGTATTTATTGTATCAGCTGTAAGAACTCCCATTGGTTCTTTTGGGGGTAGTTTAAGTGCATTATCGGCAACGCAGTTAGGTGCTATTGCCATAAAAGGAGCCATAGAGAAAATCAATCTTGCTCCAACTATGGTGGAAGAGGTTATAATGGGTTCTGTGCTCCAAGCTGGTTTAGGACAAGCACCTGCAAGACAAGCAAGTAAAGCAGCAGGACTGCCAGATAAGGTTATTGCAACCACTGTCAATAAAGTTTGTGCAAGTGGAATGAAAACCATTGCTATGGCAGCCCAAAATATTTTATTAGGAGATGCAGATATTATTGTTGCAGGAGGAATGGAAAGCATGAGTAATGTTCCTTTTTATAATGTAACACAAAGATGGGGCAATAAATATGGTGATATCACCATGCAAGATGGACTCGCAAAAGATGGTTTAATAGACGCTTATGATAAAGTGGCAATGGGAAATTTTGCAGACCTTTGCGCTAATGAAAATAATATATCCAGGGCAGATCAAGATGCATTTGCGATTGCTAGTTATCAAAAATCACAAGCTGCTACTGAAAAAGGGTTATTTACAGCAGAAATTATTCCAGTAAGCATCCCACAGCGTAAAGGAGAACCTATTCTTATTACCAAGGACGAAGAACCATTTAATGTAAAATTTGATAAGGTTCCTCAACTCAATCCAGCCTTTAGTAAAGATGGCACGGTAACTGCAGCCAATGCTAGTACCATGAATGATGGGGCTGCTGCCTTAGTTTTAATGAGTGGGGAGAAAATGAAAACATTGGGGTTAAAGCCGCTTGCCAAAATAATTAGCTATGCTGATGCAGAACAGGATCCTAAATGGTTTACGACTAGCCCAGCATTAGCAATTCCCAAAGCATTACAAAAAGCCAATTTAACAGCGGCAGCTATTGACTTCTTTGAATTCAATGAAGCCTTTTCTGTAGTGGGTATAGTAAATACACAGTTGTTGAAATTAGATCCCCAAAAAGTGAATGTTAATGGAGGGGCCGTGTCTTTAGGCCATCCATTGGGATGTAGCGGTGCTAGAATTGTTGTTACTTTAGTACATGTACTTCAACAACAAAATGGAAAGTATGGTGCAGCAGCCATTTGTAATGGTGGGGGTGGTGCAAGTGCAATGATTATAGAAAAGTGTTAGTGCTTTCATGAAGTACTAATAAGACCGGCTACAACTAATCATTGGGTAGATAGGTATCGGTAATTTTCAGCAATGGATCTTTACACACCTGCTTGTTCTACCAATTCATCCATCATGATTCCATAATGGCTTTCGTCATAGATGCATTCCCCATTTTTTATTAAAATGACCTGGGGAGATTCATGATGTACCTGGAAGGTTTCTGCAATGGAATTAGATATACTTCTATAAGACAACAAATCCAAGTAATAAAAATCAATTGTTTCTGGAGCTGCTGCTCGTTCAAATCTATCCAATGCCATTTTGGAAATACTACAAGTAGTACTATGCTTAAAAATAACCTGTGGTTTACTTTCTGATGCTGTTCTTATGCTGTCCAGTTGTTCTACATTAGTTAGTGGGATCCAATTCATAAAATGATTATTTTTTTCAAAATTATAGTATTTCAAGCTATTATTTTATCCTATTATACACAAATTACTTATCAATAATGTTTAACTTTATAGGATAAACTACTTTATGTCTTTAACCCTTTCTCGTCCCATTTGTTTTATAGATTTAGAAACAACTGGAATTAATGTTAGCACGGATAGAATTGTTGAAATTGCAATTGTTAAAATTGGGATTGATGGTACCAAGCAAGTAAAAAGAAGGTTGGTAAATCCGGAAATGCCAATTCCTAAAGCAAGTTCTGATGTACATGGAATAACGGATGAAATGGTAAAAGAAGCTCCTAGCTTTAAAGTCATCGCCAATGAGATTAAGCAGTTTATCGAGGGATCGGATATTGGTGGGTATAATAGCAATCGTTTTGATGTGCCCATGTTAAATGAAGAGTTTTTAAGAGCAGGTATTAGCGTTGATATTGAAACAAGAAAATTATTAGATGTTCAAAAAGTATTCCATATGATGGAACAAAGAACGCTAAGCGCAGCTTATCAATTTTATTGTCACAAAACACTTGAAGATGCCCATTCTGCTGAAGCAGATGCTACAGCCACCTGGGAAATTTTAGAAGCCCAAATTCAACGTTATCCTCAAATCGGAAATACTGTAGAATCAATCGTGAAATTTACTGGGGAGGATCATATTATTGATTTTGCACGTAGATTAGTATATGAGAATGGGATAGCTGTTTTTAATTTCGGAAAGCATAAAGGGAAGCCTGTTGTACAAGTATTAAAGGAAGAGCCACAATACTATGATTGGATGATGAAAGGGGACTTTGCTTTACATACCAAGCAGAAATTAACAGAGATTCTGAACAAATCTATATTAAACAAATAATTCATATATTTATTGTATATTTAAATACTAAACAATCCCCCACATCCTGGTGAAAAAAATTGTCCTCATACCAACTTACAACGAAAAAGAAAACATCGAGTCTATTATTGCTTCGGTATTGTCCTTTGAGTCTAATTACCATGTACTAGTCATTGATGATGGATCTCCCGATGGAACTGCTAATTTGGTTAGAGGTATCATGCAAAATCATCCAGAACGCGTTTTTATAGAATGCAGATCTGGTAAATTAGGTTTAGGGACGGCATACATACACGGATTTAAATGGGCATTGGCAAGGGGGTATGATTATATTATAGAAATGGATGCCGATTTTTCACACAATCCCAATGATTTAGATCGCTTGTGTGCTGCATGTGATGCAGGTGCTGATGTGGCTGTAGGCAGTAGATATGTTAAAGGTGGGGCAACTGAAAACTGGCCCTTAGATAGAAAAATATATTCCCAAGGAGGCTCTGCATATACCAGAATTATCACAGGTATCCCCGTAAAAGATCCTACCGCAGGTTTTGTATGTTACAAAAATAAAGTATTAGCCACCATGAACTTAGACCATATTAAGTTTATTGGATACGCTTTTCAAATTGAAATGAAATTTGCTGCCTGGAGATTAGGGTTTAAAATTACAGAAGTGCCTATCTTGTTTATAGACCGCAAAATTGGTGTAAGTAAGATGTCAAAGGGCATTATCAAAGAAGCCATTTTAGGCGTACTTAATATGCAATGGCTATATGTTACCGGCAGATTCCTGAAATTAATTCGCAAATAATTTACTGTACAATGCTTAGGATTTTAGAATTCTAAGATAAACCCAAATGTTGGGGTAATGAATACTTGATTGTTGTCAAACAATACAGGCAACGCATTAGATCCATCTTTTTTAACTGCTTGTCCATCGTTTGTTTTAAAGGTTCCATCTGAATTAGCTGAGAAAACATAAAATGGAGGAGCCACTGATTTTGCACCATAGAAATTAGTGATGTCAATGAAACAGTCTAGGGTTGTTTTCTTAAAGTAGTATTTCTTATCAACTCGTAAATCTGCAGAATGAAAAGCTGTATTCGTTAGCGTATTTAAATTGTTATAATCTAATACCCCAACACCAAGGGTTGCAAAATTGATTTTACTCAAATTCATATCATATGGGGTGTAGGGAGTGCCACCTTGGTATCTATACTTTATTCCCAATTCCCAATTTTTATTGAATTTATAACCACCAGTCATACTTAGTAAATGCGTGTTTTGCCATGAACTCGGAATGTATTTTCCAGATGCATTGCTGTATTCACTCTTGAAGAAACTATAACTAACAATCCCAAAAAAACGATCTGTTAATTTTTGCTGAGCAAATAATTCAAATCCATAACTTCTTCCAAGGCCTGAAGTACTGATAGGTTCATTGCCAAGAATATTAAAGTCTGCTCCTAAATTACTAAGGCTAACTCCTTTATTTACACTAATAGGAACATGCTCATACTTTTTATAGAATACTTCTGCTGTAAATCGGTTCGCATCAGAGGGAATGTATTCTAGTCCGACAACATAGTGTAAGCTAGAAGTGTAATTGGCAGTTTTATTTACTTCCATTCCTGTACTGTCTTTGTATCCGAGAGAAGTATTTGGAGGTAATTTAAAGTATTTTCCAATGGATGCATTTAAGCTCCATTCATTACTGATAACATAACTTAAACTCACTCTTGGTGACAACCTTTTCAATAGTTCAGCGCCATCATTGGTATAGGAGTTTCCATCTACTCTTAAACCCGCACTAATACCTAGTCTATTGTTAAATGCTTTTTTCCCAACTTGGAAAAAAGCGCCATACTTATTATAATTTAACTGATTATTATATTGAATACTTAATGGATTGCTAGGTGTACTCATACCGCCAAGGGTCGTCAAACTTCTATATTGTAATAATTGGTAGGTACTATTATCGTATTGAATGTTTTGAAGATTTACACCTGTTGTCCATTTAAATCCCACAATGCTCTTGGTGATATCCCATCTAAGGTTGTTGCCTGATTCATTGGAAGTATAATCAAGTGTTTTTTCTCCTTTATCAGGACCTAGATTATTTTGAAATCTTTCATTTATATTATTCAACTGGTTCCTACTAATACTCAAATTCCAAAAACCTCTATCAATTAGTTTCTTTAATGAAACGCCAACAGTATAATTCCATTGATTAATCGAAGGCCCTGCGTTTAAAGCATAAATTTTTTCTGGAGTAGCTTTTTTAGGAGCTGCAAAAGCAAATTCATCAATAGCACCTACACCTAAGAAGGTGAGGGTAGTTTTCGGATTGATCGTATGGGTTATCTTATATTGAAAGTCCCAGAAATTAGGTCTTATGGGTAAATCCAAGGCTTTAAATAAAAACTGTAAATAACTTCTTCTAGCCGATAATAAATAAGTTGTTTTTCCTTTTTTTTGTAGTGGACCTTCTAAAGTTAGCGCCATCTCTGTGGCACTTAAACGTACATTACCTTGTACTTTATCTGCATTTCCTTTCTTTTGTTTGAATTCAAATACAGAAGATAAGGCATTGTCATATTTGGCATCAAAGGCAGAGGAAGATAGTTTTACTTCATCTATAAAGGATACGTTCAGGATTCCTTGTGGACCGCCTGCACTTCCTTGTGTTGTAAAATGATTGATGACTGGAATTTCAATACCATCCAGATAAAATACATTCTCATTGGGAGCACCTCCACGTACAATAATATCATTTCTAAATCCCGCCCCTGTACTTGCTGATCCAGTTACTCCTGGCAAGGTTTGAACTACTTTAGAAATATCAAAATTTCCACCAGGATTCGATTTGATTTCCTCAGCGGTTAGTTTTTGAATACTCAAGGGTGTTTCTAAAGTTGCTGCTCGTACTGATTTTTTATTAGATCCTACCGTAACTGCCTTAAGGCTAAAATCTTGCGGAATTAATTCTATACTATTACTTGTAATATTCCCTGAGCTTACAATAACGTTGTATAAATTATAAGGAAGGCTTCCTAAAGAGATCACCGTAATTTGATATTGTCCAGTTGGGATATTTCTGAATGCATATTTACCTAAACTATCCGAGGTGGTTACATAGGTAGTATTGATCAATTTCACGGTTGCTCCTGAAATGGGCTTCTGGGTATTTTTGTCTATAATTTCTCCATTTAATCCCCCCGTTTGTTGGGCAAAACCAAGATTTTGTAAACAAATTACCAATCCAATCATATAAAATAGCCTCATAATCAATAACATTTTAATAAATTACATAACAATTATTCGATTAAAAAGTTGACTAAATTATATAATAAATCTTTAATATGAAAAAAGGACTCTTAGCTTGTTTTGTGTTGGTAACAACAACGGTAATGGGACAAAAAAAAGTATTAGACCATACTGTTTATGATGCATGGCAATCCATTAAAGAAGTGGTAGCGCATCCACAAGGTGAATTTGTAGTTTATAATATTACCCCTCAAGAAGGAGATGGTGTTTTGGTCATTAGAAATCTTAAGGCAGGGTCTGATTTAAAAATTGAACGTGGCACTAAGCCAGTTTTTTCAGAAGACGGTCAATTTTTAATTGCTAAGATTAGTCCTTTATTTGCCGAAATAAGAAAAGCAAAAATTGACAAAAAGAAACCCGATGAAATGCCAAAAGATAGTATGGTCATTGTGCATTTGAAAGAGAATCGTATGGAAAAAATTCCTGCTGTAAAAAGTTTTCAAATAGCTGAACATGGCAATGGGGTTTTGGCTTATTTGAAAGATAAGAAAGGCGATATTAATAAAGAAGGGTCTGAACTTATTTTAAGAGATTTAAATTCAAATACCAATCATAGCTATAATAATATAGCCTCCTATAGTCTACACCCAAAGGCTTTAGGTTGTGTTATGTACCAAGTAAAGAGTAAATCTAACCCTGCAAAAGTATTATTAGTCACTATCGCTGATTCTGTTGGCAAAGTAATTAGTAGTCATTTTAATTCTGCAACTGGATTTTGTTGGGATGAATCTGACAAACAATTGGCTTATTTAATTGAACAAGACAGTACAGACAAGGCGCTCCAAAAAAATTATACTTTAGCTTTTTACAAAGCGGATGCTGATACCGCTTCAAGAATTGTAAAAAGAACACATCCTGATTTGCCAGCCCAATACACCATTGGTGGAGATCGTAAATTACAATTTAGTAAATCTGGAGCTCATTTAGAGTTTGGTATACAGCCAATATTGCCAGTAAAAGACACTAGTTTGCCTGAATTTGAGCGTGCAAGTTTAGATATTTGGCATTATGAGGATGCAAGTTTACAACCTATGCAGTTAAAGAATTTAGATGCAAGTTTAAAAAGTACAGAAACCGTACTTTATCATACTCAAAGCAATTCCCTAACTTATTTAGGAAAAATAAAAGAACGTGATTTGATGTCGACTAAAGAAGGAGATGGATTACTTACTTATGCAATTTTGGATTCAAATTACGCCCTTGCTAGTCAATGGCAGGGCTATAGTTTAAAAGATATATATGCGATACATAACGAGAATGGTAAAAGAACATTAATTCAAAAAGCCTGGAAAGGAAATTTAATGTCAGCCGCTTATGATGGCACTAAATTGGTGTATTATGATGAAGCTCGAAAAAAATACATGGCCTATGATGCAATTTTAGGCAAACAAATGCAAATAGCTAAAGACATTAAGTATTCATTATATGATGAAGAAAATGATGTGCCTGACGATCCCAATGCCTATGGTATTGCAAAATGGATGGATGATAATCAACATTTGATCGTTTATGATCGATATGATTTATGGCTAGTTGATGCGAATGGAATAAAGCCATCTATTGCTTTGACAAATGGAAGAAAGAACAAAACAATTTATCGTTTTGTGGAAACAGATAAAGATAGAAATACCCTTAGCTCCACTTCTGCCATTTTATTAAAAGGGTTTAATGAAAATAACAAAACGGAGTCTTTGGTTCACTTACAATTAGGATCCAATCAAAGTTTTGAAATTAATAATTTGCCTATGCATTATACTACTATTGTAGGGGCCAAAAATACCAACACGATCGCTGTTTTACAAGAAGATGAAAAAACAGCACCCAATGTTTATGTTTATACCTTAGATAAAGTAAAACAAAATCCTAACCCGCTTTCTAGTATCAATCCACAACAAGCTAATTACAATTGGTTACGTTCTGAAATTGTTAAATGGAAAGCCTATACAGGAAAGACGGCTGAAGGAGTTTTGTATACCCCAGAAAACTTTGATGCCACTAAAAAATATCCTATGATTGTTTATTTCTATGAAAGAAATAATCAAACGGTACATAATTATATTCCCCCAGCACCAACGGGTTCAAGATTAAATATTTCATTTTTTGTGAGTAGGGGGTATGTTGTTTTTGTTCCAGACATTTGGTATAAAAAAGGATATCCTGGACAAGGGGCTTATGATTATATCTTAAGTGGTACTAGGGCAATGATCCAAAAAGGATTTATTGATAGTACCAAAGTGGGTTTACAAGGTCAAAGTTGGGGAGGGTATCAAATTGCCTATTTAATCACAAAAACGAATTTATATGCGGCAGCTTGGGCAGGAGCACCTGTTGTGAATATGACCAGTGCTTATGGTGGAATTAGATGGGGTACGGGTATGAATAGACAGTTTCAATATGAGAAAACGCAAAGTAGAATTGGGGCAAGTTTATGGGAACGCCCCGATTTATATATTAAAAACTCACCGTTATTCTCTTTGCCAGCGGTAACTACTCCCTTGGTCATTATGAGCAACGACGCAGATGATGCAGTGCCTTGGTATCAAGGAATTGAATATTTCACAGCCATGCGTAGATTGAATAAGAAAATGTGGATGTTAGTTTACAATAATGAAGCTCATAATTTAATTGAACGTAAGAATAAAAAAGATATACAAATTAGAGAGCAACAGTTCTTTGATCATTATTTACAAGGTGCACCGATGCCAACTTGGATGAGTAAAGGGGTGCCAGCCATTATGAAAGGACGTGATTGGGGATTACAATAAGTTCCTACTTTATACATGTATTTAAAAATAAAAAGCCCTTGAATCATCAAGGGCTTTTTTATAGGTTGTAAGTTCTATAATTGGTTGTTAAACGTATTGGAACCATTGTCTATTAGGATCCCAACTTTCAAATGTTTTAGCAACTGCTGACAAAAATTGTGAACCTATAGCCCCATCTACAATTCTATGATCGTAGCTCATTGACAAATACATCATGGAGCGAATAGTTATAGCATCACCTTGTGGTGTTTCTATAACGACAGCACGTTTTTTTATGGCGCCTAAAGCGAGGATAGCAACCTGTGGTTGGTTAATAATGGGGGTTCCCATAATACTGCCAAAGGTACCAACATTGGTAACGGTAAAAGTACCCCCTTGGGTATCCTGTGGTTTTAATTGATTGTTTCTTGCAGCATTGGCTAAACCATTCACTGCTTTACTTAATCCAACAATACTTAATTGGTTGGCTCCTTTAATTACAGGTACAATTAAATTACCTGTAGGTAGGGCAGTAGCCATTCCAATATTGATATCTTTTTTATAAACTATCTGGTCGTTTTGTAAACTACAATTTACAATTGGGAATTGTTCTAGAGCAGCAGCAATACCTTCTAAAAATAGAGGAGTAAAAGTCAATTTAGTGCCTTCTCTTTTTTCAAAAAGAGATTTAACCTTATCCCTCCAAATAACCATATTGGTTACATCTGCTTCTACAAAAGAGGTTACATGTGGGCTAGTTTGTACACTGTCTACCATATGCTTGGCAATCAGTTTACGCATTCTATCCATTTCTACTATCTCTGTATTCCCAGTAACAATGACATCTTCTGGATTGGCAATTTTAGCTATACTAGATTGACTACTAAAATTATTTTGGTCGTTTAATAATTGATCCAAACTTTTATTGGGCGTACTTGTTTGAGTGGCCACTACAGGTACAGGGATCGAAAGCGTTTCAGGTTTAGCGATGGTCGGCAAAGTCCCTGCTTTTTTTGCAGCTACATAGTTTAAGATATCTTTTTTAGAAACACGCCCTTGACTTCCAGTTCCGGTGATATATTGTAATTCATGCAATCCAACACCTTCGCTTTGTGCAATATTTAAAACTAGAGGAGAATAAAATTTTGCTTCCCCTGTCATTCCAGTATCCAAATTGTTTGCTTGAACCTGTATATTTTGTGGAGCTGGTGTAAAAGGCACTTCTTCAACTTCCTCCTTTATCTTAGTTGTAGGAATGGGTTCTGCTGAAACAATTGGAGTTGTTGCAGCAGCCTGTTGCACTACTTTGGATTCAGCAACAGGATTGGTGGTCTTTACAGATTCTCCAGCAGTTTCAATTCTTGCTATTACCGTTCCAATTGGAACAATAGCATTGACTTCAAATAAAATTTCTTTGAGGACCCCGCCAGCAGTACTAGGCACTTCACTATCTACTTTGTCCGTAGCGATATCCAATAATGTTTCGTCAAGTTGAATAGCATCACCTACTTGCTTATGCCATTTCAAAATGGTTGCTTCCATTATACTTTCACCCAGTTTAGGCATCACTAAATCAACAAGAGGCATATGGGGTAATTTTAGACAAATTTAAGACTAAATCTTATTGATAATTAATAACCTAAGTAAATTTATGGCTTGATTGGCAGTAACTTCAATATTCCGTAAACGATCAAATCTTAGGTAAAACACCTTTGAAACCACTTTTTCTTTATTAGCCACCCCAATCCAAACCATTCCTAGCGGTTTTTCGTCTGTTTGACCTGATGGCCCCATGATTCCGCTAACAGAAACAGCATAATCGGTATTCATTTTTTCTCTTACCGCTTTTGCCATTTGTTCAACAGCTTCTTGACTTACCGCGCCTACCGTCGTTAAAATGGATTCAGGTACATCCAGGAACTCCGTCTTGATTCTATTATCATAACTAATGATGCCCCCAGTATAAAATTGGGAGGAGCCTCCATGTTTGGACAATAAATGCCCAATATAACCTCCAGTACAGCTTTCTGCGGTGGAAACCGTTTGGTTGCGCTCTTTTAATAACCTGCCTACCACTACTTCCATGTTTTCGTCCAAATCGGTAACCAAATAGTCTCCAACTGCTAATTTAAGTTTAGCAAAATGTTCTTCTATATTGATTTTCAATAACTTTTCATCTATTCCGGTAGCGGTTAATCTTAGACGAACCATGCCAAAATTGGGCAAATAGGCCAACTTTATGTTGGAGGGCAATCCGTTTTCAAAATCAGCTATCATTTCGGCTAAATAGGATTCACCAAGTCCTGCAGTCAACAAGGTTTTATGTAGAATAGCTTGAGTAGTAAAATTGGATTGAATATGGGGAATAATATATTGGTCGGTAAGCCACCTCATTTCGTGAGGTACTCCTGGTAAAGAAAAAAAGTGGACTCCCTCTTTTTTAAATAACATACCAGGCGCTGTTCCGGTCTCGTTGAACAATACTTCACAAACATTCGGCACTTCTGCTTGTTTACGGTTACGCTCAAGCATTGGGCGCTTGTATTTATTGACAAATAAGTCAGTAATATGATCTAATGTTGGCTGGTGAATCACCATTTGACCCCCAAAATATTCATTCAAAAGGGGTTTTGTGATATCGTCAGCAGTTGGACCTAATCCTCCTGTTAATATGATAATTTGACTTTCCGAAGCTGCACTATTCATTGCCTTAATGATGGACATTTTATCATCACCCACTGCCATTCTATTTTGTACAGATACGCCAATTTTATTAAGAGATTGTGCTATGTATGCACTATTGGTGTCAATGACTTGACCAATTAATAGTTCATCCCCAATGGTAATTATTGAGGCCTTAATTGAATTCATTAATGAAAAATTGATTAGGGTGCAAGTTAACCCAAAATAATGTAATTATAGGGTAGTTTCCTTAAAATAGGGAGCCAGCTTTTCCCTTAAAGAAAGGGGCATTTCGGCTCTTTTTCCCAGTTGGTTATCCATAAAATAGAGCTTCACCACCCCAATGGTGAGTAGCTTACCCTCTTCATTGTATATTTCTTGGTCAAATTGAATTCGATGATCCGTAGGGAGGGTTTTTATATAACTTTTAATGGTTAATAAATCATCGTATTTGGCTGGTCTGAGGTATTTAATATTCAGTTCTACAACAGGAAGCATAATTCCCATTTCTTCAATGGATTTATAACTAATCCCCAAAGATCTTAGACCTTCCACTCTGGCTACTTCAAAATACTGTGCATAATTGCCATAATAAACAACATTCATAGGATCTGCCTCGGCATACCTTACGCGAACTGTGGTGCTATATTCAAACATATTCTTTGGTTTTAGGATAATTGTTGACAAAATTAGTCAATCTATCTGTTTTTCCACAATAACTCTATTTAACCTAACGTTTTATAAAGAGGGCTTAATTTTAGGATATTAATAAACATAGTCATTATGTTCTCATTCAACAATGGTATATCGCGTCTATCCATACTGCTTTTACTAGTACTATTTAGTGCCAAAGTTAATAGTCAGTCTTTTGATTTTAAACATCCCCAAAATCAACTCTTTGAGGAGGGCTTGTATGCTTTAAAGCAAGGGGATTCCCTTGCCGCTTTTCAACAAATCCAAGCTGCATATCAATTAAAACATACTCAAGAAGCTGTTGATTATTATTACCATGTGCTTAGTTTGAGTTTAGAAAAACCAATGGCCGACAAACAGGCACTGGATTGGTTTAGTAAAACAAGCAATAAAATTTATCAATCTAGGATTTCTTTCTATTTAGGTATCTATTATTTTAGACAACATCAGGATATGACTGCGCTTTCATCTTTTGAAAGAACCCATATTGATGATTTAGACAATGCAGAGATTCTGCAAATGAAGTATTTTCAAGGGTATCTTCATTTCAAAG
>JACCDL010300261.1_pt1 | contig 12477 bp, 11 predicted proteins | sample 7441931 | NCBI WGS metagenome assembly JACCDL01 (sample SAMN15323437, study PRJNA562643) | freshwater metagenome | isolation source: river surface water | place: USA:Blue River Watershed | collected 2017-08-16 | reverse complement strand
CGGATACCTTTTCCAAGTCCACGCATTAATTCAGGTAATTTTTTACCTCCAAAAAACAAAAGAATGGCTAAACCGATTAGCAATAATTCACCACCACCTAAACCATTCAAAAACAATAATATACTTGAGATGTTCATTTTGTCAATTTTTTAATTTTGTAAATATATTCATTAGTCGTTAAAAATCCTTAAATAAGGCTCAAACATTCGCATGTTTTTCAAATTCATCTAACTCATTTTTGATCGATTTACCTACCCATAAAACAAGGGCTAAATCATCTGTAAAACCAATCAGCGGAAGTACATCCGGGATAAAATCAAATGGGGAAACAAAGTAAAATAAAACGGCAACTATTTTTACTAACGTTAGCGCAGGCAATTTCTTGTATCGACCCTGTACATAAGCTTTAATCATTTCGCTGAATAACAAAACATAATGATTTAACAGGCGTACAACTGTCAAATTACTTTGGGCCGCTAATTCGCTCACTTTTTTCAAAGACTGCTGAACAATACGCAATAGACCCATTTTATCATGTGCCATGACAGTTTCAGCTTTTTCTAACGCTCTTTCAAAAAAAGAAGATGAGACGATACGGTCAATAAAGTTAGTTTGCTTGGACATAATCTTATTTTATTGGCTAAATATACTAAAATCAACCTAAAAATGAAGCGGTCCTATCCTTAATTCGATTCATTTTAAAAATTGGTTCAATAATTGGCGATTATGTCTTATTTTTGCGCTGTTTTTGAATCAATCTTTCCTAAATATAAACACAATGAAAATCACCGTAGTAGGAGCAGGTGCCGTAGGGGCAACTTGTGCTGACAACATCGCTAGAAAAGAATTAGCTGATGAATTAGTTTTATTAGATATCAAAGAGGGTGTTGCGGAAGGCAAAACACTTGATATGTTTCAAACAGCTTCTTTGTTGGGCTTTGACACAAAATTAGTTGGCTCAACCAACGATTATTCAAAAACTGCTAATTCAGATGTAGTTGTAATTACTTCTGGGTTACCACGTAAGCCAGGCATGACCCGCGAAGAGTTAATCGGCGTAAATGCGGGTATCGTGAAAAGTGTGGTAGAAAACATCTTAAAATATTCTAAAAATCCAATCATTGTTATCGTTTCTAACCCAATGGATACCATGACCTATTTGGCAAAATCTGTTGCAGGTTTAGACAAGCACCGCATCATCGGTATGGGTGGTACGTTAGATTCAGCACGTTTCAAATGCTATTTAGCCAAAGCGATGGATGTATCAATAAACGATATCCACGGGACGGTAATCGGTGGCCACGGCGATACTACAATGATTCCATTGAAGCGTTTAGCTACATACAACGGTGTTCCAGTAAGCCAATTCTTAGATGCAGCTACCTTAGACAAAGTTGCCGCTGACACGATGGTAGGCGGTGCTACATTAACTGGATTGCTTGGAACTTCTGCTTGGTACGCACCAGGTGCTGCAGGAGCTGCATTAGTGGAAGCAATCGTTCGTGACGAGAAAAAAATCATGTCATGCTGCGTATCACTTGAAGGTGAATACGGACAATCAGATATTTGCCTAGGAGTTCCTGTCGTACTTGGCAAGAATGGCTGGGAAAAAATTGTAGATTACAAGTTAACTGATGAAGAGCAAGCTGCATTCAATAAATCAGCAGACGCTGTTCGGAATATGAACTCAGTTTTAGCGACATTGTCTATCTAAATTTGAATACTAGTTTAGCAAAAAAGCCATTCGTTTAAGGACGAATGGCTTTTTTTATTTAGATCGAATAGCAATCACCGGATCCATTTTAGCTGCAACCCAAGCAGGGATTATACCTGATAGGATACCGATAAAACTAGAAATAATTAATCCGGTGAAAATATTACTAACGGACAGCGTAAGCGGCAATGCATCTTGTGGAATGTAGGTAATTGCTACAACTAGTCCAATACCCACCAGACCACCAATCAAACTTAAAAATACAGCCTCAAATAAAAACTGAAAAAGAATAAAATAGTTCTTTGCGCCTAAGGACTTTTGAATACCTATAATATTTGTCCGCTCTTTCACCGACACAAACATGATGTTTGCAATTCCAAAACCACCCACCAACAACGAAAATCCAGCAATCAAAGCTCCCGCAATATTCAATGCGGCAAAAATGCCATCAAAAAATTGATTTAAGCCGTCGAGTCGATTAACGGTAAAACTATCCTCTTGCTTTGGTTTGATCGAACGCAAACTGCGCATTAATCCAGTCACCTCCCCTTCCAACTCCACTTGGCCAATATCCGAATCAAATGCCTTAATTGCAATGTCTGGTGCAGGCTTGTCTTTTTGAAAAATAGCCGAAAAGGTTGTGTATGGAATGATAACCTTTTCATCAGGCGTACCCCCGAAGCTTAACATGTCATTCCCTTTTTTCTCGATAACACCAATCACCGAAAACTTAATGCCGTTAATTTTGATGATTTCGCCAACTGCCGACTTACCGTCTACCAATGCTTCGGCAACTTTGGAACCAATGATACATACATAAACCCCGTTATCTGATTCAATCGGCAAAAAATAACGTCCTTGGGCGATGGGCGTACTTGTTATTTGATTGTATTCGTAACTAGCACCCGTCATATTCGCATCAATGCTATTACTCCCACGCGAAATCGAGGCATTTCTACCACCGTCAATGATAGCAACGGCTTTCGCCATTTTCAAATTTTCCTTTAAATACCGGTACTCTGTATACTTCATCTCCGGACGATTCAAATACTTCCACCAAGGATAATTATTTGACATCACCCAAGGCCATTTCCCCACATACATCACACCAGAACCAGCAAATGAATCAATTTCCGATCGAATTTTGCCGTTTAATGAGTCAACTGCCGTAAAAACAGCCACAATCGCAAAGATTCCGACGCTCACCCCCAACAAGGATAAGGTGGTACGTAATATATTCGAGCGCAATGCCTGATAGGCAAAGATTAAACTCTCAAAAACTTGTCGAAGAAAGATCATACTAAAAATTAGAAATCGAATTTACTAGTAAAATGTGAAAGAATGAGATTCGAAAGGATGAATAGAAAATATAAACTTTTGAATGGTCATATGGCATTAAGATTGGATTTCGTAATTTTAAAATTCATTAACGCAAATCATGCCTTGGAGTAATCACGATGCCGAGAATCTAGCTATTCATTTCGAAGGTGAATTGTTTTTCAAAAACAATCTACAAACGAAGGTGGCTAGAAAATTATATGCCACTGACGCATCTGTATACGAGGTTCAGCCCATCGCAGTGGCTAAACCGGCAAGCGCCAAAGACATTAAGCGACTGATTCAATTCGCCGAAAATCATAGAACAAGTGTCATTCCACGCGGTGCAGGCACCTCACTTGCAGGCCAGGTTGTTGGGGATGGCATCGTCATGGAATTAGGTGCCCCATTTGCCAAAATCATACAACTCAATAAAAAAGAAAAATCCGCTTGGATCGAACCTGGAATTATTCGTGATGATTTAAATAAACAATTGCAGGAATCAGGTTTATTTTTTGGGCCAGAAACGTCCACCGCAAACCGTGCATTATTAGGCGGTATGCTAGGAAATAATTCATGTGGACTGCATTCCATCGTTTGGGGAAACGTCCGTGATCACCTATTGGAAACGCGAGCGATTCTTTCCGATGGTTCAGAAATTCATACGCACCCACTTACCATTGAAGAGTTTTACAAAAAGACAGCCCTAACAAATCTTGAAGGTAAAATTTACCGGGAACTTCATCGGATGTTGAATAATCCAGCGATTCAGGAATTAATACATCAAAAATTTCCGAATCCCGCCATCACCCGGAGAAATACCGGATATGCACTCGATGCGCTCATCGACATGCAACCATTCAACCCCAAAGGCAAGCCATTTAATCTTTCTGCCTTATTCGCGGGATCAGAGGGAACACTAGCTGTGGTACATAGCATGAAAATCAATTTGTTGGATCAACCAAGTCCAGAGGTTGCCTTACTCTGTATTCATTGCCAAACACTGCAGGAATCACTTCAAGCAAATATTGTTGCCTTGACGTGTGGGCCAACTGCCTCCGAATTAGTAGACAATTTCATCTTGTCCTTCACTGAAAACCATCCCAATTTCATGGAGGATCGAAGCTTTATTGAAGGAAATCCAGAAGCCATCTTAATGGTCGAGTTTAGAGCAGAGACAAACGACTTACTCGAGGAGAAAGTAGCAAATTGCATTCAAAAGTTACAGGATTCAAAATTGGGATATGCCTACCCTACCTTGTATCGAGAAGCTATTTCAAAAGGTTGGGACATCCGAAAAGCTGGCCTTGGCTTAATTCGAAATTTACCCGGTAAAAAACAACCCGTAAACTTAATTGAAGATTGCGCGGTTGCACCAGTAGATTTGCCTTCATATATCGCAGAAATACAAGAATTATTAGCTAAGCATCAGATCCAAGCAGCTTATTATGCACATGCTGGTGCCGGCGAATTACATATTGAACCCTTTATTGATATTCACACGCATGAGGGGAAAACAATGTTTAGAAACTTGCTAGCTGAGACCGTTGAGATACTAAAAAGATACAAGGGTTCATTAAGTGGTGAACATGGCGACGGTAGGCTTCGGGGTGAATTCATTCCTGCCATGATGGGGCAAGAAGTATATGGCTTGTTTCAAGAAATCAAACAGGTATTTGACCCACACAACCTATTAAATCCGGGTAAAATTGTCAATACCCCTCCCATGGACGAAGCATTTCGGCCACGTGTTAGCCCATTACAAGCTGCAAATTTCTTTCAATATGGATCTTTGTCGGGCCCTTTGGAACTTGCTGAAAAATGTTCTGGCTCAGGAGATTGCAAGAAATCAGCGCTTAGTGGAGGTACTATGTGCCCCAGTTTCATGGCGACCCATGATGAGAAGGATAGCACGCGAGGACGCGCAAATATGCTGCGTCAGTTAATCACAACAGAAGGTGATGACGCGTATAATAATCCTGAATTATTGGATGTTTTAGACCTATGCTTATCGTGTAAAGGATGTCAAACAGAATGTCCATCCGGCGTAGACATGAGTAAACTGAAAGCAGAAACACTTCAGCAACATTACCTCCAAAAGGGAACACCCATTCGGACACAGCTAATTGGCCATTTCCCGAAACTACAAGCCCTAGCTAGTTATGTAGCCCCTCTATATAATTTACTTGTTTCCTTTCCTGGAACAAGCATTATTCTGAAAGCTCTCATGGGTTTCTCTTGGAATCGAAGCATTCCTGAAGTACATTTTACCTCATTGGAAAAATGGTTCAAACGCTATGCCAAGCGAATTAACCAAGCAGAATTACCCAATGGGCAGGTGTATCTATTTGCCGATGAATTCACCAATTACAATGATGTGGAGCTGGGCAAAAAAACAATACTTCTCTTAAATGAACTTGGTTATGGAGTCGAAATTCCTTCAAACATTATCAGCGGACGAAGTTATATTTCAAAAGGGATGTTGGCCATTGCCCAAAAACTAGCCAATTCCAATGTAGAAAAATTGGCACCGATCATTACAAAAGAAAAACCCTTCATTGGCATTGAACCTAGTGCACTACTCAGTTTCCGAGATGAAATCCCGGACTTAGTCTCAGAAGATTTACGCGCGCAGGCAATCACTTTAAAAGCCAATTGCTTATTGATCGATGAATTTTTAGCCCAAGAAATTAAAGCGAAACGAATCCGTAAAGATTCATTTTCAACTCTAAATCAAAAAATTGTTCTACATGGACACTGCCATCAAAAATCGATTGCTGGTATAAGTAGTACAAGACAGGTTTTAAGCTTTCCCGAAAATTATGAGGTGGAATTATTACCTACCGGATGTTGTGGGATGGCTGGTTCATTTGGCTATGAAAAGAAACACTATGAGTTATCTCAAAAAATTGCCAATCTAGTTTTGTACCCTCGGCTCTTAAAAACAAAAAATAGTACGATTATTGCAACCAACGGAACATCTTGTCGGCATCAGTTAAAAGATGGCATCGACAAGGAAGGCCTTCATTTGGCTGAAATTATGTACAATGCCTTAGCGCAAAAAACAATCAAATCATGATTCAATTTAACATTTCAATATTTGTAGAGAATGCCATTGAGGCCCAAGCAGTAAAGGCAATTACGCACCACATAATTCCCGAATTAACGGCATGGGATTTTATCGAACAAGCACATGCGTTTGAAATTACATCCCATCAAGAACCTGATTCGAAAGGATATTCAATACAATGTTTAATACCTACAACTGAGGAACGCCGAAAAGAGGCCATTGAAACACTTATAGCTGAGTTTTTTTTACACGAATTTCCAAACCAATTTGTCTACTTCCCTAGCCAATTAAAACGAATTTAAATCCAAAGAATAGGTTCCATACCTGATTTTACTAAAAATTCATTAGCGCTAGAAAAGGGTTTCGACCCAAACCATCCACCTCGATTGGCCGAAAGTGGAGATGGATGCGAACTTCGAATCACAAAGTGTTTACTTGCATCAATGTGCTTGCCCATCTGTTGGGCATAATTACCCCAAAGCATAAATACAATTGGTTTCTCACGGGCATTTAAGGCTTGAATGATATATGAAGTGAATTGTTGCCATCCAATCTTTGCGTGTGAACCGGGTGCATTAGCACGCACCGTTAAAACGGAATTTAAAAGCAAAATACCTTGACCTGCCCAATCAGATAAATCTGTTTGAGAACGATTTGAACCCAAATCAGCAGCTAACTCTTTGAAAATATTTCGCAGAGAGGGTGGCATTTTTACACCCTGAGGAACCGAAAAACTAAATCCTTGTGCCTCACCCTCACCATGGTAGGGATCCTGTCCAATAATGACAACTTTTACATCCGCAAATGTGGTTAATCTTAGCGAACGAAATACATCTGAACTAGGAGGATAAACTACATGATGCCTGTATTCTGATGCCAGTGTACGTTCTAATTGAATCATCCATTCCTGTTCAAAACAAGATTTCAAGATAATTTTCCAATCATTTTGTATTAATTCCCGTAAATTTAAATCCTCAGCCATTAAATACCTGTATACATGCGCCAATCCATCGAAAACGGATTTCAGATAAACGTAGTAGTGACCCATTTACCTGAATATGAATTACAGCCACCCTACAATCACTTTTTCTCCTACCAAATTACAATCAAAAATATTGGGAATCAACCGGCGCAATTAATCAGCAGATTTTGGCGAATTGTAGATGGTAGCCTAGATCCTGAATATGTAGATGGCTTAGGTGTTGTGGGCCAACAACCCATTATTGAACCAGGCGAATCTTTTGTTTATACCTCGGCGTGTCCTATCGTTACTGATATTGGTCAAATGGCTGGCTATTATACCTTTCTAAACCTTTCGGATCAATCTACCTTTGAAGTTCATACACCTGTATTCGAATTAGTTACAAATTACAGTTTAAACTAATGTTTAAAAGACTACGATTTAATTGGAAAGCACAAACCGCGCACGGCTTGCATTCACCATTTGTTTTTGGATTATATACGGAGGTGATTGATCCTATTTACAAACAAAATCCACCCAAATTAAAAGAAGCATTAATTCATGGCATTGGGGCATATGGAAAAATAGCCGAAGGTAACCTACATGTGATCGATTTGCTTAAGCTGAAAAATGAGGATATAGCTGAAATTGAAGTAAGGATGAAAGATACTGCCAACCTCCTTATTTGCCTAGATCCACAGGCGAATTCGCGAACCTATGAAATATGGACAAGATTATACCAAAATAAGGCGGTTATTCATTCGATTGAGTTGTTTGAACTAGGTATTTTAAGCCTTTCACCCACCGCACCAAAGCAACATTTTTGGTTAAAGAAATCATAAAAAAAGGAGCATCCTTGCGAATGCCCCTCTCAAAAAAAAAAAAAAATAGACTTATACTGGCTTAGCAATTTCAACTAATACACGCTTTCCTTTAATCTGCGCACCAACCATTTTATCAATAACTTGATTTGCATACTCTTTAGGAACATCCACGTACGTATGTTTATTTTCAATCTGAATTTGCCCTAAGACATTTCCTGGAATTCCTGTTTCTCCAGCGAAAGCGCCTACGATATTGGAAGGGGAAATTTTCTCATTAAAGCCAATGTTAACGAACATACGAACCATGTTTTCATCGGTTTTGTACGGTCTACCTTCACGGTCTACGCGCGGACCACGCGGGCCACGATCGCGATCTGAACCACGCTCAAAACGACCTCCACGATCACCTCCGCCACGTGCATCGCGATCAAATCGACCACCACCACGGCGTTCGCCGCCACGTGAATCACGATCACGGAATCCACCTCCACGCTCTTCACGACCATATTTACGTGATTGACGCTCGAATTCACCTTCTAAATTCTCATCACCAAACTCGTTCTTTTGAATACCCATGTTCATTTTTACTAGCGCAGCAACAATTTGCTCCGTAGAAAAACCTGCATGATGTAAGTTCTCCAATGAATCCGCGAAAACTTCTAAATCACCTGCCTGGATGGTGGCTGCAACACGTTCAATAAACATGCCTTTTTTAATACCCACTACATCCGTGAACGATGGAATTACCCCTTTATCTATTTTTACTTTGGTATAGTTCATAATCTCACGCAAACGATTGCGCTCAGAACCAACTACCAAGGTAAATGCCTTACCGAATTTACCAGCACGGCCCGTACGACCAATACGGTGTACGTAATATTCTTCATCTAATGGAATATCATAGTTGATTACAGCATCCACATTATCCACATCCAAACCACGTGCAGCCACGTCAGTCGCCACTAAAATACATACATTCCCATTACGAAAACGATTCATTACTTGGGTCCGTTGGCTTTGACGCAAATCACCATGCAAACCTTCAGCCGCATAGCCACGCGAAACCAATTCTTCGACTACCTCATCCACACGTTTCTTCTGATTACAAAAGATCAACATCAATTTCAAGGCATAAAAATCAATTAGACGCGTCGTAACCTCCATTTTTGCACGGCCTTTCACATCGAAATACAATTGCTCGATGTTTACGTTCGTAATTTCATTTTTAACGACTTTAACTAATTTAGGTTCCGTCAAATAACGACTTGTCAATGCCATGATTGGCTTCGACATCGTTGCTGAAAATAAAACTGTTTGACGCTCATTGGGCATTTCTTGCAAGATGCTTTCGATATCCTCACGGAATCCCATATCTAACATTTCATCTGCCTCATCCAATACAATCATAGAGGCTTGTTGGAGCTTCAACGCCCGGCGCTCAATTAAGTCAATCACACGTCCGGGAGTACCCACGACGATGTTGGCCCCTGCCTTTAACGACTTGATCTGACGATCAATCGAATCACCACCATACACGGTAGTCACCCAAACACCTTTGGTAAACTTAGCCAGTTTCTTCATTTCCTCAGAAACCTGCACCGCTAACTCACGGGTAGGACATAAAATAATAGCTTGTACGAATTTCTCAAAGGGAACGATATGCTCAATCATTGGAATACCAAACGCGGCCGTCTTACCGGTTCCTGTTTGTGCCTGTCCAATGACATCACGTCCTTCTAAAACGTAGGGAATAGCTTCTGATTGAATGGGAGAAGCAAATTCAAATCCCATTTCTTTTACTGCTTCTTGGATACCTTCCGACAAAGGAAGACTATCAAAGCGAATTTTTTCACTCATGATTTTTTTGTTTAATTATGATGCCCTCACACATCCGTAATTAAACCTGCCGATACCCCTCTAGTCAAAAAGGAAAGGGTTTTACAATCTCTTGTAATCGATTTATGCGGATGCATTTGTACTAATAAGCCACAAAAGTACGCATACTTACAACAGAAAGCAAATGAATTGCACTATTTTAATAAATCCTATTTGGTGATCAGCAAATATACTTGTGCATCGCTGCCCGAAAATGTAACAGAAGGATCGGAAGACTTAACCTCGATACGTGCTGGCGCAACCCCCTCACCTACCAATCTATTTTTTAGAACAAAACCTCGTTTAAGCGAAGCGCGCTCATCCTTTGCGGAATTAACAACCCATTTAATGCGGACATCTTTGTACTGATAAAATCCTTCAGCCAGTCGTTTAAATACGTGGTCATTGGGTTGCAAAAGTAAGTCGGACTGCTTGTCAAATTGCAATTCAGAAACATCAAATTTTGATGCATCCTGTTGAGTTGAATCCGTTAGATATTGATGCACAGAAACAAGCACCGAAGTTTTAGCAATATCAAAAGGCTTCCCATTGGGCCATACCAAGGTGGTTAGTGAATCAGATTTTATACGGTTAGAATCCAATACTGCCTGGGTTAAGCTGTCATTTAATTTCGCTAAGCTATCAATCGGTATGAATTCTTCTGTTTCTACTAAATTTTCAGCATCTTCTACGGTACGAAATGAGGTATACCATACCACGAATCCTCCCAATAGAGCCACAGCTATGATGGCTACAAGCATAGGTAAATTAAAGCGCTGCGCTAAACTAGAACCCGAATCTATCCCTCCCTCGGTTTCATCGTTATAAGCTAAACCTACTAACGATTCTACCTTTAGAATATCTGACAACAACAATATATCCGAAATCACATATTGTATTTTGCCCGAACACAAAGAATTAAAATCAGATTTCATGGCTAAATAGAAAGCGCTATAGGATTTCCAGTCCTTTAAAGCAGAATAATCCGTTTGCTTTAATTTATAGCCATAAAAACCGAAAAATAATGTCAAGCCCTTCAAGACAGAAGAACTTTTGCAGCCAAGTTCACGCGACAATTGCATGGCTATAGCACTTTTCTTATCTGGCACTAAAATACTCATCATGCCCTCCCCAAAACGCATGATTTCGTCTAAATTAAATTCTCCTTCCGTTTGCCCTACGTACGCCTCAATCGAATCGATGGGAATAGGCTTTTGTAGAATAAAATTGTAAAGTGCGTTAAAGCGAATGCGATTGCGCACCAACTTCAATAGTCCCCCTAACACAATAGCTTCCCATACAGGAAATAACTCAGCGACTTTAGCTTCTGGCTCTTGCAACAAACTAGCGACTCTTTTCTGAATATGCTGTTTTTCCTCCTCTGATATTACACTAAATAACTGGCTCATATAATTAATTTCAGATGCGAAATTACCTTATTTTTATTTTTTATCCACGTAAATAAGTACAATCATTTACCTTTGCAGTATGAAAAAAGTTTTATTTATCGATCGCGATGGAACATTGATCGTGGAACCTGTGGTAGACCAGCAAGTGGACAGTTTTGAAAAGCTTGCGTTTCTTCCAAATGTCATTTCGAACTTAAAGAAAATAAAGGACGAATTTGACTTCGAATTGGTCATGGTGACCAACCAAGATGGATTAGGTACAGCCTCTTTTCCTGAAGATACATTTTGGCCAGCACACACAAAAATGTTAGATATCTTCGCAAGCGAAGGAATAAATTTTTCAGCAATACATATTGATCGTAGGCTTCCAGCTGAAAATCTACCTACACGCAAACCAGGAATTGGGATGCTACAAAACTATTTTTCTGCAGACTACGACTTAGCCAATTCCTTTGTACTTGGTGACCGCGAAACCGATATTCAACTAGCCAAAAATCTAGGATCTAAAGCCATTTACATTGGAACAAACGACTTGTCGGCAGATTTACAAGCTTCCGTAGCCTTACAATGTTCACATTGGGATGAAATTTATACATTCTTCAAATTGCCTGCGCGCCATGTCCTACATGAACGCAATACCCATGAGACTAAAATTAGCATTGAACTAAATTTAGATGGCACCGGGAAAGCTGCCAATCAAACTGGGATAGGCTTTTTCGATCACATGCTCGATCAAATTGCCAAGCATGCCAATATTGACCTGTCAGTACGTGTTCAAGGTGACTTACATATCGATGAGCACCACACCATCGAAGATACAGGTATAGCGCTGGGCGAAGCGTTTACACGTGCTCTAGGAGATAAGCGCGGCATAAATCGCTATGGATTCTTGTTACCCATGGATGAATGCCTAGCCCAAGTAGCCCTAGATTTTTCTGGGAGAAATTGGCTCGTGTGGGAAGCAAGCTTCAAGCGCGAAATGATAGGCGAAATGCCTACAGAAATGTTCTCGCACTTTTTTAAATCATTTTCGGATTCAGCTAAATGTAATTTAAACATTCAAGCCACTGGAGAAAATGAACATCACAAAATAGAAGCTATTTTCAAAGCCTTTGCGAAAACAATCCGCATGGCCGTGGAGCGAGACATAAAAAATTTAAATTCTTTACCTAGCACGAAAGGCTTACTTTAAACAAATTGATTATTTTTGCATAAATATTAAAACACTATGGGATATTCAGGAGCAGCATTTTTTATCATTTTGTTCGCGATTTCAATTGTCGTGGGATCAAAACTTCAAAAAATCT
>JACCDL010044054.1_pt1 | contig 12478 bp, 10 predicted proteins | sample 7441931 | NCBI WGS metagenome assembly JACCDL01 (sample SAMN15323437, study PRJNA562643) | freshwater metagenome | isolation source: river surface water | place: USA:Blue River Watershed | collected 2017-08-16 | reverse complement strand
TTAAAGCCATGGTTTTTTTCTCCGTATTTATTACAAGTTTTCTAAAATAGTTCGTTGCTAAAAGGAAGTTTGAACTTCATGAAGCAGGAAATCGATCATATAGGGCTAATCGTCTTGTGTCAATGATCCGCCCTACTGATTTTATAGCTATTTGTTGTCAGTTTTATGACAAGAGACGATTTATAGCTTTTCGTTGAGCGCTGTTTCGAGTTTGTTTTGATCCACGACGAAACCACGAATACCTTCTGAAAGTTTTTCAGTTGCCATAGCATCTTCATTCAATGAGAAACGGAATTCATCTTCAGTCATTTTGGCAGGAGCTGCTTTTGAAGCTCCACCGTCTTTAAGAACGCGAGGTAAGTCGCCTTGTGTTGCTTCAAGCTCTTGAAGTAGATTTGGAGCGATCGTTAGACGATCACAACCTGCTAGCGCTGTAATTTCTCCAATATTTCTAAAAGAAGCACCCATCACAACAGTTTTATAACCATGTTCTTTATAGTATGCATAAATCTTGCGAACAGATATCACACCCGGATCTTCTTCTGATGAATAGGTATTACCTGTTTTAGCTTTGTACCAGTCAAGGATGCGACCTACGAATGGTGAAATAAGGAATACACCGGCTTCAGCACAAGCGCGCGCTTGGCCAAACCCAAAAAGAAGCGTTAAGTTACAGTTAATACCTTCTTTTTCTAAAATTTCACCTGCTTTAATGCCTTCCCATGTGGAAGCTAATTTAATAAGTACGCGATCTTTCTTAACGCCAGCTTCTTCATATAGACCAATTAATTTACGTCCTTTTTTAACCATTGCATCAATGTTGAAAGATAAGCGCGCATCCACTTCAGTAGAAATACGACCAGGAATATGTTTAAGAATCTCAAGACCGACAAGCACAGCTAACTTATCAGCCGCATCTTCAATTTGTTGAGCTTTGTTACTGCTTTTTGATTTTGCATAAGCAATAGCTTCTTTAATCATAGGCTCACATTGAGGAAGTGTACTGGCCTTTAAGAGTAAAGATGGATTTGTTGTTGCATCATAAGGTTTTACTGTTTTAATTGCTTCTACGTCACCTGTGTCCGCAACGATCGTTGTCATGCCTTTTAATTGTTCTAATAATGTTGCCATTGCTTTAAATCTCCAAAAAATGATGTCTTCGAAATCGGATCTGAAATTATATATGAATTGACAGGCAATCTAGAAGATTCATCAGATGTTTTATGGGTAAACATGTATTTTTTTGAGCTTATTTAATAGCAATATGACTCAAATAATGAGTTAAATTATGAGTTATGTATATTTAACGTATTTTAAGTGATTTTGAATACATTTTAAATACAATTAAGATCATTTTATTTAATCTAACCTCTATTTAAAGTCACTTAAGCAAATTTCGCCGTCCTCCATCAATTTCACTAATTCATAAGACTCAGGATTCAGATGACAATAAGGTGTTAATTTGGCAAAATGACGTCTTTTTATGGCATCTCACATCTAAAGATTTTTAGTTAACCGTCTTTGTCGTGAAAACCAACTAAACTTTAAAGCAGTATTACTAAAGATTAAATTCTTAAGTTCTTCAAGTTATTAACCTAAGGGCCTTTATGTCAGCACATGTCATTCCATTAGAAAATCTTCGTAATACAGATGTTGGCTCTGTGGGAGGAAAGAATGCGTCATTAGGTGAAATGATTTCACAGCTCAATGCAAAGGGTGTCAGAGTCCCTACTGGCTTTGCAACGACAGCATTAGCATTCAGAGAATTTCTAGCCCACAATAAACTCGACGATAAGATTGCAGATGAACTAAAAACTTTAAATACAGATGATACGGATGCGCTTGCTGTCAGCGGTAAAAAAATTAGACAATGGATTATTGACACACCCTTCCCCACTTCTTTAGAAAAAGCGATTGAAGAAAATTACACGCGACTCACAAAGAACTCTACTGAAGGCACTACTTTTGCGGTGAGATCTTCTGCTACAGCAGAAGATCTCCCTGATGCCTCTTTTGCAGGCCAACAAGAAAGCTTTTTAAATATTCATGGTGTTGAAAATATTAAACATGCAATTAAAGAAGTATTTGCATCGCTCTATAACGACCGCGCCATTTCTTATCGTGTACACAAAGGTTTTGTTCATGCTGATGTTGCTATTTCAGCAGGCGTCCAACAAATGGTAAGAAGTGATATTGGCTGCTCTGGTGTTATGTTTACGATCGACACTGAATCAGGATTTAAAGATGTGGTATTTATCACTGCCTCTTATGGCTTAGGTGAGACAGTGGTTCAAGGCGCTGTCAACCCCGATGAGTTTTACGTTTTCAAACCCCTTCTAAAAGAGGGAAAGCCTGCGATTGTTAGAAGATCTATTGGATCCAAAAAAATTAAAATGGTGTTCAGTGATGCTACACAAGCTGGAAAAAGCACACATACTATTGATGTAGATCCTAAAGAAAGCGATTCATTTAGCTTAAACGATGAGGATATTCTCGAGCTTGCTCAATATGCTGTAACCATTGAATCACACTACGGATGTCCTATGGATATTGAATGGGGCAAAAATGGATTAGACGGAAAAATTTACATTCTTCAAGCAAGGCCTGAGACTGTTAAATCTCAATCAAAAAATACAGTTGAAGTTTTTAAATTAAAAGGAAGTGGTAAAGCAATTGTCGCTGGACGAGCAGTGACACAAAAAATTGGTGTGGGTCCAGTTCGTATTGTAAAAGATCCTTCTGAAATGCATGCTGTTCAACCTGGTGATGTATTGGTCGCAGATATGACTGATCCTAACTGGGAACCAGTCATGAAGAGAGCTTCAGCACTTGTTACCAACCGTGGTGGTCGAACATGTCATGCTGCTATCATTGCACGAGAGCTCGGTATTCCAGCGATTGTAGGTAGTGTCAATGCGACTGAACTTTTACAAGATGGAGACATGGTAACCGTCTGTTGCTCAGAAGGTGAAACTGGCCTTGTTTTCCAAGGCGCACTTGAATACGAAGTTAATACTGAAAAAGAAACTGTCCTTCCAACACCGCCAGTTAAAATCATGATGAACGTAGGTAATCCTGATATGGCATTTACGTTTGCACAAACTCCAAATGATGGCGTGGGTTTAGCGCGTTTAGAATTTGTCATCAATAATATGATCGGTATTCATCCGAAAGCGATATTAAATTATTCAGCGATGCCACAAGATATTCAAAAACAAATTACACATCGTGTACGCGGCTATCTAAATCCGAAGCAATTTTATATCGATAAAGTGGCTGAAGGGGTTGCAACAATTGCGGCAGCATTTTACCCAAAACCAGTCATTGTAAGAACTTCTGATTTCAAATCTAATGAATATAAAAAGTTAGTGGGTGGAGACATTTACGAACCTGATGAAGAGAATCCAATGATCGGATTTAGAGGTGCGGCGCGTTATATGTCAGAAGACTTTAAAGAATGTTTCGTCATGGAATGCCAAGCCATGAAAAAAGTAAGAGAAACTTTTGGTTTAACGAATGTAGAAATTATGATTCCATTTGTTCGAACTCTAGATGAAGCGAAAGAAGTGACATCTATTATGGCAGCTAACGGACTTAAACGGGGCGACTATGGACTTCGTTTAATTATGATGTGTGAAGTGCCATCAAATGCAATTTTAGCTGAAGCATTTCTTGAATACTTTGACGGCTTCTCAATAGGATCAAATGATTTAACACAACTTACACTAGGCACTGATCGGGACTCAGGTATTTTGGCAGATGGTTTTGATGAAAGAAATGATGCTGTGAAGTCACTTATCCAAATGGCAATCACTGCAGCCAAGAAAACAAAAAAATATATTGGAATTTGTGGGCAAGGCCCCTCAGATCATCCTGACTTTGCAGAATGGTTAGTGAAAGAAGGCATTTCATCAATGTCACTTAATCCTGATACTGTCATCAGCACATGGAAACGTATTAGCCAAAAATAATGGCACAACAAAAAAGAACAGCGTTCTTTATTTCCGATGGAACAGGCATTACTGCTGGCGCATTGGGTCAACTTCTAGCTCACTTCCCAGATACACAATTTACACAAATTAGAATTCCATTTACTGATTCCGACGCAAAAGTAGATGATGCACAAAAACGTATCGTCAATGCAAAAATGGAAAATGGCGTGAGACCGATTGTGATCATGTCAATTGGCAATCCAAAACTTCGTTCAGAACTTAAAGAAGTGGATGCTTATTACATTGATCTTTTTGAATCATTTATTGACCCTTTAGGCATCGAATTAAAAGAAGAACCGCTCACGCGTCCTGGTGTTGCGCATAGTATATCTGGCACTAATTATTCAGACAGAATGGAAGCGATTAATTTTGCATTGGGTCATGATGACGGTATGACACATAACGGTTTAAATCAAGCCAATGTGATTTTAGTCGGTGTCTCTAGATCAGGCAAAACACCCACGAGTATTTATCTTGCGATGCAGTTTGGTATTAAAGCTGCTAACTATCCTTTAACGCCTGAAGACTTTGAAAGAAAAGCATTGCCACCAATCTTAGAAGGTTATATCGATAAAATTTTTGGATTAACGATACAAGCAGATCGCCTAAGTAGTCTTCGAAGTGAAAGAAGACCCAATAGTACATATGCATCACTTGAAAACTGCAGAAAAGAAATTGCAGATTGTGAAAACCTTATGAAGCGAGCAGGCATTCCTTGGGCAGATTCAACTACGCGATCAGTTGAAGAACTCTCAGCAATTATCTTACAAAAAATTCGCCAACCTAACACTTAGAACGCATTACTTTAATTCCGCTTTAATTTTGTCTAGTATCTCAGGTGAGTCAGGTGCTACATCACTCGTAAATGCATAAATCTTTTTGCCTTGAGGCAATATTAAGTATTTATGAAAATTCCATTGAGGCATTGAGCCTGAAGCCTTAATAAGCTCTTGATAAAATGGATTTGCATTCTTGCCAGTGACGTTTGATTTAGTAGTCATAGGAAATTCAACCGCGTAGGTGAGCTTACAGAATTCCCTTACTTCTTTGTCAGTACTTAATTCTTGATTAAAGTCATTAGATGGAAAACCTATAACTAATAAACCTTTGTCATGATATTTCTTATAGAGCGCTTCTAAAGAATTAAATTGTGGCGTAAAACCACACTTACTTGCAGTATTCACAACCAGCATCGGTTTTGACTGGTAATCACACAGGTTAATTTTCTCACCTTGTAGTGTATTAAATTGATGGTCATATAGAGAGGGGCAGGCAGCGTAGGTCATGGCTGGTATTATCCAAAAAAATAAAAGTAAAAAAAATTTCATGAAACTTGTCTCAGAGTAGAATGTCGATATGACTTACCAATCTTACTATAATTCAAAAAAATGTTAAAAAAATTAGTCGCTTTTTCAATTTTCTTTGCTTTAGTTACGCAATTAATAATATCTGAAGTAAAAGCAAATACAAATTACGATTATTTGATACACATCAATGAAAGTTTTGATAAGCATCCAATTCATTTAACCGGTTTTTATAGGCAAGGATATTGGATTAAACAGGCTTCACTTTTAAAAAAAGCAGCCTCAACCGGACTCCCTAACAGTGCTTTATGCGAAAAAGGTAATTATGGAAATTTAGTTTTATCTTTAGATCCTCATATTTTTTACAACCCAAAAATGACAACCTTCTACGGCACGCTCAAAGCAAAAATTTATAGTCAAGATGGAAAGATCTTAAAAAAGTTAAAAGTGGAAGATGAATTGATCGGCAGAATAGATATCTTGCATGAAATACCGATTGATAGACTATATAAAAAGCTTTTACTAGCACTTGATGAACAAATTAAAAAAGATCCTGAAATCACTCTGCGACGTAGTGACACAAAATCGCAAGGAATAGAAGGTACTTTTTGCCTAATGCTAGACTAAGATTTATTTATAGAGAGTTGATAGGTATAGATTTGTTTTTCCATCGAGATGGCGCTTCTGAATAAATAGACTTGCCATGAGTGTCGATAGATACCATTACTGGCATATCTTTCACTTCAAATTCATATATAGCTTCCATACCTAATTCAGGAAATGCAACTACCCTAGATGAAGTAATGGCTTTTGAAACTAGATACGCTGCACCCCCTACTGCGCTTAGGTGAACGGTTTGATATTTTTTGATTGTCTGTACCGCACTTTCACCGCGTTCTGCTTTTCCAATCGTGCCCATAACACCCAATTCGGCTAACATCATTTCCATAAATTGATCCATACGAGACGCGGTTGTAGGACCTGCTGGGCCTATCACTTCATTGCGAACAGCATCAACAGGCCCCACATAATAAATAAATTTATTTTTTAAGTTTACCCCAACAGGTAAGGCTTCTCCCTTCTTAAGGAGATCAGCAATTTTTTTATGTGCACCATCTCTTGCAGTGACTAATTTTCCAGATAATAAAAGTAAGTCGCCTTCTTTCCAATCTTCAATTGATTTTTTATCGATTGAGTCAAGATTAATTCTTTTAGCTTCTTTTTGAGCAGCCCAAGTATCTTTAGGCCATAAACTTAAATCAGGTACTTTAAAATGTGCTGGGCCTGAGCCATCCAAGGTGAAGTGCGTATGTCTTGTAGCTGCACAATTGGGTATTAATGCAACAGGCAAGGAGGAAGCATGGCAAGGGTAATCGATGATTTTAACGTCGAGCACAGTGGTTAAACCACCAAACCCTTGTGCGCCTATACCTAACTGATTTATTTTATTATAAAGTTCTATACGCAGCTCCTCCGTCTTATTTTTTGCGCCGCACTTAACGAGCGAGTGAATATCGATCGGCAACATCAATGACTCTTTTGCCATTAACATAGCTTTTTCAGAAGACCCACCAATACCAATACCAATCACGCCAGGTGGACACCAGCCAGCTCCCATCTCAGGAATGACTTTTAATACCCAATCTACAATACTATCTGATGGGTTTAGTGTTATGAATTGAGCTTTATTTTCTGAGCCGCCACCCTTTGCACTAATAGAAATGCTTACTTTGTTACCTTTGATTAACTTAACGTGCGTGATTGCAGGTGTATTATCTTTTGTGTTCTGTCTCTTGCCAGCTGGATCTGACACTATAGATGGGCGAAGCGGATTGTCTTGATTTGAATAAGCCCGTTTAACACCTTCATTCACCATATCTTCGATTGAAAGATCTGATTCCCACTCTACACTCATCCCAACTTCAACAAAGACAATTACAATACCCGTGTCTTGGCATATAGGTCTATGACCTAAGGCACTCATTTTCGAGCTCGTAAGAATCTGAAGCATGGCATCTTTAGCAGGAATAGATGTTTCTTTTTCATATGCTTCACGCATAGATAGAATAAAATCTTCTGAATGATAGTAAGATATAAATTGCAAAGCATCACTGATGCTTTCGATAAAATCTTCTTTTTTTATAGATGTCTTCATGTATTAAATTTCAGTAATCTCGATCACTTTTTTTGGCTTGTATTCTGGCATCTGATCAAAATTTAAATATCTATAAATTGAATCAAAGTCTTTCGAAAGTTTTTGATTGCTAATAGCAAGATATTCATCAAGCGTTGGAATTTTTCCTAAAGCAGCGCAGACTGCTGAGAGCTCGGCAGAGCCCAAATACACTTGTGCATCTTTTCCCATGCGATTATCAAAATTTCGTGTACTTGTTGAAAAAACATGTGCTCCATCATTAACTCTCGCCTGATTTCCCATGCAGAGTGAACATCCAGGCACCTCTGTTCGAGCGCCTACTTTATTGAAGACTTCATATACGCCCTCTTTCTTAAGCTCTGTTTCATCCATTCGAGTAGGAGGTACGATCCATAATCGTGTTGGGATTTTATCTGTATCTTCAAGTACTTTTGCTGCTGCTCGATAATGTCCAATATTAGTCATACAACTTCCAATGAACACCTCATCAATTTTATTACCTGCAATTTCAGACAAGGTCTTAATATTATCTGGATCATTTGGACATGCAATTAATGGTTCTTTAATTTCATCAAGATCAATTTCAATAATGCTTGCGTACTCGGCATCTTTGTCTGCTTCTAATAATGTCGGATTTTTAAGCCAATCTTCCATTGCCTTCATACGACGCAACAGTGTTCTTTTATCTTCATAATTGTTATCGATTAAATTTTTAATAAGGGCAATATTTGATTTGATATATTCAATGACTGGTTCTTTATTAAGTTTTACAGTGCATCCATTAGCAGATCTTTCAGCAGATGCATCAGCGAATTCAAATGCTTGTTCAATTTTTAGGTCCGGTAGGCCTTCGATTTCTAAAATACGTCCATTAAAAATATTTTTTTTATTTTGTTTTGCTACTGTGAGGTCGCCACTTTTAATTGCTGCGTAAGGTATCGCATTCACGAGATCTCTCAATGTAATGCCAGGTTGCATCTTACCCTTAAATCTCACCAAGACTGATTCAGGCATATCGATTGGCATAGCTCCCATCGCTGCAGCAAATGCTACAAGTCCGGAACCTGCTGGAAATGAGATACCTACAGGAAAACGTGTATGGGAATCACCGCCTGTACCTACAGTATCGGGAAGTAAAAGACGGTTAAGCCAAGAGTGAATAATTCCGTCACCAGGTCTTAAAGTCACCCCGCCTCTGCTCGACATAAATTCAGGGAGTTCATGTTGTAATTTAAGGTCTACGGGCTTCGGGTAGGCTGCTGTGTGGCAAAAACTTTGCATGACCAAGTCAGCATTAAATCCGAGACAAGCCAATTCTTTTAATTCGTCTCTTGTCATGGCGCCTGTTGTATCTTGAGAGCCAACAGATGTAACTTTTGGCTCACAGTATGTGCCAGGTCTAACGCCGATTCCTGGCGGCAAACCACAAGCCCGACCTACCATTTTTTGCGCAAGCGTAAATCCTTTTTTAGAAGAGGCTACTGGTGCAGACGCTAAAAATAAAGTGCTGGGAGATAATTTTAAAAACTCTCTTGCTTTTGAGGTTAACCCTCGACCAATAATAAGGGGTATTCTGCCGCCCGCGCGATATTCATCTGCAAGTGTAAATGGTATTAAATTAAATGTAGCAATCGATTCATTTTTACTATTTAGAATTTTTCCTTCGAATGGTTGAATGGTAATTTCATCACCAGTTTTCATTCGACTTACATCACACTCAATGGGCAGTGCGCCTGAATCCTCTGCTGTATTAAAAAATATAGGCGCAATCTTATTACCTAATATAATGCCACCTGTTCTTTTATTTGGAATAAAAGGAATATCAGTTCCTATATGCCATTGAAGAGAATTAATTGCTGATTTTCTAGATGAGCCTGTACCTACAACATCACCCACATAAGCTATTGGTAATTGTTTTACTTTTAAGTCTTGAATTATTTTGATACCGTTTGGCATTTTATTCACCAACATAGCTTTGGCATGTAATGGAATATCTGGTCTCGACCAGGCTTCTTGCGCTGGAGACAAGTCATCGGTATTTGTTTCGCCATCTACCTTAAAAACGAGCGCTTTTATTTCTTTCGGTAATACAGATTTTTTCAAAAACCAATCGCCATTGGCCCATGACTCCATTAGTTTCATTGCGGCTTTGTTACCTGATTTTACTTTTTCACTCACATCGTAAAATGCATCAAAAATTAAAATAATATGAGATAAAACTTTAACAGCATCATCAGCAAGATCTGAGTCTAGAAGAGAAATAAGTGATTGAACGTTATAACCACCAACCATGGTTCCTAATAATTCAATAGCATACTTAGGTGAAATGATTTTTGATTGTTCTATACCCTTTGCAATATCTGTAAGGTAAGCAGCTTTAATATAAGCGGCTTGATCAACACCCGATGGCACGCGATGACAAAATAATTCCATCAACGTCTGAGTATCTTTTGTATCGGGTGACTTTAATAAAGTGACGAGTTCTGCGGTTTGCTTTGCTGTCAGAGGAAGTGGCGGCAGGCACTCATTTAAACGATTAGCGGCTTCTTTTCTGTAATCATCGATCATTGGATTTTGATGGGCTATAAAAAGGTAATTGAATATCGAATAGTATAAAGCCAATGCATTCGTCTTTAAAGGATAAATCATGACAATATGGCGGAAGGGGCGGGATTCGAACCCGCGTTAGGTTATTCACCTAAACACGCTTTCCAGGCGTGCGACTTAAACCGCTCATCCACCCTTCCGAAAAGAGTCGGCATTATAACTTATGCCTCACTTCGCTTTAAGAATGATCTTTTCTCTCTTGATTAAAGTTCGTAGTCGTATTAAGGTTGACCTATTGAATTTATTTACCGTACGTCTACCGCAGTACATCCGTTTTAATAATTTCATAACTTATTGATTTTTTAGCATTTATTATTAATTAACTATTAACTTAGGGGCGATTTATGGGCTTAGAAACATTAAATAATCTTGGAGTAAAACATCCATTTAAGGCCAAATATGACAATTATATTGGCGGAAAATTTGTACCTCCAGTAGACGGCAAATACTTTGAAAATATTTCACCAGTTACCGGCAAAGTATTTTGTGAAGTCGCACGATCAAATGAAAAAGATATCAATCTTGCATTAGATGCAGCTCATGCAGCTAAAGATGGCTGGGCTAAAAAAAGTCCTACTGAACGCGCTAATCTCTTAATGCAAATTGCTGACATTATGGAAAAAAATCTTTCAACGATTGCGATCGCTGAAACGATTGATAATGGTAAGCCGCTTCGTGAAACCACATATGCTGATATTCCTTTAGCGATTGATCACTTTAGATATTTTGCAAGCTGCGTCAGAGCGCAAGAAGGTAGCATCGGTGAAATTGATCACGATACTATGGCTTACCACTTCCATGAGCCTCTCGGTGTTGTTGGACAAATCATTCCTTGGAACTTCCCTATTCTTATGGCAGCTTGGAAATTAGCACCTGCCATTGCAGCTGGTAATTGCGTTGTAATTAAACCAGCGGAACAAACGCCTGCGTCATTACTTGTAGTTGTTGAACTTGTCGGTCATCTTCTCCCGCCTGGTGTGTTAAATATTGTGAATGGTTTTGGATTAGAAGCTGGTAAGCCACTTGCAAGCTCACCTCGTATTGCAAAAATTGCATTCACAGGTGAAACATCAACAGGTAGATTAATCATGCAATACGCTTCACAAAATCTTATTCCGGTGACATTAGAGCTCGGTGGAAAATCGCCAAACATTTTCTTCGAAGATGTGATGGATAAAGACGACAACTTCCTTGATAAAGCTCTTGAAGGCTTTACGTTATTTGCTCTCAATCAAGGTGAAGTATGTACCTGCCCTTCACGCGCACTTATCCAAGAATCTATTTACGATAAGTTTATGGAGCGAGCACTTAAACGCGTTGCAGCTATCAAACAAGATAATCCACTCGATATGTCTACCATGATTGGCGCTCAAGCATCGAGCGAGCAAGTTGAAAAAATTATGTCTTACATGAAGATTGGTCAAGAAGAAGGCGCTCAACTTCTCATTGGTGGTAATCGCAAAAAATTAAGCGGTGATTTAGCAGATGGCTATTATATTGAACCTACTGTATTTAAAGGTCATAATAAAATGCGCATTTTCCAAGAGGAAATTTTTGGCCCCGTCGTCTCTGTCACAACATTCAAAGATGAAGATGAAGCGCTTGAAATTGCAAACGATACACTCTACGGTTTGGGTTCAGGTGTATGGTCACGTAACGGCAATCGTGCATTTAGAATGGGTAAAGGTATTCAAGCAGGTCGCGTTTGGACTAATTGTTACCATGCTTATCCAGCACATGCGGCATTCGGCGGTTACAAACAATCAGGTATTGGTCGTGAAACACATAAGATGATGCTTGACCATTACCAACAAACTAAGAATCTTTTAGTAAGCTACAGCGAAAATAAACTTGGTTTCTTTTAAGATTCAATTGATCAAAGACTAAAGGCAAGGCTTAAAGCTTTGCCTTTCTTTTTTATGGAAAAAACCTTTACACGCATAGATACAACTGAAGCCGCAAACAAGCTGATTGATTCTTTAAAAGAGAAGTATGGTGAAATTATATTTCATCAATCAGGAGGTTGTTGCGATGGAAGCGCGCCTATGTGTTATCCCAAAGGAGAATTTTATCTAGGTGGCTCCGACGTTGAGGTTGGCATAACGCATGGTGTCCATTTTTATATGGGAGCTAGTCAATTTTCATATTGGGAACACACACATCTAACCCTCGATGCCATTCCAGGCAACGGTGGTCAATTTTCTTTGGATAATGGCACAGGCATGCGCTTCATTATTCGATCACGCTTATATAGTGACGAAGAATGGACTTATTTAAGCCAACATCCGGTCAAACAGTGTGGGTAAAAGGCCTTTGCTTAGGTTAAAATAATGACTGGCGGGCCTCCCCGCATTGTAATTTAGCCAACCTGGTCAGGTGCGGAAGCAAGCAGCCACAACTAAAGAAACAAGTGCCGGGGG
>JACCDL010707459.1_pt1 | contig 12487 bp, 10 predicted proteins | sample 7441931 | NCBI WGS metagenome assembly JACCDL01 (sample SAMN15323437, study PRJNA562643) | freshwater metagenome | isolation source: river surface water | place: USA:Blue River Watershed | collected 2017-08-16 | reverse complement strand
CAAGGGGCAACTCGGTGCACCAGAAAATGAAATAACCGTAGAATTATTGACGGGATCGTTAAGCGCATTGGACAAACGTGAAATTCATGGCCGATTGCAAAGTGGCGAGATTGATCTAGTAATCGGTACGCATGCGCTGCTCTCCGAAGGGGTTGCATTTAAAGATTTTGGACTGGTGATTGTTGATGAGCAACATAGATTTGGCGTAGAACAGAGAGACTCTTTAAGAGCTAAATCGCAAACCCCACCACATTTACTAGTTATGACTGCAACTCCAATTCCTCGAACTGTTGCCATCACGGTCTTTGGAGATTTGGATATCTCAACTTTGAAAGAGCTACCACTTGGTCGAAGCCCGATTACAACTCACGTAGTAAACGCATCTGTAAAACCGACTTATTTGGCTAGAGCATGGGAGCGAATAAGGGAAGAGGTCGCCGAAGGGCATCAGGCTTATGTAGTTGCTCCACGTATCGGTGGCTCTGAAATCAAAGAAGATGCGGATATGGATTTTCTTTTTGGAACCGAGAGTAAGCAGAACTACTCTGTTTCCGAACTCGCTCCAGAGCTAGCCACCGGCTCTTTGAAAGGGCTAAAAGTCGCAATGCTGCATGGCAAATTAAATGCCGATGAGAAAGAGTCCACTATGGATGCTTTCTCAAAGGGTGAAATAGATGTTTTAGTCTCGACTACCGTAATTGAAGTCGGAGTCGACGTTCCAAATGCAACGATCATGGTCATAATGGATGCAGATCGTTTTGGTATCTCACAGTTGCATCAATTAAGAGGCCGCGTGGGACGTGGCAGCGCACCTGGGCTGTGTCTATTAGTTACTCAAGTTCCTGAAGATTCGCTTGCCTACGAGCGACTTGAAGCGGTAGCAAAAACTTTAGATGGATTTGAATTGGCAAGAATTGATTTAGATCAACGACGTGAAGGTGATGTCCTTGGCAAGAGTCAGAGCGGCGCTAGATCTCACCTTAAATTGTTACGTGTTTTGAGGGATGAAGAGATTATCGTCAAAGCGCGAAGCGCTGCTGAAATTACATTGAATGAAGGCTTAACCGATACCCTTCAGGAAGAGATCAAAAAGCTCACAGCGCAACAAGAGATTGAATATTTGGATAAAGGTTGAGAGATGCGCATCATTGCAGGAGTAGCAAAAGGTAGAAATTTGGCAAGTGTCGAAGGTGCGACCAGGCCAACTTCGGATCGTGCTCGCGAAGCGCTCTTCTCATCTTTGATCTCCGAGTTTGGTGAATTCGAGAATTTGAGATTTTTGGATCTCTTTGCAGGCTCCGGTGCAGTTGGATTTGAAGCGCTTTCGCGTGGTGCAACAGTTGTGCACGCAGTTGAGAAGGATGAAGCCGCTGTAAAAACTATTCGCGCAAATCACGAGATAATTTTGAAAGCTAAACCCGAAGGTGAATTTAAGTTATTTGTGATGAGTGCTCAGAAATTTCTAACTGGCTTTGATTCAGAGACAGGTTACGACATAATTTTTATGGATCCACCTTATGAATTTGGTGATCAAGGCGTTCGAGAATTATTAGACACTATTGTCCAGAAGCAGATTTTGAGAAGTGGTGGATTAGTGGTGATTGAACGCTCCACAAAATCGCCTGAGGTGAATTGGCCAAAATCGCTTCGCCCCCTGCGCAGCAAGGAATATGGGGTAGCCACGCTGCATTATGCGGAGATGGGTTAATCTTTACCTATGGCACGTCGCGCAGTATGTCCAGGTTCATTTGATCCCATTACATATGGACACTTGGATATTATCAAAAGAGCAAGTGCGCATTTTGATGAAGTAGTTGTTGCAGTCTTTATAAACAGCACCAAACAGAGCCTCTTCTCGGTTGAAGAGCGAATTGAAATGATTAAAGAGACCACTAAGGATTTGCCGAATATAAAAGTAGATTCTTGGAGCGGGCTGACAGTCGAATATTGCAAACGTAACAATATCGACGTCATCACCAAAGGTTTACGAGCGGTATCTGACTTTGATTATGAATTACAACAGGCCCAAGTAAACCTACAAGCAGGCATTGATACTATGTTTATGGCCACAGATCCCGCTCATTCATTCCTATCTTCATCGTTAGTCAAGGAACTAGCCAAATACAATGGTGATATCACTTCTATGGTGCCAAAGGCAGTTCAGGTGGCGCTAGCTAAGAAAGCAGTAGGTAATTAAATGGATGCAGTAGAGAAATTAGCATCTGCCATCAAGATGGTAGAAGAGGCAAGAGGCGTCCCACTATCAGCATCTTGTGTATTGCACCGCGGTGAGATTCTTGGAGTTCTGGATGAGGCCAAAGATGCCTTTCCTGACACCATTGCAAAGGCTGAATCAATTTTGGCAAATCGCGACAAAGTAATTGAAGAAGGTCGCATGCAAGCTGAGCAGATGGTAGCGATGGCACGCGAAGAGGCTTCGCAATTGATCGAACAAACTGCAATCATGCAACAAGCGCGAGATGAAGCGAAGAATATTCTTTTGCAGGCAAGACAAGAGGCAGCTGAACAGCGCCAAGAGATTGAGGAATACATCGATTCACGTCTTGCAACACTTGAAGTGATTCTCAATAAGACTCAAGAGGCTATTACACGTGGCCGCGAACGTCTGGCTGGAAGCACAGATAAAGATGTGCTCTCTCAACTATCAGATAAGTAATCTCCTCTGATGAGCTTTAAAGCTTTTCGCTTCAATACTCACGACCTTCCGCGGCGTGCAGGCGAGATGAAGGACTACCAATTAAAGATTGATTTACCGGAACCAATCGGAATTGATGTAATTACGGTTCCAAAGGGTCCAATTGAGGTTGATCTAAAGATTGAATCCGTTGCCGAAGGTGTACTTGCAAGTGGCGAGATCCATGCAGTTGCAAAGGGCGAATGTATTCGCTGCTTGGATCCGATTGAGCTTGAGATAGATAAGAATTTTCAAGAGCTATATTCATATAAACCAAATCCGGAATTAGATGAAGAAGAGCAAGCAGATGAACTTCTAATGGATGGTGATTACATAGATCTAGAAGCACCGATTCGAGATGGAATCGTGCTATCTCTTCCAATCAATCCAGTGTGCGATGAGGAGTGCGAAGGGCTCTGCCCTGAGTGTGGCCACAAGTGGCGCGAGCTTCCCGCAGAGCATGCTCATGAGCAGATTGATGAGCGCTGGTCGGGGCTAAAGGGGCTATTGGAGAAGGGGCTATCGGACCCTGATAAATAAGTCGATTTCACTAAATGCCTTGATTAGGCGATAATTTCCACCTCGTAAGTTCGAAGCAGTTTTAATCAAGGAGTAGAGAAGTGCCAGTACCAAAGCGAAAGATGTCTCGTTCGAAGACACGTTCACGCCGTAGCCAGTGGAAAACAACTGCAGCTGCGATCTCTACCTGCTCACAGTGCCAACAGCCAAAGCTTCAGCACACTGCCTGCCCTACCTGCGGAACTTATAACCGTCGCCAAGTCGTAGAGGTTTGATTTCATGTTCGCGCAACTTACGGCGCGACTTGGCTTAGAGGTAGAGCCCGAGTTACTTCAATTAGCTTTTACCCACCGATCCTTTGCATATGAAAATGGTTTGGCAGAGACCAATGAGCGCCTTGAATTCCTTGGAGACTCAGTTCTTGGTTTAGTTGTAACAGAAGAGCTTTACACAAAATATCCAGATTTAGACGAATCCAGACTCTCACCACTTAGATCTGGAATTGTAAACATGCGCGCCTTGGCAGATATTGCAAGATCACTTGAGATCGGTCAATACATCCGAATTGGAAAAGGTGAAGAGTTAACTGGTGGCAGAGATAAGAATTCATTGTTGGCAGATTCGCTTGAAGCTCTGATTGGTGCAATTTATCTAAGTCATGGATTCGCAGAAAGCCAGCGAGTAGTCAGAAATTTGATCACTGAGACATTAGAAAATGCGATGTCTCGTGGCGCTGGATTAGATGGAAAGACTGCGCTTCAAGAATTAGCCGCAGCTCGCAAATTAAGCGCTCCCGAATATCAAGTCACAGAGTCAGGCCCAGATCATGACAAGACATTCGTTGCGATGGCGGTAGTAGGCGGAGAAGCGATTGCAAGTGGTGAAGGTAAGAGCAAACGAGAAGCCGAACAGATTGCGGCGCGTATCGCTTACGAAAAGTTGATCTCCGAAAAATAAATTTAATTTAGATGCCAGAGTTACCAGAGGTAGAGACGGTCAGATTAGGTCTTGAGAAGCATGTCGTCGGTAAAACTGTACTCGCAACAAGTCAGCTTCATCCCCGAGCGCTTCGAGCAAATTCGCTTAATACGTTAAGAATCTTCAAAGGCGCAAAAATCAAAGACGTAAAAAGACGCGGGAAATTTATGTGGCTGGAATTTGATCGGCCAGAAGTATTGGTTGCGCATCTTGGCATGAGCGGACAATTTAAAATCCAAAAAGTAGGGGCGGAGCAAGAGGCTCATTTACGGGCTAATTTCACGCTCTCAAACGGCCGCGAGATGCGTTTTATCGATCAAAGAACTTTTGGCTGGTTAGCGGTGGATCAATTAGTGGCAGGGATACCAACAATGGTTTCACATATTGCTAGAGATCCATTTGACCCAGATTTTAATAGACGGGAAATCGTAAAAGAGATTTCAACGAAGCGTGGCCAAATCAAGAAGGTGATTCTTGATCAAGAGGTAATTAGCGGAATTGGAAATATTTATGCAGATGAGGCTTTATGGAGAGCAGGCATCCACCCCGAAACAATCGCCTCAGAACTTAGCTCAACACAGATTCTAAATTTGATAACCGCTGCCACTAAAGTCATGCAACGCGCACTGGTAGCCGGTGGGACTTCATTTGATGAGCTCTATATCAATGTAAATGGCGAGAGCGGATATTTCGAAAGATCTTTGGCGGTTTATGGCCGTGAAGGTGAGGCATGTCGCAGAAGACCCAGATGTAGAGCGAAAATAATCAGAATTGCCTTCGCCAACCGCTCGTCGCGCCTCTGTCCAGCCTGCCAAACCCGATAGGTTTCTCGCGTGTATTTGAAGAGTCTGACCATCAAGGGCTTTAAGTCCTTCGCCTCTTCGACGACCCTACTTCTTGAGCCAGGCATCACCTGCGTGGTTGGGCCAAATGGTTCAGGTAAATCCAATGTGGTTGATGCAATCAGTTGGGTAATGGGTGAGCAAGGTGCAAAATCTCTACGCGGCGGCAAGATGGAAGATGTCATCTTTGCTGGAACATCTGGACGCGCACCGCTTGGTCGCGCTGAAGTCTCTTTAACAATCGATAACTCTGATGGCTCTCTTCCAATCGATTACAGCGAAGTTACGATCTCAAGAATTCTCTTTCGTAATGGACAGAGCGAATATCAAATAAATGGTGAAGGAGTAAGACTCCTAGATATCCAAGAGTTGCTTTCAGATTCCGGTATTGGCCGCGAGATGCATGTGATTGTTGGACAAGGCCAGTTGGATGCCATTTTGATGGCAACGCCTGAGGAGCGCAGAGCTTTCATCGAAGAGGCAGCTGGTGTTCTCAAGCATCGCAAACGTAAAGAGAAGGCGCTTCGTAAATTAGATTCAATGCAAGCCAACATGGCGCGCGTGCAAGATCTAACTGTCGAATTGCGTAGACAATTAAAGCCACTTGGTAAGCAAGCTGAAGTTGCTAAGAAAGCTGCCACGATTCAAGCCGATCTACGTGACGTGAAGTTGAGATTGCTTGCAGATGATTACATCTCAATGAATAAAGTATTCAGCGCTGAAGTTGCAGACGAAAATGCGCTACGCGAACGTCGAGCAATTGTGGAAGCAGATCTCGAAGGAGTGCGCGCTCGCGAAGAGGCGCTAGATGCTGCGGCAGCATTTGAAGGCCCGCTACTTACAGAGGCGCAAGAGACTTACTACGCATTAACTGGAATTCGTGAAAAATTACGTGCAGTGGCAGCGCTTGCGCAAGAACGGACCAGATTCTTAACTCAAGATTCTGAAATTACAGCTGGCAGAGATCCTGAAGCGCTCGAAAACGAAGCAACAGTTTTAAGAAGTGAAGAGCAAGTATTAAGAGTTGGTCTAAACGCCAAGCAAGATGAGTTAAATCAATCTATTAATTCACTTCGGAATTTAGAGATTGAAGTTAAGGCAGAAGAGGATCGCATTGCTGCGATGCTCCGTGCCATTGCAGATCAAAGAGAAGGCACCGCCCGCCAAGAAGGCCATATCAAATCACTTGAAGCACGATTAGATGCGATGGCCCAAGAGATCACCCGTCTAACCAAAGCGCGAGATGATGCCCAGACTCGCGCTGCAAATGCGCAAGGCGAATATGCACAATTTGAATTAGAGATCGCAAGTGCAGATAGCGGTGAGATTGGGTTAGATACCCAATTTGAAAGCGCCAAAAACGCTCTGGCTAGCGCCAAGGAAGCTTTAGCTAAATTAAATGAGACCGAGCGAAATGCCGATCGAAAGCGCAATTCAATTGAATCAAAGTTAGAGGCGCTGAAATTAACTAGCCAAAATCGCGATGGATCATCTGCGCTCCTACATGATTCACGTGGAGTAAAACTTCTTGGTTCACTCGCTAGTTTGATCAATATAGATCCAGGTTTTGAACCTGCAGTAGCAGCGGCTTTGGGAAGTTTGGCAGATTCGGTTGTGGTTCAAGATTTAAATGCAGCTGTTATGGCTATCAATGCACTTCGAAATGAGAATTTGGGCCAAGCGGAAATCTTAGTCTCAAACCCAGCAGTGCTACGCGGTGCGCAAGTTCCGGATGGCCTGACCCCACTACTTTCACACATTAGAAGCGAATCTATCGGATCTCTGCTAACTACTTTGCTTGGAAATGTGGCCGTGGCTGAAAGCGCAGAGCGGGCAGCGCAAATTCTTGCGACCCACTCCGATCGCTCTGAATTAGTCGTTGTAACTAAGGACGGAGATAGATTCACAAGCGCACAAGTTCGTGGCGGATCTAAAAATCGAAGCTCTTTGATTGAAATTCAATCATTAATCAACCAGCTACAAGATGAATTAGTCCAAGCAAACCACGAGTGCGAACGTTTAGCTTTTGAGATTCAGAATTCTTCACATTCTCTGGCAAACCGTCAGAGTGAATATGATTTAGCGCTCTCACGCCTTAATGATTCTGATGCCAGGATCTCCGCGCTAACTGAACAGTTAGCAGTCGCAGGACAGAACATTAAATCTGCAAATGCAGAAGTTGAACGCTTGAATATTGCGATTGCAGAAGCTGCAAACGAGCGCGTTGCAGACGAACGAGAACTTGAGATTGCAAAGAGCCAATTGGGTCAACATGTTGAGATTACCGAACCAGATCATTCACATGCCGAAGCGCTTCGTGAGAAGCTGACTTTGGTACGTAGCGCAGAAGTAGAGGCTCGACTTGCAGTAAGAACAGCAGAGGAACGCGTAAATTCAATTGCCGAGCGCGCTGCAAGTTTGGAAGCTGCAGCGCAGGCAGAGCGCGCGGCAAATGAGAATGCAATCGCAAGACGAGCAAATCGCGCAAAAGCTGCAGTTGTGTCGCAAGCAATTGGCGAAGCGGCTTATGAGACTTTGGTGCATATAGAGCGATCAATCGCTAAAGCCGGAAGCGAACGTTCACGCTTAGAAGAATCAAAGCAACAGCGTGAAGGCGAAACCCTGGCAGTGCGTTCTAGAAACCGCGAGCTAACTCAAGAGCTAGAGCAATTAACCTCTAGCGTGCACCGCGATGAATTGGCTAGAAGTGAGCAACGTCTACGTATCGAAGCGCTGGCTCAGAAAGCGCTGGAAGAGTTTGGAATTGACGTTGAGACTCTACAGAATGAATACGGCCCTCATCGTGATGTCCCAACATTCATCGAAACCGATGATGGCCAAATCATCGAAGGCGAGCATGTTCCGTATCGCAGAGATCAACAAGAGAAACGACTATCACAGACAGAGAAGGCGCTTAATCTCTTAGGAAAGATCAACCCATTAGCGCTTGAAGAGTACAACTCTGTTGAGGAGCGCTTAAAGTTCCTGACTGAGCAATTAGAGGATCTAAAGCGCACTAAGAAAGATTTACTCGATATCGTTAAAGAGGTCGACGATCGCGTTCAATCTATCTTCATGGAAGCTTATGAAGAGACCGCAAAACATTTCAAAGATATCTTCGAGCGACTCTTCCCAGGTGGCGAAGGTCGATTGATTCTTACCAACCCAGACGATCTATTAACCACTGGCGTGGACATTGAGGCGCGTCCGCCAGGAAAGCGAATCAAGCGACTCTCCTTGCTTTCTGGTGGCGAGAAGTCATTGACGGTTGTGGCAATGTTGGTAGCGATCTTCAAATCACGACCAAGTCCTTTCTACATCCTCGATGAGGTTGAAGCTGCGCTAGATGACGTCAATTTGCAGCGCTTGCTTGGGGTTTTAGAAGACTTACGTACCAACTCTCAATTGATCATCATTACCCATCAGAAGCGCACCATGGAGGTTGCGGATGCGCTTTATGGCGTAACGATGCGCGGTGATGGTGTCACGGAAGTTATCTCGCAAAGACTTCGCGAAACCGAAACTGCTTAAAATCAAAGTTTAAGTAAATGGGTCTTTTCAGAAAATTTGTTGAGAAGGTACTGGGCCAAAACGAGGCCAGAGATGCTGATTGGCAAGAGTTAACCGAAGAGTTATTGAAATCAGATTTAGGTCGCGAATTAACTGAAAGTATTGTAAATAGTGCTAAGAAATCTAAATTACCGCCAATAGATGCTTTAACAGAGGTTCTTTCAGATTCATTATCAAAAGAAGATCGCGCTACCAAGCCGGGCGTAATATTGATTGTCGGTGTAAACGGAACTGGGAAGACAACGTCAGCTGCAAAACTTGCAAAAGCGCTTCCGGGTAAGAGCGCACTTGCAGCGGCAGATACCTTTAGAGCTGCTGCGGTTGATCAACTCAAAACTTGGGGCCAGAAGATTGAGATTCCAGTTATTAGTAATGCCAGTAGCACCGACCCAGCAGCGGTAGTTTTTGATGCGACGAAATATTTCCTTGATAATCAATTAACCAATTTAATAGTGGACACTGCAGGTCGGTTACACAATAAAGCTGATTTGATGGCAGAACTTGGGAAAGTTCGCCGAGTAATCGAAAAGAGCGTGCCAGTTTCGGAAGTCTTATTAGTAATTGATGCGACCACTGGCCAAAACGGCCTAGCGCAAGCTGCGATCTTCACCGAGGCGGTGGAGGTTTCGGGGATTATCCTCACCAAGATGGATGGCTCGGCCAGAGGTGGCATCGCCTTGGCTATCGAGCATAAATTCAATATCCCGGTTAAATGGGTTGGTACCGGCGAAGCCGTTAACGATTTCGAAACATTTGACACCAATACTTACCTAAAAGGTCTGCTCTCTTAACACTTCTGTAACCACCCAAACAGAGAATTCACCTATCTCAGCGTCGAGCTTTGACCCTTACTGGGGCCATTTAAGACTTTAAAGATAGGTAAAAACATATGGATGTGGTTTTAAATAGCGGTGATACTGCTTGGGTATTGGCAAGCACCGCGCTGGTTTTATTGATGACACCTGGCCTTGCATTCTTCTACGGCGGCATGGTCAGAACTAAGAGCGTACTTAACATGATGATGATGTCATTTATAACTATCGGCATAGTTAGCGTGCTCTGGGTTTTCTATGGATATAACTGGACATTTGGTTACAAAGCTGATTCAGCATTTATTGGTGACTTTGGAATAAATGGAATCAGTAATCTTGAAACCTCGTTTGCGAATAATGGAGGCTTATATCCAATTCCAACTTATGTCTTTGCTACTTTCCAGTTGATGTTTGCCATCATAACTCCAGCATTGATCTCTGGAGCGATTGCTGATCGCACTAAGTTCACAACTTGGGCAATATTCGTGACTATCTGGGTCTCATTGGTTTACTTCCCAGTTGCGCACTGGGTCTTTGACTTTGGCGACAAGATTGGAGAAGAGCTAAAGGGTGTTGGACTTCTTGCGGGAATGGGAGTTCTAGATTTTGCAGGCGGAACTGCAGTGCATATAAATGCAGGTGCTGCAGGGTTAGCTCTTGCGATCGTGCTTGGTAAACGAATCGGTTGGAGGCGTGAACCTATGCGTCCACATTCATTGCCACTGGTATTACTTGGTTCTGGCCTACTTTGGTTTGGTTGGTTTGGATTTAATGCAGGTAGCGCACTTGGCGCAAATGGCATTGCGGGGCTTGCATTAATCAATACACAAGTTGCAACAGGTGGCGCACTACTTGGATGGCTATTGGTCGAGAAATTACGCGATGGACATCCAACTTCACTTGGCGCAGCTTCGGGAGCCGTTGCAGGTTTGGTTGCAATCACACCCGCATGTGCATTTGTTGAGCCATGGGCCGCGGTGGTAATTGGAATCTTCGCTGGTGCGATTTGTGCGCTAGCAGTGGGATTGAAATACAAATTCGGCTTTGATGATTCACTGGATGTAGTGGGAGTTCACTTGTTCGGTGGAATCTGGGGCTCACTTGCAATCGGACTCTTTGCGACCAAAACTGCAAATGAATTAGGTGCAGATGGGCTATTTAGCGGTGGTGGATTATCACTGCTGGTGACGCAGACAATCGGCGTATTAATCGTGATGATCTACTCATTTGTAGTCACTTTCATAATTGGAAAAGTTCTGGATAAGACCATCGGATTTAGAGCAGATCGAAACGATGAGGTTTCCGGAATCGATTTTGCGGAACATCGAGAGACCGCGTATGAGTCATTGGTAGGAGCGAAGCTATGAAACTAGTAACGGCAATCTTAAAACCAGGCGCTATGGAATCAGTTAAGAGCGCACTCCAAGAGATTGGCATTAAAGGAATGACAGTCTCGGATGCATCTGGATTTGGTCGTCAAATGGGCCACACTGAGGTTTATCGTGGCGCTGAATACGTCGTAAATCTAATTCCAAAAGTTCGTCTTGAAATCATCGTTGATGATTCAGAAGTGAACACTGTGGTGGATGCAATCGTAAAGAGTGCGAATACTGGAAGCATTGGTGATGGCAAGGTTTGGGTCACACCAGTAGAAGAGATCGTTCGTGTTCGAACGGGCGAGCGGGGCGTTTCAGCAATTTAAGCTGATGGAGACTATGTGGTTGACGCACAGGTTAGCCACATAGTTTCTACCCAATAGAATTACGGTCTTATGTTTGAAGGTCTAACATCCCGATTTGGCTCGGCGCTCTCGAAACTTCGAAGCCGCGGCAAGCTATCCAATTCGGATATTGTAGATACCTTTGAAGAGATCAAAGCAGCGCTAATTGATGCCGACGTTGCTCTGGAAGTAGTAGAGCAATTTGTAGAGAACGCAAAGACCAGTTCGCTCGCGCTACTTGAAAATTTGCAGGCAGGCACCAATCAAGCGCAAGCAGTATTCGATTTAATACATAAAGAGCTGGTCGAGATTCTCGGCGGCCAAGCACGCAGAATCAGATTCGCCAAGAATCCACCAACTGTAATCATGTTGGCAGGTTTGCAAGGTGCAGGCAAGACAACCTTGGCTGGAAAGTTAGCTAAGAATCTAAAGGAGCAAGGCAATACTCCGCTCCTAGTTGCATCTGATTTACAAAGACCCAACGCAGTAACGCAATTGCAAGTTGTCGGCGAACAGGTATCGGTACCGGTCTTTGCGCCGGAGCCAGGCAATGGTGTTGGCGATCCAGTTAAAGTCGCCAAATCTGGTTTAGATTTCGCAAAACAGAAGTTACATAACATCGTCATCGTCGATACCGCTGGTCGACTAGGTATTGATCAAGAGTTGATGAATGAAGCGATCGCAATTAGAGATGCGATCAATCCTGATGAAATCCTCTTTGTAGTAGATGCGATGATCGGACAAGACGCAGTGCGTACCGCTAACGCTTTTAGTCAAGGAGTTGGCTTTGATGGCGTAGTACTTACCAAATTAGATGGTGATGCTAAAGGCGGCGCTGCACTTTCGATCGCAAAATTAACTGGTAAACCAATTCTCTTTGCATCCACCGGTGAAAAACTAGAGGATTTCGATACTTTCTATCCAGATCGAATGGCATCTCGCATCCTAGGTATGGGTGATGTCGCTACTTTGGCAGAGCAAGCTAAGAAAGCGCTAGACACCGAAACCACCAAGAAACTAGAAGAGAAATTTGTTAAAGGCGAAGATTTCACCTTGGAAGATTTTCTTGATCAATTACAAGGAATCTCAAAGATGGGTTCGATGTCAAAGATTCTAGGCATGATGCCAGGAATGATGACAGGAATGAATTCAAATGCTGCGCAGATGAAGAAGCAGATGGCAAATATCGATGATACCGAGATCATCAAATCCACTGCGATAGTGCAATCAATGACCCCAGCAGAACGTCGAGATCCCAAGATTTTAAATGGCACGCGTCGTGCACGCATACCTAGGGGAAGTGGTCGACAGGTTTCCGAAGTTAATAATTTGGTTGATAGATTTACTCAAT
>JACCDL010744330.1_pt1 | contig 12488 bp, 7 predicted proteins | sample 7441931 | NCBI WGS metagenome assembly JACCDL01 (sample SAMN15323437, study PRJNA562643) | freshwater metagenome | isolation source: river surface water | place: USA:Blue River Watershed | collected 2017-08-16 | reverse complement strand
CACAGCTATCTCTATCTTCGGTCGACCTTAATCCCTTAAGCCCGGGCAGATCGCCAATGGCATTTGCCACAGACACAAGCTTCTTAACCGCAAGGGGACGTGGAATGACTCCGTAGTCGTTGCGAACTCCAACTATAATAACACGATGGCGCGTCTGCGGGACACCGTACTTTTCAGATTTAACCAAAAAATCGTCGGGCTTCGCATTCAAACCGGCACGTCCAGCTTCCAAAGAATGAAGCGTATATCCTCCAACAACTGCTGCGCGTAAATCTTCTAAAATCTTAGGCAAAATCTTCTCTCCATTAACCTTAGCCGTGTTGAGCCCTTTCACGTTTTCCATCACAAAAATAGTAGGTTGAAATCTCTGGATAATCTTAAGGTATTCTTTATAAAGAAAGTGGCGGTGATCGGCCTTGAGTCCTTCATGGTTGCGCATACGCGACCTTCCAACAAGTGAGTAGGCCTGACAAGGCGGCCCGCCGATTAGTACCCACGTTTTAGAGCCAGTTAACCTCTTACCTATCTCGGTATGAATTTTTTTACGGTGCTTCTTTCCCAAAATCATCAGGCATGCCTCGGATTGAGCTTCATCCCATTCTCGTATTTTTCGAAGTTCAGAAAAAGCGCTCGCCCTTGCTTTCGTACCCTCGGCTGAGAGAACGTTTAGATATGCCGACGGAAGCTCTCGTCCGCTACGCACCCAAGACCGATAAAAAGATCTGAGCCTAAGAGTATTGATAGCGTGGGGGTCTTTCTCGATAGAGATGACAGTCTTAAAGACCTTGCGTTTTTTTTCATCTTCTACGCGCGAAAAGCCCTCCCCAAGCCCGCCTGGGCCAGCAAAGAGATCTACCACGGGTATGGGGGCAAAAGGCATATTAGGTGAGTAACGACTGAAGGCCAGGAGACAAGAAATGTCAGAATTTGCCAGGTAAAAGTTACTAACAAAAAAGGTGCGCTAGAGCGCACCAGATGGTGGGAGTGGGTTTGACCTACTTGTCGGTGTCGGCCTGGATGGCCAAGAAGTCGGCGTCAAAGCCGGGGCCGATTATGCAGACGTTCGAAATCTAGCTTTTTCCATCGTGCCCCACTCCTACGACCGGGATTTATCGACGAGGATTTACTCGGATGCATAAAATCTGGCCTGTTATATCAAGGCATTATATAAACAGAATATGTCGACAAATATTTCAAACCTTCAAGTAGGACAGACCTATAGGTCGAGCGATAAGCACATAGACCACGAAGTTCTATTCGTTGAAGAGCTTCCGAACTACTATGCGGCGACACATACCCCTGGCGCGACGAAAGCTACCATCGTAAAAGGGATTAATACGCTCCAAGCTGTCCGGATACCTGGAAAATCTGAGAGGATTCCGGCAATCGTCATCGTTTCCAGTAGCAAAAAATCAGGAACAGAATCAACGCCTTGGGAAAACTACCTCGACATAGACAACGGCTACATTCGCTACTACGGCGACAATGCAAATTCAGATCAGAATCCTGAAGATGCTCAAGGCAATTACCGGCTACTTGAACAATTCAAGATGCACAGGTCAGACGATCCGTCTATCAGAGTCCAAGCTGCGCCGATCATAGTCTTCGAACGGATCAAAGCCAGTTACCTAGTATTCAAAGGATACGGCATAATCACCAATGTAGAACGCGTAATGCAAAAGACACCGGGCAGCTCCACGGCTTTTGCGAACTATGCTTTCGAAATCGTTATCTTAAACCTTGATGAGACAAACGACAAGCTAGACTGGGACTGGATAAGCAAGAGAAGAACCGCTTCCATAACTGACAACCAAAGTCTCGATTTTGCGCCGGCCAGCTGGCGAGCATGGGTCAAAAGCGGATCGACATCCCTGGCAAACCTACGTCGCAGAATCTCCAAGACTCGTGTTGTCGTAAAAAGAGATCAATTACCCGATGCCAGCAGCGTAGAATGCAAGGACCTAAAGCTTATCTATGACTTCTATACCGATGGAAAAAACAAACACGGGTTCGAACGACTTGCAGCAAAAATTGCGGGGAGATTATTCCAATCCAACGGAAACGGCTACACCCATGGTTGGATCACGAAAGCCTCTGGAGACGGAGGAACCGACTTTGTTGGACGACTTGATGTCGGGGAGGACTTTTCCAAGCTTCGTATAGTCGTACTAGGTCAGGCTAAGTGCGAGAAAGTCAACACGCCAACAAGCGGAAACCATATAGCAAGGCTTGTCTCGCGCCTACGCAGAGGATGGGTTGGCGTCTACGTAACAACCAGTTTCTTCTCTGAAAATGTTCAACAAGAAGTGATAGAAGACAGATGCCCGATTATGATGATTAACGGAAAGCGTGTGGCACAAGAGTCGCGAAAGATGGCTAAGGAAACAGGAATGGACTTACTCGACTACCTCCGACAGGTTGATGAGGAGACCCGCAGAGAAGCTGAATCCGCCTCCTTGCGCCGGATGGATCCCGAACAAGTCCTATTTATCCCTTAGAGTAGCATTAGTTCATAAGCCCAGAGGCTAAGACTGAGCAGGCTGCCTATACCTAGACGGGCAGACAACTGGACCATAGCGCACGCTTGGCAGGAACCCACCTTGCCAAGCGATAGAACGAAGACTAAAAACGGACTGAAGCCTCAAGCTACACGGTAAACTATCCTGCCCTTTTCAACCTGGTAGAGGATATGCAACACACCGTCATCTGGAAGCGGCTGTTGTGGCCTGTTTCGCAGGCCTGATAGCACGATCGGCACGGTAATGATTTTCTCTCCGAAAGACCTTAAGGCTTTCTCGACATAAAGGGAGTAGGCCCTCACCTGCGCTACGGCTTTCCGGAAGGGCTTCGGAGCCAGCCCACCCTTCTTGAGTTCGATCACCAAGGCCTTGTTGACGGCCCCGTCGCGGGCCAAAAGCAGCAGGTCGATGCTGCCTCCCTGGACGCCATAAGTCAGATAGTTCGCAAACCATAGGACCTTCGCCTTCGGCATGCCGAGCGCTTCCATGAAACCTTCCTGATCATTGGTACCGAGCACCGAGACAAGGCTGGCCTCCAGCGCCTTCTCCCATCTGAAATGGCCGTCTTCAGTCCATTTATCCGAATGAAGTTCAAGTGAGGCGATCTTGCCATTGGCCGAAACTTTCACGCCAGATTTCGAGACAAACGAAGTAGCGCATGGCTGCAAGTCGTGACATGACGAAGGCCTCCGACAGTCAGTAAGGGCTCCCAGCATTTCGATCATAAGCCTGTCCTCGTGGGGAGTCTGGTGGGTGATCGCGCGTCCGCGCCTAAGTGATTTCTTTCCGATCGCGTTCCAAAGGATGCCATCGCCGGGACGATTAGGGAAGAAATCCAGTGCTGTGCCTTCGGTAAGGTGCGTCTGACGCTGCTGATAGACCGGCTCGACAGGTATGCCGATATGATATTCGGGCTCGTCTACGAGATAGGCCGAATCCGATGCCTTGAACTGATATGAAAAGCCGGTCTGCTTCGATTTCACTACCCAAGGGAAGACGTGGTCCCCTTTGCGGATGCATAGAGCATCAGCCAAGATGTCCGCCCATTTCTGCGACGGCCTACAATTCGCCCGGGGCACCTTCACCAGAACCGCCCCCTTCTTGATCATATCCTCCAGACTGCTTTCACTGACGATCGGAAGGTGACCCATGCCTTATGCTTTTTCCTTGGCCTTGCGGATGGCTAGACCGATGGCCTTAGACAGCAGCGGGGGAACGGCGTTGCCGAGTTGCACCAGCTGTTTGTTCTTGGGGCCTTCGAAGATGAAATCGTCCGGGAAAGATTGAATACGAGCCATTTCACGAGCCGTAAGGACGCGCGGCAGCTTGGGATGAATGTTCACGCCGCCGTGGTTCTCCTTAATGGTGCAGGACGGCTCGTTCCAAGGGCACTTCTTCCAAGCATCCGAATACCCCTTGTAGAGGCTCTTTCCTTCCGGTAGCAGGAGCATCCGCTTGGCCATATCGGGACGGTGTTCGGTCGGGACGTGATTGAAAGCGGGGTCAGCATCACGGGACATCAGGTCCTTGATGGCTTCGCCAGTCGTGACATAATTGCCCTCTTCCAAGAGGGGCTTGGGGTGGAGGTTCTGGGCCCCAATCCGATTACCGATGAAGATGACACGGTGGCGCTTCTGGGGGACGCCGTAGTCGGCCGCACAGAGGGTCGTGACGTTCATCTCATAACCGGCCTTTTTGAAGTCCTCGATGATCATGCGCTCGACGGCGCCGTTCAGCATCGTGCGAAGTCCGACGACGTTCTCGCAGACGACGAACTCGGGCTGCAAGTGCTTCACGATCTCCAGGAGTTCGCGGTAAAGGGAGTTGCGAGGGTCGTAGACGATACGATTACCCGCCATACTGAAGCCCTGGCAGGGGAAGCCGCCGGCGACGACCGTGAGTTCACGACCATCCAGGCCCTTCTTAACCTGACCGTAAAACTCCGCCTTTTTTTCGGGAAGGCAGATGTCGCCTTCGACGAAGGGGTGATGGAAGTTACGGCGGTAGGTCTTGCCCGCCTCAGGGAACCAATCGAGTCCGCAAACGCCTTCAAAGCCGGCAAGCTCCATCCCCTTAGAAATACCCCCGGCTCCGGAGAACAGGTCAACAAAGGTGCAATTTGAGCGACCGGGCTTCTTCCACAGATTGCCGATATCAACCCAGTTAACCTGGTCAGGCTGACGCTTCTCGACGGGCGCCTTGAATCGCTTTGCGGGTACTATCTTGCCGAAAAGGTCGCGTACAAAACCTTCGGCGATCTGCCCGTCTCCGCGCACGAGCGCGTCCAGAGAGTCGACGTCGACCTTCCAGTTGCCCTTTTCACGGCTAGCCTTGAGCTGGCCGCCGGCGATGTATCGACGAACGATCTTAAGGGATACTCCGAGCCGGTTAGCGGCATCAGGGATGCTGCAGGTGCTGTATTCGTCAGGCTCCTCCTCGATGGACATACCCCCTAAGTAACCACCCCCAGACGGGCATCAACCCATTTCAGCCACCTTGACAAAGCCTCCACCTAGGGAACCCTATCCGCATGAAGAAATGGCAACTAGCGGAGAAGGTCTTCCGGCCTGACTCCAAGGGGTTCTCCCGGTATGTTTCGAAAGAGGAGATGGTCTCCGCGTTTCCGCAGCTAGAACATAAAAACGGCTGTGACTGGGGTCGGAAAAGCGGAGGTCTGGCTCGCAAGTACAAGATCGAGTTCCGGTACAACGGCAAAGAGGTCGCGGGCTACCAGTTAGTTGGCTTGGCCGAGGATAACAATGCGCGTCCGATCAGGAAGGACATCAAGGATCGGATCGTGGACGCCCCGTGCGTAGTGACCGGGGTGTCGCCATCGTTCTCGGACATCGGTCGCATCGAATGCGACCACAAGAACGGGCGCTATGACGAATCCAGACTCGAGGAACCCACCGAGCAGCAGCTGACCGATTTCCAGCCGCTTCACAGGTCGGTCAACCTCATCAAGCGGGCTCATTGCAAACGATGCGTGACGACGGGTAAGCGCTTCGATGCGATGTCTATCGGGTTCGCGGTCGGCTGGACATACGGAGGCCCTACCCGCCCGGATAACCCCAAAGGCTGCGTAGGCTGCTACTGGCACGACCCAAAGGATTTCCACGCAAAGGTCAGCGCCGGCTATCGCTACATCCAGGGGCGGGCGTGACGCATTTCCATAACGTCACCCGCTCAAGCTGGCATGACAAAACGTCACGGCAAGTTCAAGTCCAGTAGCGTCACTGGTGATTGATCACCCTACTCTCCAGTCCAAGCCGAAGGAAAAGTCTCTCAGATCTGCTCTCCTGCCCGATGCTTGACCAGATACTCCTGGAATCTGAGAGCGAACTTCTGCGCGCTCTCGTGGAACTTAGTATCCGCCAGCTTAGGTAGAAGGGCTTCGAGGTGAACCGTCATCCGGTAGGGGCATCGCAGGATAGCATGCCTTATGAGTCCGTCGAGACGCGCATTAACCTCCTCATCACGCTTGTCGGCGGGAGTTTTCTGGATGTCCCCGAGGATCGCCTTGATTACGTTCTCTTCGGGCTTGATCTGGGGATGGACGTCATAACGACCGACCTCGCACTTGCCGTCGAAGTGAACCTGTGCGGCCGCCAGGTGGTTGTTCACATCAAAGATGACGTCATCCATGAGCTTGCTGGCGTAGTAATCGAGCGTCGCGTGCAGGTCTTTGGCCACTTCGGCGTCCACCTCGGCGTGAGGCTTCCCGCCCTTTCTGCCGACCAGCTTAAGGTATTCCTCCGATTCCGAGAAATGGCTGAGGGCCCGGATACGGGCGTAAAGCGACGGGTGGGTGGTGAACGCGTCGTGCAAATACTCGGTGTAGTCCTGGACGTAACCCTTGATCGCTTCCTTGGCATAGCTAACGACATCGTCGGTGATGTGCTGGGCACCCAGGCCGGAGTGAAGCTTCAGGAAAGCGACCGCCGCCACTTTGTAATCCTGGCAAGCCACCATGCCGAACCGGTCCATGGAAATCTCTAGCTTACGATAGATGATGGCATCCTCCATGCTGGCCGGCTTGCCGTCAGGACGTAGATTGCACAAACCTCGATCCGGCATGACGTAGTGACCGAGTTCATGGCCGAAGACGTAGGTCATCTCGGGGATGGTAAACCTTTCGATGGCCCCCGAAGTCATCGACACGACGGCGTTGCCGCGGACATCATAACAAGACGCCCCCATAGCGGGGTCGTTATCAACGAAGCCGTGGACCATTGCTCTATCGACGCCCAGACGCTCGCAAGCGATGTCCAGCGCCTCGTCCGCCGCCGGGACGATCTCCCGCTGGATCGGGACTCTTGAACGGTAGAAATTACGGTGCTTATCGGGGTCGCTGGCTTTGTCCTTGTCCTTGGCAAGGTTCTTGAAATTGACCTCGGCGAAGCAACAGGCTTCGAGACGTTTGCGGACCTTGGTCAGGGGGTTGGCGACGCGGGGCATAGTAGACCGATAATATGCCTGAGAATCAGACAAAAGCCAAATTTAGTGTAATCCGCATAGAATCATCCCTCTCATCTAGCCCACGGCCTAGTCAAAAGGCCTGTCAAGCGAGACCCGCCTAGCCTGCCCCTACTTAGGCAAATTTTAATCGCCACCCTACCCTCGCCAAGGTTGCACCCAAGCCTAGCCAGGGTAGACCTATCGTCTTCCCCCGCTCAGTTCCCATGCCCCTCACCAGCCACCACGTCACCCGTATGACCGAGATGGGCGACATCCTCGCCCAACTCATCAGCGGGTCAAAGCGTCCTGCGGACAAGCTGTTCGCCAAGGAACTGATCCTCGTGGACGGCAAGGCGCTCAGCAATTGGCTCACGCATCACCTCGTCCGCGAGGCTGACCTCGGAGACGGCCGGAAGGGCCTTGGCGTGCATGCTCACGCGGATCTGCTCAACACCCACCGCTTCGCCCCTTGGGCCGCCGCGCTGCTGAGCGGACACGAACCAGGGACGAACCTCGGCGACCCGCTCGAGTCCCTGGCTCTCCGCATCCATGACATCCTTACCACGAAAGACCATCCCGTGGGACGGCTATTCGCGGACTGCGTCGGCAAGCCCGAAGCCGATGGCGGCATGGTGCGCTGGGAAGTCTCTGAGCGGCTGGCCAACCGGCTGCGCGAACTGACGCTCGATGACCCGAACTGGACGCTCCGCGCCCAGACGAACCCCGGCGATGACCGACTGGGCCTGCTTTGGAAGGAACTGCATACCCGCATCGTCAAGAGCACCGGCCGACAGCTGGTCTCGCCGACGGACGTCATGCACCAGCTGGAACAAGACGAGGCGGCCTGCGAACTCCTCCGCTGTCGGCTGCCCGGCTACCTCACCCTGCTCGCCAGCGGTGACATCCCTCGCACCCTCCTGCGCTCCCTCGCCGCGCTTGGGCGCGCCGACACCCTCGCAGTCCATGGCATCTTCCTCCAACCAACCCTGGGCTTCCATCAAGAACTGCGCAAATGGGAGAAGCTGCCGGAAGACCTAAATACGCCCGGCGCCGACTTCATCCGGCAGACGGCCGAACACTTCCAGAACCAGTTCTCGAAGCTCGTGGACAGCCCCGCATGGAACTTCGGCGAACCCGTCGAGGACGACACCCTCTTCCCCGCGACGCTGCTGGGTTCCCTCCAACAGAGTATCGCGCAGTTCGACAATAAAGAGGCCAAGTTCGACCTCTCGGCCGACCCCGACCGATCCTCCGTCACGATCCATCGCTGCCATAGCGTCGTCCGAGAAGTCGAGGTACTGCGCGACGAACTCCTGGCCACCATGGCCCAGGATCCGACCATCCGCCCGCGGGACGTCCTCATCCTGTCCCCCGACCCCGAGACCTACGCCTCGCTCGTCCAAGGCATCTTCCGTGACCGGCAAGGCAGCGACATCTACGTCACGCACGTGGCCCTGGAAGGCACGTCGAAATCCGAACTCGCCACCCTGGCGGAAGCCCTGCTGGCACTGCCGGCAGGCCGTTGCACGTCGGAGGAAGTCATGGCGCTCTGCGAACTCCAGGTCGTGCGGGATCGTTTCGGCTGGGATGCCGGCGACACCGCCACCATCAAGGAATGGTTCCGCTCGGCGCCGTTCTTCTGGGGCGCCGACGCCGCCCACCGCGAGAGACTTACCCAGGTCGCCTATGACGAATGGAGCCTGGCGGATTTCCGCCGCCGCCTGGTGCTCGGCACCGCGCTCGCCCCGGACGTCATGCTTGCCGGCGAACCGGCCAGCCTGCCCTTAGACGCCGTCGAAGGAAAGCAAGGCGCCCGCCTGGCGGCCGAGCTGATCGAATTCACGGACCTCCTCCGCGATTGGATCAACGACGCTCACCAGCCGCGCCCGCTGGAATCGTGGTGCGCCCGTTTCTCTCTGGTCGTTTCCGCGCTCCTGCCGGAGCTTCGTTCCTACGCCGAAGAAACCGCCAAGATGGAACGGGCGCTCGGCTCACTGTGCGAACAGGGCAAGCAAGGCACCGCCGACCCAGTGTCACTGAGCCTCTTCGCCGCCTTCGCCCAGCCGCTGCTCGACCTGGACCACGGCAAAGGCCAGTTCATGTCCGGTGGCGCCGTGTTGGCACCGCTGCGCAGTTCGAGCATCCATCCGGCCAAAATCATCGCGCTCCTTGGCATGAAGGACGGCAGCTATCCTGTCCGCGGCCAGAGCCCGGGACCGGAACTCAAGAGCACGCTCACCCAGGAAACCGAAAGGCAGAAGAAACAGAGCGAGCAACGCGGCATGCATGCCGTGCTTCTCGCCATCGGCGCGGCCCGGCATCGCCTCATCGCGACCTTCCAGGGCTACGCGGGCGCCAGCGGCAAGGAAGCCTCCGCCGCCCTGCCCGTCGAACTCATCAAGCAGGCCTGCGACCGCATCCTCCAGCAACAGGTCAAGGAGCGCTTCCGACTTCGCCGCCACGGTATCCATGCCCATGAAGCCGCCGCCGGGACCTCGTCGGAATTCGGCCAAGAGCATACCTTCGACGCTCAGGCCGTCGCGGCCGCCAAGACCCTCAACGCAACCGCCCCGGAGGTGAAACCACTCAAGGTCACCCCGAGCCGTCCGTTTGATACCTGGTCGGCCGACGAGTGGGTCGGCTTCTGGGAAGATCCGGCCAAAGGCATGTTCAACTACCTCGACCTGAGGACCGTCTGGGTGAAAGATTCGCTTCAGACGGACGAGGCCCTTGTGGCCCCGCGCGTCGAAGGCAGACTCAACGACGCTGAGTATACCGCGAAATACGCTGCCCTCGACTGGGTGCGCGACTACCTCAACCGCAGCCCGAAGCAGGCCGACGGCAAGCCGACTCCGCCGAGCCGCGATGAAGCCATCCTCTCCGGACACTTCTCGGCGCATGAGGACGGAGAACTCGCAGTCATGCTCAAGGAGCTCGAAGAACAGATCGCCGAAGATTGGCCGAGCTTCATGGAGGAAAACTACTTTTCGTCCCAACCCCAGCCTTTACGGGAGATCCTGCCCTCCTATCAGTCCCAGAACTTCCCCGAGCCGTATGTCTTCAAGGATTGGCTCGTCTTGACCCTTCCGGACGGCGAATACGTGGAAGACAAACACCTATTCCCAAGTCTGGCGATGCTGGGATTCCTCCGCAAGAAGCTCCCACAGTTAAGCAACGTGGCGATTTTCGGCGCCCAGGATAGGACGATAGATAAAGTCGACGTCGTCGATCGCGGTGCGCTGGCGGTGCAGGTAGGCGATCCGGACACACTTTTCGCCAGGCTCACGGAACTGGCCACCCAAGCGAGCACCGACCAGTTCTATCTCGGAAAGAGCGCCACTGCGAAGTGTGCGACCCTCATCATGTCAGCCAAGTTCAAGCCAGGACACGATGAGACGTTCGAGGAAGAATTCTTCGGCAGTCCGCCCTACCGCGAAGGCGATAATCATAAACGCTTCGGGCGCCTGATCGCGCCCTCACGCTACGTCCCGGAGATGTTCATCCAAGCCATGATGAAAGCCCTCGGCGGCAACACTCGGTTTAACGACAGAGACTTCAAGAAACTGTTCAAGGAGCCACCTGCGCCCAAGCAACCTAAACAGCCCAAGCAGCCTAAGAAGCCCAAATAAGCCAGGACATGAAGACCGACCCTCTGAATCTCGAAAGTTTCAAGCTGCAACCCCGGCTCGTCGTCGTCGAAGCCGGCGCCGGCTCAGGCAAGACCTATAACCTCGTCCGCATCGTCAAGAAGATGTCCATGGAAGGCACGGACATCTCCAAGATCCTCCTCGTGACGTTCACAAATGCGGCCGCCCTCGAGATGCGTCAGCGCATGCGCGAACTCCTCGAGAAAGAAGGCTCGCCGAAAGCCTTGCAGGAACTCGCGGCGATGCAGATCACAACGATTCACTCCTTTTGTCACCGAGCCTACGCCGAATACGGCACGGCCGCCGGCTTCCCGGCGATCGAAGGCGCGCCGGAAGACAGCCAGGCCCTCGCTCAGGAGATCGGCCTCGACTTCTGGCGCAAGAAGACTCGCGAAGGCTCGGCGCCCGAGGTGGAGCCGTCCGAAGTCATCACGGCCGCGGAACTCCTCCTGGCCGAAACCGACGTGCCCGGCGCTGAGACGGCGGGCATCCGCCTCTCGAAGCGACTCGACGCCTCAGGCCTCAGGGCCTTCGTCCGAATGCGCGTGGACGCCCTGCGGGCCGCCGGCGGCCTGCTCACCTTCGATACGGTCATCCAAAACCTCCTCGACGCCCTGCGCGATGAGTCACGTGGCGCCATCTTGCGCCGACAGATCCGCCAAGACTTCGTCGCCTGCCTGATCGACGAGTCCCAGGATACCGACGCCAAGCAGTGGGAAGTCTTCGAAAAGATCTTCGCCAATCGTCCGGAAGACACGGACCCGAAGCTGCTCATCATGGTCGGCGACCGCAAGCAGTCCATCTACGGCTTCCGCGGGGCCAACGTCGACAACTACAAGCAGGTCGTCGAGAAAGCCGACGAGCGACTCGGACTGAACGAGAACAATCGCTCCTCCAAGGAGCTCATCGCCCTCTTCAACCGGCTGTTCTCCAGACAGGAGGACGGCCACGCGTTCTTCGGCGAAGAACCGTTCGACACGATCCAGGTGCCGAAACGCCCCAAAGACGACCCCCGGCCTGACGTCAAAGCCGAGCTCCGGAACCACCCGGACGGACCGCTGCGTATCCTCGACCGCAACTCGACCGACGACGTCGTGAACGAGGTCGCCCGAATGCTGATCGAACTGCAGACGCCAGGCGCCAGCCAGGAGCCGCTCTCCAAGAACGGGGTCGCCTACCGCGCAGAGATGCTGGCCGAAGCCAACGTCGGCGTGCTCACCCGCACCGGCGCGCTCGCCCGCACCCTGCACCTCGCCTTGGTGAACAAAGGCATCCCGGCGGCCCTCGCCACGGATTCCTCCGTCTTCACCTCACCGCTCGCCCCGCGGATACACCACCTGTTGCAGTGCGTCCTGACGCCCGAGGACACCAGTCTACGTCGGACCCTCTTCATCATGCAGCCCAGGCTGTTCGCCCAGTCGGGCGACCTCCAGGCCTTCATCGAAGCGAATGACGCGGCCTTGGCGGCCTGGCTGCGGGACATCCGCGAAAGATGGCTCGATGACGGCTTTGGCCGCGCCTGGGAGAAGATGCTGAGCACGCACCCGCAGTTCGCCGAGGCGCACAATGAAGCCATCCGGAGCGAGCTCGCCAAGGGCCCCATGGGGCTCCGTCAGGTCGCCGACCTCTCGCACATCGGAGAAGTGCTGAGCATCCGCGCCCGCGAACACAAGTTCACGCCCGACGCCCTGCTCGACCATCTCGCCGGACGGATCACCAGCGCCAACGGCCGCGACGACGAAGCCGATGAGATGGAGCAGATCCGACCGGAGACGGCCCATCCGCAGGTGATCGTACGAACGATCCACAGCGCCAAGGGACTCGAATTCCAAGGCGTGATCCTGCCTGACTTCGGCAAAGCCAT
>JACCDL010194644.1_pt1 | contig 12491 bp, 12 predicted proteins | sample 7441931 | NCBI WGS metagenome assembly JACCDL01 (sample SAMN15323437, study PRJNA562643) | freshwater metagenome | isolation source: river surface water | place: USA:Blue River Watershed | collected 2017-08-16 | reverse complement strand
TTTGCTCCCCGAACAAAGCAATTTGTTTGGATGGATGTAAATCCGATGGCGCTGTAGCTCAGTTGGTAGAGCAAAGGACTGAAAATCCTTGTGTCCCCGGTTCGAGCCCGGGTGGTGCCACAAAAAAGCCCTCAACGAAAGTTGGGGGCTTTTTGTCTCATATAGTTTTTTCACTATATTTATATACCCCCAAAGGCTAATATTACTATTCACTAAATAACATTGTTATTTTAAAATTTTAGCATGACGTTAGCACTTGTCATTTTTTATGGCTCTATCGTCAGCAATTGTTTTATCAAAACTGTTTATTAAAAAATAAATAAAACAACGCTTTCCCCCGATTGCAATTTTTATTCATTTATTAAAAAAATACACAATGAAAAACCAAAAAAGGGGTCTCTTTTTAGCTATGTTTCAACTTATAGCTATTTTAGGAATGCAAAATGTCTTGTTCGCACAAGAAAATAAAGAAGGCTATCAAAGAAGCTCTTTGCATATTATTAATATTGAAAATTTGAATTTTGATAATGCTGCAAAAGTACAAACGTCTTATAATAAGTATCCTTTTCCTGACAAATATGACGATCATAGAGTAGGTGCTAATTCTGTTAATCTTGGTGGCTATAAATTAACTGATGAAGAAAAAGCAGCATTAGGCATCAAAGAATCAGAATTAGGAAAAGGTCTAGGTGCAGCAATGTCTTCTGCAACAGCTGGTATTTTAGAAGACAACTCTCAAGTTAAATATGAGTTGGACAAGTTTATTAAAGATCAAAAGGTTGCACAATCTTTAGTTAAAAAATGGTATTCAATTAAAGATGATGGAAGTTTTGATTTCTCTGTGTTTAATGAAAGAATCAAACTAAGCATGAGTGAAGAAGACAAACAAAGAGTTCAACAGTCTGCTTTAGCAAATACCGAAATCGACAAGATGTCAGAAAAGTTAATCAACAACACTTTCGTTGTATTTACAAAATTAAACTTCGTTTCAAACGCTATTCCTGCTGAGGCTATTCGTCAAGTAGCATATGCACAAGCTGGAAAACTAAGTGGAATGCTGCAAGATTTGGCTAAAAAGGCTGCTGACAAGATTTATGAAAAAACTTCAGAGGGTTATTCTGTTTGGACTAACGCTTGGTTATACAAATTAGAGTGGAATGAGCAAATTTATAATGACTTAAGAAAAACAATGTCTTCTAGAGAAAAACTTGATATCAATGCATTCAATGCAATGAATTTTAATTTAGAATTTGTAGGTCAAGAAAAAGCAAACTCTTTAGTAACTTTTTCACTTAAGAAAGGTGAGGGCGATAGAACAGAAGATGAAATTATCGAGCTTTCTACAATCAGAAACGTAGATAAAGTATTTACAAAATTACAAAGAGAGTATGAAGTGTTTAAGCCTCTTTATCAGTTAACTGGTGTTGATCCATTTTCTGCTAAATTGGGTATGAAAGAAGGTTTAGAGGGTGGAGAGAAATTCGAAATCTTAGAAATTAGAGGCGGCGAGTACAATAAAATTGGTACAATTGAAGTAGATAAAAACAAGGTTTGGGATAATCGTTATGGTGCTCCAAAACAAGAAATTGATCAAACTTATTTTAAAGGAAAAAATAAAGACGCAAGAGAGTGGTTTTACGTAAGATTAGTAAAATAAAAAATAGCAATAAACAAATGAAAAAAGTATTTATATTTTCTTTGTTTTTTTCATTCGTCAATTTGACAATGTCACAAACAGGAAGAGATCAAAGAAAAGCAAATATCGCCACCGAAGAGTGGCGATATGAGCTAAGTTGTAAGGGCACAGGAGGTGCAGACAATTCTTATTTAATTGATGTTGTTTCTTATTTAAGAGACGACAAGTTGTCTATCAATCAGTCTAAGAAAAACGCAGTGCATGGTGTTATCTTTAAAGGTGTTTTTGGAAATAGTGTTGGTTGTCAAACAAAACCAGCTTTAACAAAAAATCCAAATTTATTTGAGGATAAGAGAGAGTACTTTGATGCCTTTTTTGCCGACGGCGGAACGTTTTCAAAATTTGTCATACTCCCTACAGGACGACCAGACAAGGTAGATCAAGTGACTAAGACTGAATATCGTGTAAACATGACGGTTCAGGTTAATGTGCTTGCTTTAAGAGAGCAATTAGAAGCAGATGGTATTATTGAAAAGTTCGCTAAAGTTGACAAAAGTGTTACTAAGCCAAGGATAATTATTTATCCAAGCGATGCTTGGGCTATGAATGATAAGGGTTATACCAAAAAAACGGATAACCAAAATGGCGGATCTACTGCGACTCCAGATTATGAGAAAGCCATTAATGATGAAGATTTTATGGTTGCAAATGGTTCTTTGTCAAAGCTGTTTTTAAAAAGAGATTATCCGCCAGTTGACATGAAGGCTGAAATAGATAAAATAAACGAAGAAAAATTAATCAGTAAATTTTCTGATGATCAGCGTCAAACCTCTTTTTTAGATCAAATTATTAATATTGTTAAACCCGATATTAAAATATCAGTTTATTGGAAAGTCAACTCCAAGCCCCCAAATTTCCAATTATATTATCAGCTTAAAGCTGTAGATTCTTATACCGGAGATGTTGTTTCTACTGCCGATGGATTTGGTCCAGAATCAAGATCTGCCCTTGTTGGTGAATTAATTGAACAATCAGTAAATGATAAAATGGATGACTTTATCAATACTTTTCAAACCTATTTTAACAAGATGGATGAAGAAGGTAGAAAAGTTCAACTAGAGGTTACTATGTCAGAATCATTTGCCGGAAACTTAGACAAAGAATACACCATTGAAGGCGAGTCTTATCCATTGAAAGAAATCATTAGTGCTTGGATGACGGAAAATGCAAAATCTGAACCAAACGCAGTGGTTACCAAAACTAAAATGACCTTAAAGGATATTAGAATTCCATTGACCAAGGTTAATAAATTAGTGAAATCTGGTAAGCCTTCTGCTGTCAATGCTGCCTCCTTCTTGGAAGATCTTAAAAAGTATTTGAAAAAATTTGAGATCAATTCTACGGTGGAGTCAAGAGGGCTTGGTCTTGCAACAATCGTTATTGGTACAAACCCAGAATAAATATATTAATATGAAAACAGTAATCAGTTTTGTATTTCTTTTATTGAGCTTTGCAGCAAGTGCACAAAACACATTAGGCAAAAGCGATGATATCGCTAGAATTGTATTAAATACGTATGTGCCAGAAGATGCAAATATCAAACCTGCTGCTCAAAAACTTTTCGAATCTAAACTAAATGCCATTGTAGCCGCAAATGGTATGGGTGGCTCAGGTGCTTCGAAAAGATTTTTGATTAGTGGTCAAGTAAATGAATTGTCTAAAAACATCATTGTTGGACCTCCAGATCAAATTATACTTGAGCTTGAAGTAAATCTAATTATAGGTGATGGTATTGATGGTACAATTTTTGCAACAGAAGCTTTAAATTTTAAGTCAATAGGAGACAATGAAACAAAAGCCTATATTGAAGCACTTAAAAAAATTAAGACTTCAGACAAAACCATTCAAGCATTTGTTGAAAAAGGTAAAAGTAAAATAATTGAATACTATAATTCAAGATGTGACTTTATTCTGAAAGAAGCAACTTCCCTTTCTGCACAAAAGAATTACGACAATGCTTTATATGTGTTGGCAGAAGTTCCAGAAGTTTGTAAAACTTGTTATGAAGACGCAATGGACTTGGGTGTTCAAATTTATAAAGCTAAAGCTGAAAATGAATGTCAATTAAACATTAGCAAGGCTAAAGCGTTAATTGCACAAGATAATTGGGACGAAGCCGCAAACTATATCTCATCTTATACTCCTGACATGAGTTGTTATTCAGAAATCAAAGGCATGTTGCAAAATATCCAAGATCATCGATGTGAAGTTGCGCTTGGTAAGGCAAAGGGTGCATGGGCTTCTAAGGATATTGAAACAACAAGTGCTTATTTAGCTGAAATCGCAACTGATTCTAAATGTAATCAAGAGGCTCAAAAAGTTGCAAATGAAGTAAGAGCTTGGGTAAAAGAGAAGGATGGTAGAGAGTGGAAATTAGCCTTAAAAGTCCAACAAGATGAAGTTGATATTCGTAAAAGAGCAATTTCAGCTGCTAGAGACATTGGTGTGGCTTATGGAAATAATCAACCAAAAGTGGTTTATAATACCAGGGTAATAAGAACTTGGTGGCATTAATTAACAAAAAAATAAAAAGAAGATGAAAAAAATATGTGCGATTTTATGCATTTTTATTGCATCTCAATCAATTGGTCAGCAAATTTTTGTTGATGGACAATCTGCTACAAGAAAATTTATCGGCATTGAACCACAGTTTAATTTCTATAGAGATTGGAGTACGCAGGCTGAATTTAAATCTGGCATTGGCGAGTATGTTCATTTTTTTCCTGTAGAATTGAAAAATTTAAAAACGGGAGAAAAGCTTAGTGCATTGCAATTAGAAATGATGGTTAAATCAGCTAACCCTGTTGCGTCCATTGGTGGTTTTGGAGTCAAAAAAGATGAAACTACTTCTTTTGCATACTTAGGATTGGATGAAGTGAATGAGTTTATTAATTTTCTTGAAAAAAATATAATTCCTAATTTAGGACTTTCGCTAAAAGAAAAATCTAGTGAGTTTGTTTTTAAAGCAAAGGAAATGGTCTTTTATTACACGGTAGTAGAGAAAGAGAAAAGAATTTCAATTAGTATTCCTGTAATTGACGAGAACACGCAGGCTAGTACTGGAAAATTTTTATATTTTTGGACAGAAAAAAACGTAGACGATATTCCTAATTTAGTTAAGGTTTTAAAAGTTGCAGTTAAAAAGAAATAAAAGGGTATGATATCTCTAAATAAAAAAGGACGCATTAGCGTCCTTTTTTTGTATGTTCAATTAAAAATTTATTTAATTGTAGCACCCATTACTTTTGCTTTTACATTAGCAGATTGTCTCCAGAAACCCATTTTGTAATCAATAGTATACTTTGGATTTAAGAATACATCAACATTTGGATTATCTGTAACAAGTCGATAGTTTAATTCATTAGTAGCCCCTGAGAAAGCAGATCCACCCCAAGTGAAATTGTTAAGTGCACCTGCAACTGGTAATGCAAGTAATAAAGAAGGAACGGTTCCTAATTTATAATCACCATCCATGCTATAGTAGCCATTATCAACTTGCTTCTTTCCAACAATCTCTTGTAAAACACCACCTACACCAAATGTGTAACCTACCATTGTTAAGATTGGTAAAATTTTAGGTGTTCTTCCTAATTCCAATCCGTTAAAACGAACGATCATGCTCTTTTTGTTTTTATTAGCATTGTAACTGTTCGATGGAATACCCCAGAATGATTTACCAGAAACTTCAATTTCATTTAAACGCTTAATGTCGTACTCAGAAGAATTTCTCTGTAAAGAAACATCACTAAGTGCGCCATTGCCCGTGTACATTTGTCTTGAACAGCTTGTCAATAATGTAACCGCCGCCAACACAAAGATTCCAAAACTTTTTTTCATTTTTTTTGATTTAATGTTAAAAATTGAACCTAACAAGTGGGGGCTTTTTAAGACAGGTTAGATATAGATTCAACAAATATAATAATTTATATATACAAAACATTAAACATATTAAATATTATTAATAAAATATAAATAATATTTAAAAAATGATGTTTATCAGATATTTATACGAATTAAATCTTCGATAGGTTTATAAAGAAGGAGTCCTAAAATATGAATTTGTTCTAAGAGCATTTATTAAAAAATGAAGCTAAAACTTTCTATTTTGATTTTAAATTTTACTGCTCCTTTCAAATTTAAAATCTTTTTTACAATAATCGCAGTGCGCCTTGTATTCATAGGTGGTTTCATAATCGTATTCTGTATTGAATCGCTTATCTAGTGTACCGTCTTTATTGTACCTGCCATTGGTCATGTAAACATCTGTTTCTGTATCAACTAATTCAATAGTTGATTGTACGAAATTGGGATTGCCACATTTTGTACAGTCAATTGTATATTTAAATCTAATTTCAATTTCGGTGAACTTTGATTCTGATCCAGTATTAATAAGTAAAGACCTATTTAACCTATAATACTTTGTTCTAGCACTTTTAATATCTAAGTTCCTTGCATCATTTAATATTTCTTCTAACAAAAGCAACTCTTTAGCCTGCATTTTTTTGAATCTAAGCCTAGCCCTTATTTTACTCAAAATAATTAATCCTATAATTCCAATTCCAACAAAAATTAAATTTCTTTTTCCATTTTTATCTTTAGCACTATTTTCATTTTCATCAAATCTATAATATCCATCAATTACCCTTACATCTCCATTTTTGTCAACTAAAATATATCCAAAAGTATTGATTGATTTTTGCGCATCTGTATCATTAGAGTAAGTTCCATAAACGCTTTCCTTGGTCACCTTTTCTGATAAAGCAAAGTCATAGCGAATACAGTTTTGGGCTTTTAAATCAAAACTTAAATCGTATTCGCTGTCATATGGATATAGATCTTTAAGTTTAGAGTTATCAATGTAAATTGTATCCCAGTTGGGCATCATCTCCTTAATTCTATTTAATCGATCTTGACGTGATTCTTTATATTTAAACTCATATTGAGCCATTTTTTTATAATATGCTTTTCTCAATCTATATACATATTGTTCTTCGCGGTAAGTATATTTTTTTACAAGCCTTTCTCTAATTGGGTCAATTAGTTTTACATAATCATTATATTCTTTCATGCTCACCACATTTGGAGCAAGCAACCCCTCATACTCAATCACGTCGTTCGTAAATCTAAATGTATAATCAAATGTATCTACGGGCTGACCAAACTTATTAATAAAATCCTGAAGTTTTAATTTAGATGGTGTGCTATAAGATTTTAAATCTCCTGAAAGGCTCTTTTTTTCTGTTACTGAAATCTTTTCCCAAGATTTTTGTTTTCTATTATCTAGATAACTACATCCAGTTAGAAAAGACACAAATAGTAATACGAAAGAAAATTTCATACCTAGTTTCATAAAGATTCGTTTCAAATGATTAGAATTGTAAAAGCTTGTAAAAGCATGAACATCAAATATAATTAAAATATTATATTTTCAAAAGCTAGTGGCTTTATTCCTTAATCTACAGGCGGAAATGAATTAAACCCTCGGGGCCTTTTGTATAAAGCAGAAAGACTAAAAAAGCAAAAAACAAGATAGCGCCAATTATTAATCGCTTCTTTGAAAGAAGACCGAGAAAAATCCCTTCTCCAATTTCAACAAAATCTTCATCCCTGGAAACGGTAATAATTGTGATAAGAAACAAAAACACATAAATAAGTATTCCAATAAAATTAAAACCAATAAAGGGTGCTATACATAAATTTAGTGTCCAAATCAATAACCTCATTTCAAGTCCACGGATACGAAGTAAATTTTTGCTTGATTTATCTTCGTATAATACGGTTAGCAAATAAACCATAATCAATGCTATTAATGCTATAATGCTATATTTTGTTTGAATGAGCGCGCCAACATACATAGCTAATAAAGGAAAACCTGTAGAATATAGAATACGAAGTACTGTTGCAATTTTATTGTTCATAGATACTAAAAGTAATAACAATTAATAAATAAGTCCCAAATATTAATTAAATTTAAATATATCAAATCAATTATATGAAAAAAGTTCTCTTAAATACAAGCACTCTAATCTTAGTATTTTTTTATACGGCATTATATATTTTGGCAGGAAAATCTAGCGGATTTATAATGCCCACCTTATTAATAATTTTTAGTTTTTTAGGTTTCTATTTTGCAAAAAAACTTCCAACCAAAAATGGCGTGTTTGATAATGGAATATATTTCAATCAAAATGAATTTTATTTTTATTTTCCTATCATAATAATAGATATATTTTCGGTTTTCTATTATTATAATCTTTCTCCGGAGTTACAACAATTTAGTAATAATAATTATGCATTATTATTTTTATTTTTTTCTATTCTATTTCCTTCCATACTTTTATTTGTATTTATTTTTAAAAATAAAAGTGATAGGGTAATAATATATGAAGAAAACATTTATTGGAGTGATAACAAAAATGAATTCGCCTTAACCTATTTAGAAATTAAATCCTTAGAATTAAAAACAAAAAAAATATTATGGATAATACCCCAACATTATATACTTGTAAAGCTTAATAATGATCATGAGCTCACAATTGACACCTATAAAATGAATATTACCAAATCGGGTACAATTAAAATCTATGACTATATTAACACGTTACATTCTAATTCAAAAAGTTTTATAGATTTAAAATCTGAGGCAGGAGTAGTAGATAAAACCGAAAGTAATGTTCATTCTGTTTTTGAAATAATAAAAAATATAGCTGGCTATTTGATCGCTAAAATTTGTGTGTATCTTTTCGCTCGAGGCCTTATGTATTTATTTTATTTATTATTCAAGGCCTTTTAATAATAAATTGATGAAATAATTAAACATAAAAACACACCTATTCCACAAAAAAAGGCCAACTGAAAAGTTGGCCTTTTTTTACAATCATTATAGAATTAGAAAGAAAATCCTAATGACTCTGTGATAACTTTTACATTACCAAATTCAGATTGAGTAACTTTCCCATCAGCTTCTGCAATAGCGATAAGATCAGTAATGATCACTTTTAAAGCATCTTCATTGAATTTCTCTTTTAAAAGAGGTAATGAATTAACAACAGAATTCTTTAATTCGTCTTCATTTAATGAATCATACCATGCACAAGCTTCTAGTAACATTTTATTGATATCTGCATTTGTTGCATCATCACCCATCCAATTGCTTAATTTGGATTTGATTATTGCCATTTCTGAATCGCTAAATTCACCATCAGAATAACCTGCAATAAATAAATAAACTAAAGTGATTACGTGTGCATATTTAATATCTGTTGGCACTGAAATTTCGTTTGACATAGTTGGTTGTTTTTGTTGAAAAACAAATATAATAAAAAACGTATCTAAAAAAAATAATATAACTTTAATAATATATTAATTAATAGATTTATTTATGGCATCTGAATTATCGATGAATGGTAGAAAGAAAATCGAAACCATACAGAAAGAGTTTAATGAAAAGTTTGAATTCTTGAATTTGACATTCTTTGATACAAACGGAATGGAATTTGAGGCAGATAAAACCTTATCTGAGATTAGAAAAACAAAGGGGGACGACATTTCAATCATAGCCTCATTGAAAATCAGCTCATTAGAGAAAAAATTTGAGGACGAGATTGGTGTCAAGGTAGAAGTTTCGTTTAAGAAAAATGGTGAAATAGTCCATACGACAGAACAAAATAATCTAACATTAAACGAACTTAACGACTGGTGTGCTCAAAATGGTTGTGAAAAATTTGCTACTAAATCAGTTTCAGATAAATCTGTATCTAATGTAAGTGACGACGCAGCTTTACAACAAGAACTTTTTGGCGCTATTAAAAAAATATATGCAGAAGCCGAAGCAAAAAAAATAGGAGAAGACAATCACTTGGACATTTTTATGCCAATTGTTTATCCTAAACGAGGTGCTCATTTATTTTTTAATACTGCAAAAGAAGTAATTAAAGTTGGATTTTACTGCAGAGATGAGGAGTTTGTATTAAAGGTTCTTTCCAATTCTACCAATATTGAATCTTATGGTAATGGAATTAGAATTCTTAATAATCCAGAATTTTCAGAAGCAAATAAAGCTGTTTCGGCAGCCGTAGATTTCATCTCAAATATTCTAAATGCTATTCATGAAAAACCCAAAACGGTTAACCCGAATATTCCGGTTGCTGCTTCCGAACAAGAAGAGGTGGACTTGCTAGCAAATTTCAATCAAGAACCAAAAACGATTCCTCCTGTTCATACAATAAAACCAATAGCGGTTCCCGAAGAAGAGGAAGTGCCAGAAGAACAGGTTGAAGAAGTTTCAGAAATTGAAAAAGAAACGGTAATTGACGAAGCCGAAAGTATCCAAGAAACTTCAAAGAATGAAGACTCTAATGTCGAAGAAAAAGCAGAGCTGTCTTCTTTATTATCAAAAATTAAAAATACTATATCAACCGAATCTTCAGAAACAGAAGAAGAGATTGAGGTTGATTCAGTGGAACCAAAAACTGAAGAAGATCAAAATACTGAAACTGCTTCTGAAGAAGGGGATGTTGCAGATTTTTCAACTCTGTTGTCTAGATTAAATAAAGTGGATACGGAAGACTCAACCGTAACAGAACAAGGACAAAATGAGAAAGTTGAATCAACCCCAATTATGAAAGAGTCAAAAGTTGAAAAACCTCAACCTGAGGTTAAAAAAACAACTCTGTCCCATTTTGATATAACGAATGTTTCAACAATAGATAAACTATGTACACGTATAAAGCAAGAAAGAATTTTACCTCACTTGCCTTATATAAATGCAGCATTAGAAAAAGAGAATTATTCAGTTGACAATCATGTTGCAAATTTCTTTTTATCTAAAGTGATCATTAGTGATCAAAATATGGAAGGCTTTTTATATGTAAATATGGATGGGTTTCATAGCAATTGCATTGACAAGTCTATCATGCAACCTATTTTTTCTTGGAGTGGAGTCAAAGATATTAGATATACCGAAGATGGGAATAATACAAAAATAGATTTAGTTGCAGAACAAGGCGAATTAACAATTAAAGAAGAAGGAACCAACTCATTAAAAATTTTACATCATATTTATCTATATGCATGGAAAGAAGCAAATGATAAATTTGCTAACGAATCTATTATTATATGGAATGTTGTCGAGGAGATGGGCATCAAATTAAATAGTTATCCAACACAAGAAGAATATATCAAATAATCGCTCCATGGAATACAGAAAAATAAGTGAATCTGAAGTTACAATTACAGAACTAATGGTTCCTAATTATACAAATTTTGGTGGAAAGGTTCATGGTGGCTATTTATTGTCATTAATGGATAAAGTTGCTTATGTGTGTGCGACAAAACATAGCAAGGCATATTGTGTGACAGTTGCTGTAGAGGGTGTTGAATTTTTAAGCCCGGTTGAAGTAGGTGATTTGCTAATAATTAAAGCATCAATTAATTATGTTGGGAACTCAACAATGATTATAGGAATGCGAATAGAATGTGAAAACCCGCGTTCAGGCAAAATTACACACACTAATTCATGCTATTTTACAATGTTGGCAAAAGACGAAGCGGGTAATCATTTATCTGTGCCTGGATTAGTTATTGAAAACGAAAGACAACTGAGAAGATTTTGCGAAGCAAAACGCTTAAAGGATTTATCTAAGCAAAAACGAGAAATGCTTAAGTCCGATCTTAAAGAACATTCTATTGAACAATTAACGCTTCAATGTTCAAGTGATAAGTGTCAAATTATAATTTAAAAAATTAAAGCTATGTTATACATTCTCTTAGTTATTTTATTGTTGATAGTCGTTGTTGGTATTTTGGATCGAACTCAAAAGTCGCATACAATAATTAGCAACTTTCCACTTTTTGGACGTTTAAGATATTTTGCAGAAAAACTCGGACCTCCAATTCGTCAATATTTTATTTCAAATAACAGAGAAGAATTACCCTTTAATAGAAGTCAAAGATCATGGATATATGCATCTTCTAAAGGTGTGAATAATTATGAAGGATTTGGCACTGATAAAAACATTTATGAACCTAATTTCATTTTTGTAAATCCAAAAATGTTTCCATTTAGGGTAAATGATGATCATATTAATCATAAGAATCATGATCCATATTTTATACCATGTGCAAAAGTGATTGGTCAAAAAAAGAATAGACGCAAACCATTCAGACCTTATTCGATTGTTAATATTTCGGCAATGAGTTATGGCTCTTTGTCCTCACAGGCGCAAACCGCATTTAATAAGGGTGCCGCAATGGTAGGAAGTTTTCACAATACCGGAGAAGGTGGACTTTCTCCCTTCCATCAATTAGGTGCTGATGTTGTTTTTCAGTTTGGTACAGGCTATTTTGGATGTGGTATCACGGGTGAAGACGGTCATCGTTATTTTAGTTTTGAAAAACTAGAGGAGCTGGTTACAAATAAATATAACAAGGTAAGGGCGATAGAAATAAAACTATCTCAAGGCGCTAAGCCAGGCAAAGGCGGGGTTTTGCCTGCTGCAAAAAACACACCCGAGATAGCTGCAATAAGGGGCGTTAAGCCACACACAGATGTGTTGTCTCCAACTTATCATACTGCGTTTTCGAATGTGCGTGAATTGGTAGATTTTATTGAAAAAATAGCGGAAAAAACCGGTTTACCTGTGGGCATTAAATCAGCAATTGGTGACCTTGGAGAATGGCATCAACTGGCAGAAATTATGAAATCTGAAAATAGAGGGCCTGATTTTATTACTATTGATGGTGGTGAAGGTGGCACTGGTGCCGCACCTCCATCATTTGCTGATCACGTTTCGCT
>JACCDL010237210.1_pt1 | contig 12505 bp, 11 predicted proteins | sample 7441931 | NCBI WGS metagenome assembly JACCDL01 (sample SAMN15323437, study PRJNA562643) | freshwater metagenome | isolation source: river surface water | place: USA:Blue River Watershed | collected 2017-08-16 | reverse complement strand
CTCTTCGATATTTTCAGCACTTGTCCCAAAGTTCAACCGAGCGAATTGGGCATGTTTAGGGCTATAGAACGAACCTGAATTAATTGCCAACTTACCCTTCTCAAGGATGGCTTTGGTTGGATCCTCGCCAAGGCCGAGATTAGAAAGATCAAGCCAGGCCAAATAACCAAAGTCTGGGACTCGATAGCCAATTGCAGGGATTTTTGAATCAATAAGAGCTCTAATCAATTTCCGATTCTCATCGAGCGTCTTTAGCGCTCCATCAAGCCAGCTTCTTGATTTATCAAATGCAGCGGTAGCAGCTACAGCACCAAATAGCGACGCTCGAAATGCCACAGAAATCGGCATGGAATTAATTCGATCCTTTAGCGCTTCAATCTCCGTGATGATCATCGCGCACTTAAGACCAGCAAGATTGAAGGCTTTGCTTGCGCTAGTTACGCAGATTCCAACTTCTCGTGCAGTATCAGATACAGAAAGAAATGGAACAAAGCTATTTCCCGGATAAGTGAGTGCGGCATGGATCTCGTCGCTAATGACGATAACCCCATATTGCTTTGCCAAATCCGCTATTCGAGAGAGCTCGCCCTTTGTAAAGATGATTCCAACTGGATTATGCGGACTACAGAGAATGTGAACTTTTGCTCCAGCTTTATAAGCCCGCTCCAGTCCCTCAAAATCAAGGGAATACTCCATACCCTTTTCAATTAACGGCACGTCAACTAATTCTGCTTTTACCTCAGCGACCCAGCGCCACATGTTGTCGTAAACAGGCGAGTTCAGGACTACTTGATCTCCTGGATTAATGAGGGTTCTAATTACTTCTACTGTTCCCACGCCCACATCAGTTGCGATTCGCATTTGGGATACATCCGGACTCCAACCCCAGCGTTCGCTGGAGAAATTCTTAAATGCTTCGAACATTTCTGGGAAAGGTCCGAGATAACCGGTATCGGAACGATCAATCATGTCGCGGAGTGCGGCTTTGATCTCTTCAGCGATTGGGAAATCCATCTCGGCAACCGGGAGCGGTAGGACATCGCTTGGGAATTGGCGCCATTTAACGCTTTTACGTTTTCTTAATTCAGATAATGGGAATGCGCGGACATCATCGGCCATAGGCGTGAGTATGCCACTTGAGTCCAGATTATTAGAAGAAATTTTGAAATTAGCCCTTAACGGAACCGGCGAGAAGGCCGCGGACAAAGTATCGCTGGAGGGCGAAGAAGACAGCAACCGGCACGAGTATTGATACAAATGCACCAGCAGTCAGTAGCTCCCAATCGCCACCTCGAGTTCCGGTCATTTCAGCCAGTCGCACCATTAGTGGCGCAATCTCGCGTTTTCCACCGCCAAATGTAAGAGCAACCAACAAATCATTCCATGTCCATAGGAATTGGAAGATGGCAAAGGATGCAATTGCCGGAACGCTAAGCGGCAAAATAATCTGACGGAAAAGTTTGAAATGATCTGCACCATCGACACGGGCTGCTTCAATTAATTCGCGTGGTAGTTGGGCTATGAAGTTATGAAGCAGGAAGATAGCGAGCGGTAATCCAAACATCGTATGGGCCAGCCAGATTGGGATAAATGTTCCGGTGATTCCAAAACTTGGAATTACCGTGAAGCTTCCAATATGTAGTCCGCCGGAGAAAAGTTGAAGTAATGGAATCAGCGACATCTGGAGCGGAATTACTTGTAGCGCAAAGATTGTGAAGAAGAGGAAATTTCGCCCTTTGAAATCAAACCAGGCAATCGCATAAGCAGCAAAGATTGCAATGGTAATTGGAATGATCGTAGAAGGAATCACGATTGCGAAGGTATTTAAGAAGTATTGGCTTAGTGGTGGCGTAGCGCCTCTTCCTTCAAATAGGACTCTTGTGTAGTTAGTAAAGGTGAATTCAGGATTTGTGAGAACAGTCCACCAGCCCGAGCTATTGATTCCGGTACTGGGTCTAAATGAGGTTACAAAGAGACCTACGGTAGGAATAGTCCAGAGCGTGGCTATCACAATCGCTGTGAAGCTTGCCCAGGGTGAACTTAAGTGAGTCTTTACTGCCTCTATTTCGCTTTTCCGGAATTTGCGGGCCATTAGCGCTCACTCCGTTCTCTTCGGAGATTCACAACGTTATAAGCGACCAATGGAAGAACGCCGAGGAAGAGGATTATGGCGAGGGCGCTACCGGTGCCGTAGTTCAAGGCGCGGAATGATTGGTTATACATCTCATTTGCAATCACGCTAGTTTTGAAATTTCCGCCAGTCATTGTGCGGATGATGTCGAAGACTTTAAGTGCGCCAATAGTTATCGTGCTCAAAACTACGATGATGGTGCCTCGGATCATTGGAACGGTAACGCGTGAGAAACGCTTCCATCCGCTTGCGCCATCGAGCATTGATGCTTCCAATATCTCATCTGGGATAGCCTTGATCGCAGCTGATAGAACCACCATCGCAAAGCCAGTTTGGATCCAGACAAAGACAACAATCAAAAGAAATGTGTTAAGCGGATTTACCAACAACCAATTTGTAGGAACGAAGCCGAGCCATTCAGCGATCTGACTAAGTAAGCCTATCTCCGGGGCGCGTTCGTTAGGCTCAAATTGGTAGACGAACTTCCAGATAATTCCTGCGCCAACAAATGAGATTGCCATCGGCATAAAGATCAGTGACTTCACCAGTCCTGGACGTCGCATCCGATCGGTAAGGACTGCAATTAATAATCCAAAGCCAGTTGAAGCAATCGGAGCAACAATCATCCAGACGCCAGTGTTTCGAAGTACATCAAGAATTTCCGGTTGAGTGAAGGCCCATTGGTAGTTCTCCCACCCAACGCTCTCGTTACCGCGCGCATCGCGAAATGAGAGATAAAGGGTTCGAAATGCTGGAGCAACTAGGCCAATAAATAGGAAAATCAGCGCTGGGGCCAGGAAGATTAAATATTTAAGAAATCTTTGTACTCGCTCACCAGTTCGCTCAGAGAGCGCAAATGCGATTGCAACTAGGGCTCCAAAAATCAGGATTGTAAGAGTTAAGCCAGTTAATTTTGAGACCGCCTGCTCTAATTGAGACTGGCGAGCGGCAATCTCAATCATTTTGGTCTCCTACTTCTAATAACTCATCTAGATAAGAATCAAGATAAGAAGAGGTGTGGTGACTTTACCGCCACCACACCTCTTCTACTACTTACTTATTTAGTCTTTTAGGACTTTGGCCAAGACTTCTCGATTGCATCAAGAACAGCCTTATCGGACTTGTTCTCTGCAACCCAAGCAGTCATTTCCTTCCAGAAGGAACCAGCGCCAACTGCTGCTGGCATCGCATCGGAACCATCGAAGCGGAATGTGGTTGCATTCTTGAGAATTTCAACCGCATTCTTATTCACTGGATCTGCGACATTTGCAACATCGAGGCCCTTGTTAGCTGAGAACCAGCCACCAAGTGCAGCCTTCTTGTTATTCCATTCTGGGGATGTGAGGTAGAGCTGGACAGCTCCTACTTCTGGACGATCCGAGAATGCACCTACGAATTCGCCGCCACCAAGTGCTGGACGCTGATCAGCGGTCACACCTGGGAAGTAGAAGGTTGTGATTCCACCTTCGGTTGTTGTGTCATCTGGTGTGACGATTGTTGCACCGTAATCAGCGCTCAAAATTCCACCGATAAATGAAGCCTGGCGATGCATTGCGCAGGATCCATCAACAAGTCCCTTACCGCCTTCTTGGAAGGTGGTTGTAGCAATTGCTGGGACGTTTCCAACGTACTTAGGATTCTTAAGGATCTTGCCTGCTTCCTTTAGAACTGCAGCAACTTTTGGATCATTAAATGGAATGGTGTGATTTACCCACGCATCGTAGGTAGATGCATCATTAACACGAAGCATCAAATCTTCCATCCAGTCAGTTCCAACCCATCCAGTTGCATCTCCGGAGCCAAAGCCAACGCACCAAGGTTGTACTTTGCCGCCAGCTGCAACGGTGTCAGAGAGAGCTAGAAGCTCTGCCCAAGTTGTTGGAATGCTCCAACCGTTATCTGCGAATGTCTTTGGTGAGTACCAGACGAATGACTTAACGTTTGCGCCAAGTGGAGCGGCATAGAAGGTTCCATCAACGGTTCCATATGCCTTCCAATCTGCGCCGTAATACTCATCTGCAGCTGCTGAAACATCATCAGTAGCTGGGAACATCTTGCCCGTTGCAACCATTGCCTTTAGAAGACCTGGCTGTGGGAAGACGGCGAGATCAGGAGCAGTTCCACCCTCTACACGTACTGGAAGTTGTGCTTCAAATTCAGCAGTTCCATTCCAGTTAATTGTGATACCAGTGCACTCTTCGAACTCTGCGAAGGATTCCTGGTAGATCTCAGCTTCTGGGCTACGAATCGAAGAGTAGATTTCGACTTCGACGCCTTCATAACTTCCATATGACTCATACGCATCGCAATTTCCACCGCTTGCCGAATCATCTGAACTTCCACATCCAGAGATGACAAGGGAGAGCGCTGCGAACAAGCTGGTCGCCAAAATTAGACGACGCCGCAAAAATGCGGTCATTTAACTTCCCCTTTCGAAAGGAACTCCCTAGGTTTTCCCAGGAAGTTGACCTCAGTTTTCTCCTCAAAGCCTGATAGGGCAACCCGTCCCGGCATGAAAATGCTCTGAAAACGGCTAACGGTTCTGTTATTTCAATCCTGCTTAGCGGTGGCAGTGAGCCAACAGGTGGCATCCCCGGGGAGGGTCAGGCGGCTGCCATTTCGGACGACTCCAGGCCTTGAGAAAAAGAGAATCTCAAACCCGGCAGGCGCCTCAAGGCTCATGGTTTCAGCGGTTGTGTTTGCAAAGAGCGCAAAGCCCGGACTTCGTTCAAAAGCGATGACACCTTCTGGCGCCGTTAGCCAATGAATTTCATAATCGCGGGAATTCTTAAGAGCTGGATGGCTGCTTCGAATCCGTAAACTCTCGCGATAGAAATTTAGGGAACTACCTTTAACTTCATCCTGCGCGGCAACGCTCTTGGAACTCCAATGTGAAGGAATTGGAAGCCAAGGATTTCCAGTTGTGAATCCAAAGTTATTAGAGCTATCCCAGGGAATTGGGATTCGTGCGCCATCTCTCCCCTTATCCTTTCCGTTTGTTCTAAAAAAAATGGGATCTTGGCGAACTTCATCGGCGAGCTCTCCATCGGCTAGCCCCAACTCTTCACCTTGGAAGATGTAAATCCCTCCCGGAAGTGCGTGGGTTAACAGCGCAAATGCTCTCGCGCGCAATTCACCGGATTCACCACCACCAAGCCTCGTAACCAATCGCGGCGAATCATGATTTGAGAGCACCCAAGTTGGAGGCGCAGCCACCGTGGCGACTTCGGAAAGAGTTCGCTTTATTGCAGGAATTAGCGTGGCGGCGCTCCAAGGAGCAACTAGGAAATCGAAGTTGAAGATTTGATGCAACTCATCGCTTCGAACATAACGCGCTGCCCGTGAACTTGGGTGAACCCAGGCTTCAGCAACGGAGATCCGCTCATCGGGATAGGAGTCGAATATCTTTCGCCAGCCTCGATAAATCTCATGAACACCTTCGCGATCGAAGAAGGGGACATCGCTTAATAACTCGGCGCGTTGGCTATCAGGCATATCTGTTACATCAAGACGGAGCGCTCTAGTCAATGCTTCTGGATCATGATGATCTTTCAAAATCTCATCTTTAGCTAAACCATGTGCCACATCAATTCGAAAACCATCTGCGCCTAGATCAAGCCAGAATCGCAAGGTAGTCTCGAAATCTTCTCTAACCTCTTGGTTATTCCAGTTCAAATCCGCCTGGGTTGAGTCAAATAGATGTAGGTACCACTGTCCCGTAGTTCCATCTTTCTCGGTAATCCGACTCCAAGCTGGTCCACCAAAAATGGAATTCCAATTATTGGGCGGAATCTCACCGGTTTCACCGCGACCATCGTAGAAATGAAAACGTGCTCGCTCCGGAGAGCCTTTCGGAGAATTTAAAGCAGCTTTAAACCATTGATGTTCAGTTGAGAAGTGATTCGGAACAATATCAACTATCACTCTCAAGCCAACTTTATGTGCGCTATCAATTAGCGATTTCGCATCGCTTAAGTTTCCAAATCTAGGATCAACATCGCGTGGATCGGCGACGTCGTAACCACCATCCTTATTCGGAGACTTATAAAAAGGACTCAACCAGATCGCATCTACTCCGAGAGATTTCAAGTAACCCATCCGAGTCACTAAGCCCTTTAGATCTCCCTCGCCATCGCCATTGCTATCTTGAAATGAGCGCGGATATACCTGGTAGATGGCGCTATTTGGCCACCAAGAGTTTTTGGTCATTGCTGCTCTTCGGGGTTTAACCGTCTAGTTGAGTTACGAACAACCAGCGTGGTTGGCATCGTGAGTGAATGTGGTTCGCTTCTTGGAGATTTCAGCCGCTCCATGATTGACCAGGCCGCCATCTCGCCCATAAGTGGAACGGGCTGTTCAATTGTGGTGAGGTCAGAGAATTCCGCCATCTCATGGCCATCAAAGCCAATAATTGAGATGTCATCAGGAACTTTCAAACCATTTCGCTTAATTGCTTGCAGCGCGCCGAGGGCCATCTCGTCGGAGAGCGCAAAAATTGCTGTGGGGCGATTCGGGCGAGCAAGCAAGTCATCCATTGCTCTGCTTGCACCATGCATTGTGAAATCACCATAAACCTCTCGGGATGGAACCCACTCCAAACCACTCTCTGCAAGGACTTGCATAAATCCACGACGACGATCTTGTGGAACGCTAAATCCAAATGGATCATCAGGGCGACCTGCTAGTAAGCCAATCTTTTTATGACCGAGGTTAACGAGGTGTTGTGTTGCAGTTCGAGCTCCTGCGACATCATCGATCGCAACGCTAGCGCAGCGCTCGTGATGCATTCCGACAAGTGCGATTGGAATTCCTAGGCTTAACATAGATTCAAACTCTTCTTCAGTCGGCGGAAGACTAATTACGATTAATGCATCTACTCGCCCTTTTAGTAACTGGTGCTGAAAAAGTCGCTCGCGACCCTTTAGTTGCGAGAAGTTATATAGAAGTAGATCAAGACCTGCTTCTCGAAGAGCTTGTTCGGCGCCGCTAATTACTTGAGCGAAGTACCAGCGAGATATATAAGGAGCGACAACACCTACTGAATTGGTTCGACCAAAGAGTGCCTTGGCATTTGCTTGCGGGATTGGATAGTTCAACTTCTCAGCAGCATCGAGAATCTTCCGGCGGGTTTCAGTGTTTACGTGGTGCATACCGCGCAAGGCGCGCGAGACAGTTGCGATTGAGACTCCGGCTTCGGCGGCGACCTCTTTAATGCCTATCGATTTTGAACCAATTGACACGCTTTCGGCTCCTAAACTGGAAATGCGATTTTTGGGACTGTAAAAAACTGTAAGGGCGAAAAATAACTGTAAGAGCGAGATTTGCCTAGACCCATGATTACCCCAGTTCTCGCTCCTGTTAAGGTCGCTACATGGGTACGACCACTGAAAATTCTCAGGCGATTGCCCGACGAATTGTTCGAATCGAGCCTAAGTTACGAGAGGTCGTCACAAAGTTTGGGCCGGCACCGATCGGAGCTCGCCCTTCAAGGATCTCTAACTTTCAAGCTCTAGCTGAATCAATCTTGGGCCAACAACTCTCCGTGAAAGCGGCAGCCACAATCACCGAGCGAGTAATACAAGCCGCCGGAGGAAGAATGGATCCAGCGGGTATAGCCAAATTAACTCCCAGCAGGCTTCGTAGCGCAGGCTGCTCTGCGGCAAAAGCGCGGGCGATCTCGGAGTTGGCTCAAGTTGTGGCTGATGGCGACCTTCCGATCCGTTCGCTAGATAAGAAGAGTGATGAAGCGATTATGGAGTTACTGCTTCCGCTCTACGGCGTCGGTCGATGGACCGTTGAAATGTTTCTAATCTTTCAATTGGGAAGAAGCGATGTTTGGCCGACTGGGGATCTTGGAGTTAGAAGGGGCTGGGAGAAGCTCTACAAGATGAAGCGAGAGGTCGAAATAGATGAGCTAGAGAAGCTCGGCGCTAAGTTTGCCCCACATCGCAGCCACCTTGCTTGGTACTGCTGGCGAGCGCACTCGCTCTACTAATTTCTGGATTTAATTTCGAGGTTTGAGAACTAAAGCAACAGAGTTGATACACCAGCGTTGATCTGTGGGAACTGCGTAGCCTTCACCTTCAAATACATGTCCAAGGTGAGAACCACATTTTGCACATCTCACCTCAGTGCGAATCCGCGGCGCGAGTGATCGATCTTCAAGAAGTATCACCGCATCACCTTCCTTAGGCGCATAGAAAGATGGCCAACCACAACCAGAATGGAACTTCTCTTCACTTCTAAAGAGTTCAGCGCCACATGCCTTACATTCATAAACCCCGATGGTCTCACTCTCATAGTACTTTCCAGTGAATGCAACTTCGGTACCAGCTTTACGGAGCACGTCGTATGAGAGTGGATCTAACTCTCTCTCCAGTTTTGAATCATCGATTTGAACCTCAAAAGGTTTTCCGGTTAGCGGATTTATCTTCGGCAGGATTGAGCCTGGCTCCATTTCAGCCCTTCACTTTCGGAAATGGAATCCCAGTTGAGGAGTGACAGTCATATCCATTTGGGTTTTTCTCTAGGTAGCGTTGGTGATACTCCTCCGCTGGCCAATAGGTATGTGGGGCGGCCTCTTGAATCTCGGTAACAATTTCACCAAAACCTTGGGACTTTAAAACATCGTTATATAGCTCGCGAGTATTTACGGCGCTAATCATCTGGTCGTCATTAGTAATGAAAATAGCGCTTCGATATTGGGTACCAATATCGCCGCCTTGTCGGTTTAGTGAGGTTGGATCATGCATTGTCCAAAACTCTTCAAGTAAACGTTCATAAGTTATCTTGGTGGGATCGAAAATTACTTCGACTGTTTCAGCATGATTTGTAGTTCCCGTACAGACTTGCTCGTAAGAAGGATTTGGTCTCGTTCCTCCCATGTAACCAACAGAAGTTGATACAACGCCATCGAGATTCCAGAAGCGTCGTTCTGCGCCCCAGAAGCAACCAGTTGCAAAATAAGCTTTCTGAATAGAAATCTCGCTCATCCCCACATCTTGGCATGAGTTTTGACTGATAGCCTTATCAAAAGCCCCCGTAGCTCAGGGGATAGAGCACTGCCCTCCGGAGGCAGGTGCACAGGTTCGAATCCTGTCGGGGGCGCATCTGAGCGATAACTCACCTTTCGAGACTATTGAGTATCGAGGCATAACGCGAGAGAATTCTCTTCTCACCCACTCGGGAAGAACAGCTCGATTTAGTTCTGGCTTATTCCTGCGCGGTCATTAGCAGAAGAGAGGTCGTTTGATGTCGGCGGATTTCAATATGGATTGGCGCCATCGCGCTGCCTGTCGACACGTCGACCCTGAACTCTTCTTTCCGGTCGGAAATACAGGTCCGGCAATCGCACAAATCGAAGAAGCAAAGAAGGTCTGTGTTAAGTGCGATGTCCGCGAAGCATGTCTCCAATGGGCACTTGAATCAGGACAAGATTCGGGAGTCTGGGGTGGGTTATCTGAAGATGAACGTCGCGCTATGAAACGTCGCGCTGCCCGTCATCGCGCAAGAATGCTGGAAAACCAGAACCAAATTTCTTAAGAGTTAGTTAAGTTGAAATTCAATTTGAGCTTCAGTTCCAGGGCTTAATCGATTAAAGCGTAATTCGCCAGACAACTCGTTATCAGTAAGAGTCTTAACTATCTCTAGCCCAAGGCTCGAGCTCTTAGCTAGATCAAAGTCGTTACTTAGGCCGGCGCCATCATCTACGACCGATATTTTGAAGCGGTTCTCTCTCCTTATAACTTGAACTTCTAACTTACTGCCCTGTTCATTTAACCCGTGTTCGAGGGCATTCTGGATCAACTCGGTTAGAACCAAAGCTAGCGGAGTTGCAATCAACGAGGGAACTAGGCCAAAGTCACCACTTTTGTTCAACTTTATTTCTGTGGGGCGAGGGCTTAACTCCAAGGCGCTATTAAGTAGTTTGGCCACCACCTCATCGAATTGCACGCTATCTTGCGAACTTGTAGATAACGTCTCATGAACATGGGCGATTGATGCAATCCTACGAATTGCTTCTTCGATCGCTGAGCGAGCTAGACCATCTTCGGTACGCCGTGATTGCAGCCTAAGTAAGGCAGAAACTGCTTGTAGATTGTTCTTTACCCGATGATGAATCTCCCGAATAGTTGCATCTTTGCTAACTAGCGCACGATCACGGCGCCTTAACTCAGTAACGTTATGGACAAGGACGACTGCGCCAATTCGTATCTCAGACTCGGTAAGCGGAATGGCGAGGAGATCGATAACGCCGTCAGAGTTTTCAAACTCATCGCGCCTTAGCGAACGGCCACTCATGACAACTCGCCAACTCTCTTCACGAGGTTCCCGACCTCGAATTGGTACTGCGAGTTGATCGAGAATCTCACCGAAGTGTTGGCCATCCATATCTTTCAACCAACCAATTCGCCCAAAGGCGCTTCGTGCATTTGGGCTAGCGAAAGTTATCCGGCCATCAACATCTAATCTAACTAATCCATCACCGGCCCTCGGTGCGGTTTCTGAACGATAGACACTTCCTTGGATGGGAAAGTTTCCTTCCGCAACCATTCGATAGATGTGATTTGCAATCTCACGATAATTTAACTCTAGCCGTGATGGCGTTCGCATCGTCTCAATATTTCGATGGCGCGTAATTACTGCAATTGACTTCCCACCAAATTTCACGGGAATGATCTCTTCCTTAACAGTGAATTCACCAATTGTGGTCGGCTCTAAATCGCGAATTATGTTTCCGGTAGTGAATGCATTATCGATATTTGGTTCTTCCTTAGGAGAAATTTCTCTTCCTGCAATGTCAGTCGCGAAAACTGTTGCGGCAGTCATTGGCCTTATCTGGGCGACTGCGATAAATCCCTGGTCATCATGTTTAGGAATCCAGAGAACTAGATCGGCAAAAGAGAGGTCAGCTAGTAGTTGCCACTCAGCGATTAGATCTGAGAGTCGGCCAAACTCCTCACTAGTGAGAGTGGAAGCTCCCGGCAAGTTCCTAAAAGGCATGAGGGAAGGTTACTCAAATAGCCGATTTGCGACTTCTCCAATGGATTTACGTAACTTTGAACGCGGCGCCACATCTAATAATGCGGAGTATGCGCTCTTGGCTCGATCTAGTGAATCTCTATCAAATGGTAGGTATTGCCACTCGTATCTGCCTACCCGGGCGCTAAAGCGTTTCTGAATAGAGCGCTCCCGGCGGGTATTTCCCGTTTGGTTGAGAATAAATATCGCTCGCGCGGTGATTCGCCCAGCATCGAGTGAGGCAAGAATTGATTCAAGTTCAAACATATGGTTGTTATCTGGTGTCATGAGAAATATAAGCGTTTCTGCTCGTTCCAAGAGATCGACATAGTTTCGCGCCGGTGCGCGTCTATCTGAGAAGGCGCTCTCCAGGTTGGGAATTGGGCCGGCATCAACTAATTGAAGGGCGCTACTTTCCTCGCTGAGTTCACCAGAAATCGAAAGGTTATCTGAGAGGCGGACGCTTTCACTGCTCCGCTTTGCCCCTAATAAGAATGCTAAATCCCTTCGATTCGGATGAAGATCAATTAGCGCTACCGGCTTTAAACGTGAGAGTTCATTACCAAGATTCAACGTGATCGTCGTGGTGCCGGGAGCACCAGTACTGCCAGTCACCACGACAAGATTCTTCATACGTTGAACAGATTTTCTAGGAACCGGAATCGTTTCGAATTCTCGTAGCGCTCTATTGACAGTTCGCTCGATCTCGACAGCCACATCACCAATAGCCGGTTCGATGGCCATTCGAATAGCGCCAGGGAAGCGTCGTAACTCTCGCTCTAGAGTAGAAGTAATTTCATCTCCGTCATGAATTAGTATGAATCTAGAGTCAGTGGCTGGTTTATCTGCAAGAAATCTAACTAGTGAATCAATGGAGAGCGCCCGATACTCCAATTCGACTCTGCTAATTCCTTGGGTAAGTAAAGCTTGCAGTACTAAATCTTCGAATTCAGCGCTCTCAAGCCAAGTGATGATTCCAATTTTCATAAGGTCTTAGCTAGTTAACTAGCGCTCTTCGAACTAGGAGAAACTCATTGTCGCTTATCGCTTCGATCAAGTCTGGTACTTCCACGTCAGGGACAAGCAGAGAAATTCCAATTCGCCCACCGAGATCCCGTGAAGCAGCATCGATGCTATCTATAGCTACTGCGCTCAGTATTAAACGACTTTGATTCCGAGAATCCCCCATTATTTCCATATTTCGATTGGGGATTCCGTATACATCAACAATCGCACCACTCTTAAGCTCAAGGGGCGCCCATTCTCTTGGTATTGAGATCGGGACGACTTGGAGGTTTGGACTAGCTTTACTTGAGATTGCAAAACTTGGAATTAATTCGGCAGCACCAATCG
>JACCDL011000590.1_pt1 | contig 12512 bp, 11 predicted proteins | sample 7441931 | NCBI WGS metagenome assembly JACCDL01 (sample SAMN15323437, study PRJNA562643) | freshwater metagenome | isolation source: river surface water | place: USA:Blue River Watershed | collected 2017-08-16 | reverse complement strand
GAAATATTTGCATATACAATTTGTGATGAACCACTAACTACTCCGTTGTTTGCCGAAATAGAACCAATAATGTTTACACCGTATATATTGGAATATCTTAATGAGTCTGTACCAATTGTAAATGCATTATCGTTATTTGGTATCAAAGATGAACTTAAATCCGCATTGATTGCAATTGTATCAGTTCCAGCATCACCAATTGTAATGTTTCCACCTAATGTTAAATTACCTGCAATGTTTGCATTACCTGTAATATCTAATCCTGAACCTGAAATTGCTCCAAAAGTTCCGGTACTACCCGTTCCCGCTACTGCCAATGTAATATCACCAGTTGCTCCTCCGACCAATAATGTCCCTAATGTTGTGTTTACGAATGGTTCTCCGAATGCTAACGAACCTGATTGTTGTGCGGTTGTCCCACGTCTAAATTTAAGTGCCATCTAGTTACCTTTTTTTTAGTACGATTATGTTGTTTATATAAATATCTATTTTTTTACGAAACCTACACATTAAAATCTATATGGAATTGGCTCCCACTATAAGTAAAGTATTGTGCATATGATGCCGAATATAATTCCAATGCATCCAATCTAGTATTAGTAGATGTAGTAAATGCATTTATTACAGTAAATGATGCTGCTAAACCTGCTCCTATTGAAATAGATGCCGTATATTCCAAATCATCTAATCTAATCTCCGTTGCTCCTGTATAAGTGTTTAACGATGATGTAAATTGGTGAATTGAACCAGTTACTTGTGCTAATGTAGTAAATCTTGTTTGTAAACTAGCAGTTACATTACTTACTGTTCCAAATCTTGTTTCAAATGAACTTGCTGAACTAATTAATGAACCAGTTACTGCTGCAATTTCAGTTGCTCTTGTCTCTAAACTAGCAGTTACCGTTCCTATTGTTCCAAATCTTGTTTCAAATGAACTTGCCGAACTAATTAAACTAGCACTTACAATTCCAATTTCAATTGCTCTTGTTTCTAAACTTGCCGTTTCTAAATTTAGATTGGTTATAGAAATCGTATTTGCAGATGCCGTTGAAATTAAAGACCCGCTAATAGTTGCTAAATCAATTGCTCTTGTTTCTAAACTACCAGTTTCTGTTTCTAATGCACTTAATCTTAAAAGTGCAGAAGAACTAAATGATTGTAAAGATGCACTTGCAACATTTAGAGATGCCGTAGTTTGATAAATGGATACTAATGAAGATGTTACACTTGCACTAAATTCATTTAACGAAGCAGTTGTTTGATAAATGGATACTAATGAAGATGTTACACTTGCACTAAATAAGTTTAACGAAGCAGTTGTCTGATGAATACTTGCTAAATCACCATTTACAGATGCAGTATATGAATTTAAACTTGCAGTAGTTTGATATATGGAAACTAATGAAGATGTTACACTTGCACTAAATTCATTTAAACTTGAAGTAGTTTGATTTAAACTTGCAGTAGTGAAATTGATAAATCCTAATTGTAATGAAGATGTAAATACATTATCTCCACCTGCTAAAAGTATTTTTGATTCATTCCCTTGCTTTCCTGCAATCCAATAATCGGTTGTTGTATCATATATTAATGAACCAGTTATTAATGAAGCACCGGTTGGGTCTTTTACAATGATACCTGCATTAGTAGCACTTGTACCATTTAATTCAATAATATTATCACCAATTTGAACTGTTGTAGAATCAAGAACAGTTTGAGTTCCTCTAACATTTAAGTTTCCTAAAATTGTTACAGATGAACCAGTTAATTCAATTGCAGTTTTTAATGATGCGGTATAAGATTGAATATTTCCTAATCGTTGTTCATGAAGAGATGCAGTTGAAATCAATGAACCACTTATAGTTGCTAATGATACTGCTCTTGTTTCTAAACTTGCGGTTTCATTTCTTAATGCATCCAATTGAACAAGCGCAGATGCTGATGCTAAATTTAAATTAGTTATGGAAACTGTGTTAGCTGATGCAGTTGAAATTAATGAACCACTTATAATTGCCAATGATGCTGCTCTTGTTTCTAAACTTGCAGTTACACTACCTACTGTTCCAAATCTTGTTTCAAAAGATGATGCAGACCCAATCAAAGAGGCAGATACTATACCAATTTCAATTGCTCTTGTTTCTAAACTTGCCGTTTCTAAATTTAAATTAGTTATAGAAACTGTGTTAGCCGATGCAGTTGAAATCAATGAACCACTTATAGTTGCTAAACTTGCAAATCTTGTTTCATGAGAAGATGCAGTTGAAATTAAAGAACCACTAATGGTTGCTAGACTAGCATTTCTTGTTTCAAATGATGATGCAGAACTAATTAAAGAACCAGTTACTATCCCAATTTGAGTTGCTCTTGTTTCTAATGATGCAGATGTAGTTTCTAATGAACCTACTCTTTGATTTAATGATGTAACATCTACACCATTTACACTACCTGATAAAGATGCAGTAACACTATTTGCCCACAATGTTCTCCATTTTGCACCACTTGTTCCTAAATCTAATGTTCCGTTTCCACCTGGAACTAAATTAGTTGTAAATACACCAGGAACACTAATGTTATCTCCTGATGTATTACCTAAAAATAAATTACCCGAAATTGCAACATCTCCACTAAACTAAGCATTAGAAGCAGTTATATTACCTGCCAAATAAAGTGAACCAGAGTTTACATCATCTAGTCTTACTAATGTTATTGGTGTAGTTCCGTTTGAAACTTGTAAAGAGTTATACCCTTTATGTAAGTATATCTCACCATCAACTAATGATACTGAACCCGAACCTCTCCTTATTTGAAATAATGTTGCCATTTTATACTTTTATGTTTCTTATAAATATCTTTAAATATTAAAATCCAAATCTCCCGCAGTTGATATGTATTTTGCTAAATGCATATAATTTGCAGTTATACTACCAGTAGTTACATTGATTGCAGATGAACTTACCGATAAGTAAGTATTGTTGTTGATTATAACATCAAATGAACCTGTTCTTGCTACTGCTTGTGTATTTCCGGTATTATCTTCTATAAAGTTTACCGTACCAGCTGCATCAGGGTCTAAATTAAAATCAAATGTATTTGGTCCTGCTGCTACACCTACCTCCGTTCCATTAACTAAAAATGAACCACTTACCGAAACTGAACCTGTAAATTGATGTGTATCATCACCCGTATCACCAAATTTATTGGAACCAGATGTATATAAAATAGATGAAGAAATTACACCTATATTGAATTGTCTTGCGTTTATTTCACCTAATACGGTTAGATTACCGTTTATGTTTCCATTATTTTCAATTATTAATGAACTACCAGTAATACTACCACTAACATCAATATTACCGTTTGTAATAATATCTCTAACAACATACAAATCTCTTCTTAAATTTGTATCTTGCGTTACTACCAATTCTCCAAATGAACCCGTTTGTGTTAAAGTAATAGAACCAGTATTGGTTGCATTTGTTGTTACAATTTCTTCAATAGAATTTGATGACCCCGAACGATTTAAAAAAACTTTACCATCGTAAGTGTTTATTGCTATTTCACCTACATTTAATGTAGATGTATTTGGTACTTTGCCTGGTGTGGCAGAGCGTTTAAGAATAATACTTTGAGCCATATATATGGATTCTATTGAATGTTATATAACAAAAAAGGGTAGTATATATATACCACCCTTATAAATATAATATTTTTTATTTAAACTTAAAATTGCCCTGCATCTAATAAAGAAGCAGATGCTTCTAAATTTGCCAATCTCGTTGCTATTGAACCACTAAATGCTAATACATCACCAATACCATACAGAGAACCACTAAATCCATTTGTAGTTGTAAATGTTCCTTTTAATTGTTCATTGTATCTAAATTCAACTGCGGTGTTTGTAGTTGCTACTTTGTAAAGAGAACCACTACCTTGTATGTATCCAATTGTTCCTGTATATGGGTCTGAATTAAAATCAAAATCATCAGGTCTCATTGAAGCAGTTACTCCCGTCAATTGAGCACCACTACCTATGAATACAGATGCTGATACGATTGATGCCGATACTGCTCCTGCAATATCAATATCACCATTACCAACAATATCACCAGTTACATAAACACCACCGGCAACATTTACATCATTACTTACAACCAATTCACCAAATGAACCAGTTTGTGTTAAAGTAATAGAACCAATTGTATTTGAATTTGTAACAACAATTTGTTCTATACTATCAACTGCTCCCGATTTGTGTAAAAAGGCAGTACCATCGTAAGTATTTAAACCAATTTCTCCAACAAATAATGAAGATGTGGTTGGAACACTTCCGGATGTATTAGAACGTCTTTGTAATATTTTTTGATTTGGTACGGCCATCAGTTTTTATTTTAGTTCGTTAAAAAATTATCCCCCCATATTTCAGAGGGGGTTTTATATTAGAACGAACCTCCGTCTATTGTATTACTCATTACAAAGTTAGAACCATCCCATTGAACTAAATCTCCTGCGGTTGTTGGTGCAGTTACGAATTCAATGTTATCAGTTGTTCCTCTAAATGCAATTCTTTTTGAGTTGCCACCATTTGATGGAACATTTAAAGATGCAGTTACTGCCGAACCTGTAATTGGTTTGTTAAATTGCCAAGCATCAGGAGTAGATTGGTAAGTAATAGTTGCACTTGCTCCTGCTACCTCAATACCTGCTCCGTTTGCAGCTGCTGCATTTGATGAACCACTTGCTAATGTTATTAACTTATCTTCAACTACTAATGTTGCGGTATTTAATGTTACTGTATTACCTTGTACTACCAAATCTCCACCGATAGTTACATTTGCAGTAGTTGTTACACTATTGAATGTTACATCGTTTGTAGTTCCAACTCCTTGTTTAGTACCAGTTCCTTCTAATACTGTAATTCTACTGTTTTGAGAAGATGCCGATGCTATTAAACTACCACTAACTGCTCCAATTTCAGTAAATCTTGTATTTGCAGATGCACTAAATGTGTTTAAGTTAGAAACGGATATGTTTACACTTGCAGATGTTGATTCTAAATTAGTTAATCTACCATCTTGTGTATCATTTGTAGTTTTAGCTGCCGATGCAGATAATATTAAAGAACCACTAACTGCACCAATCTCTGTTAAACGAGTATCAACAGAAGCAGTATAAGTTGCTAATGTTGAATCTTTTGTTAATTGTGAAGAACTGAATGAGTTTAAGTTTGTAATAGAAACTCTATCAGCACTCGCGGATAATATCAACGAACCACTAACTGCACCTATTTCAGTAAATCTAGTTTCTGCCGATGCAGTAAATGCGTTTAATGCATTTGTAGATGTATTAGATGATGTATATGAGTTTAACGCTGCAATTGATGTATTTACACTTGCAGTATTTGTATTTATATTTGTTATAGAAACTCTATCAGCTGATGCAGATAATATCAACGAACCTGTTATAGCTGCTAATGCTGAATCAAATGATGAGAATCCAGTTGTTGATTGTAAAGTAATTTGAGATGAACCACTAACTACCGAATCACCACCTGCTAAAAGTATTTTAGATTCAGAATTTTTTGCACCTGCAATCCAGTAATCGGTTGTAGTATCCCATAATAACGAACCAGTTGCAGTATTTGGTGCAGTTGCATCTTTTACCTGAATACCTGCGTTTGTAGCACCACTACCATTTAATTCAATGATATTATCTCCAATCTGAACCGTTGTGGAATCAACAATAGTTTGCGTTCCTCTAACTGTTAAATTACCTGGAATTGTTACATCATTTGTAAATGTAACATTTGCTCCACTTGCAGTAAATGCTGCTTTTAATGATGATGTGTAAGAGTTTAAATTAGAGTTTGCAACTGCTGCTGCACTTGCAGATAATATTAACGAACCACTAACTACTCCTATTTCAGTAAATCTTGTATTAGCAGAAGCAGTAAATGTATTTTGATTTGCGTTTGAAACTGCTGCTATACTTGCTGAACTAATTAAAGAACCACTAACTGCTCCAATTTCAGTAAATCTTGTATCGTAAGATGCAGTTACAGTAGCAACAGTTGATAATTGTGTGAGAACGGAAGCAGAGAATGTATTTAACGCAGTTACCGATGTTCCAATAGTTCCACTACCAATAGATGCAGATAATGCATTGATTGAAGTTGCAACTGATGCACTAAACGGTTGAATATTACCTACTAAATCTATTGCTTCGTTTGAACCACCACCTAACAAATATAAAGTTGGTAATACACCAGATGCACTAGCATAGTAAGGGACACCATTTAACATTCCGTTGTAAATATTCGCAGGGAATGTGTTTGGAGCAGTAGTTCCTCTTATAATACGGTTAGTTGCTTGAACCGTTCCGTCAGCAGGAACAATAAATGCAATAGCATTACCATTGGAGGCGGTTAGGTTGGTTGAACCCGATGCTATTACTATCTCACCTTTTTGTAATGAGCCAGTTACGGTAGATAAGGATTCTAAACTACCTCTTCTGTGTTTAATTATTTGTGCCATATTTTGTTTTGGTTATTCTCGTTTTATTCTCAACTTATAAATATCTTTTTTTTTCTATAACCGTTAAATAAGTTTATTTATTTTTACCACTCTCCCTGGTCTACAATTAGAGATGATGTAGTAGTCAATTCTGCATCTGTTGCATATGTATCGTTCAATGAACCAGTGAATTGGTTTAGTGAATTTAATATGCCAATAACTTGTGCCGAACCTGAAACTAATGTTGGTTTGTTTACTACATCTGCAAAATCAATTGAGTCTGCAAGTATTTCTCCAACTATTTGTGATGATGATATATTACCCGATGCTAATGATAAATTTACTTGTGCAGATGAACTAATTACACCCTCTGGTAATATTGCTTCAACATTATTTACAATAACATTTATAATCGATTGTGATAATGAAGTTTGCAATGATTGGGATACTGCATTTTGAACAGATGCAGAAAAGTCCGTACCCGTTGATGCCGCAGTTGTTAATGCCGAACCACTTTCTATTTGTTTTAATCTTATAAAGTTTGCCATAGATATAAATATCTTATTTTATATAAACTGCCAATGTGTTAAATGTAGATGTTAAAGAACTTTGTATAGTTGTTGCACTTCCTAACATCCCATATACTTGATTAGTTGTTCTATTTGTCCAACCACCCGTTCCCAATGCATTTCCACTTCTGCCATACGGGGCATCGGGATAAACATTTGTTGGACCGTTTGTAGTCCACCAGTTTGTAGTATCGTATAACCAATCAGGCGGTGCTGCTACTGGATAAGAAGATGCTGTCATTGATGTGTATCCTTTAATTGCAGACCAACTACCAGTCAATGCACTACCTACTGTTTTTAAAGTAGTTATTGGGTTGGATGTATTTATATCTAACACATTTGGATTTGAATAAACTGTTTGATGTGCAATACTACAATTTGCTAAATGTGGTTGAACCGATGCAGTTGATGCCATTCTCATAACTCTACTACATTGTGCACTTCCACTTACCCTATACCAAAGATTTTCCGCATTTCTAAAATGTTTTATAAATGTTGGAGTTTGTAAACTCCCACTATCTGCATTTGGATATGGATAACCTGTTTGTGTTGAACCCGATGGATTATATGATACTGACATCCAACCTCCACCATTATCAGTTTGGTTACAATAAACTTGTACCGAACTTGTCATTATACCAGTTTGTATGTAATACCACCCACTTGTTTGAATTCCAGCATCATATAATTGAGTTGCAGAAATGGCAGGATTGCCAATTGTTCCTAATGTATTGCCAATTCTAAATCCATTTTCAAATATTATTGCCATATCTTATTAATGTAATCTTTCTATTGAAATGAAGTTATTATTATAACTGCCGCCAATTATCAGAATAATTCTATATACTCTATTATTTGTATCATCTCTTAAAATGTAATTAGACATATCACCTTGTTGGCCAAAATTCCAATTAAACATCGAAGTGGTTGCAGTTGTTGATAAACTTGTGGTGCTAGAAGTTCCAGCCGAAGAACTCGATATACCTTGATAATGACCTGATATATATCCGGTTACCGTCCCACTCACAGTTGCTAAACTTAATCCCCTATTACCACTTGCCGGAACTTGTGCTTTGATATTATCTAATGTTACAAATGTTCCTGCATTTACAATACCACTTGCTTTCCACATCAATTCACCGGAAACACCTGTTGGAGTTTTAGCTAAATCAATATAAACACCTCTTGCATCACCACCTTGTTCAAAAATTCGTAATCTATCTCTATATGAATCTATTGTAATACCACTACCCGTAAGTGAATTGTTTGTTTGTGATTTTGCTAATGTCATTTCACCACCTTCATCACCACTACCTGTTCCTATTTGCAATGGAGATGTTGTTATTATATTTACCGAACCACTAACTCTTAATGAACCTGTAATTTCTACTAACCCATTATTCTGAACATATAAGTTACTACCACTATTTAAAGTTAGAGATGAACTATTTGCGGTAAATGATGAACTAACTACTGCAATTGAACTTACATTCAATGAACCTGTAATAGTTTGATTTCCGTTGAATGAGTTTGAACCAGTTGTTGCTACCGAACTTGTCCAAATATTTAATGAAGATGTATATGTTGCTAATGTAGTTGCTTTTGTATTTTCAGATGCGCTAAATGTGTTTAAGGCATTTATAGATGATGTTACTGAACCAGTTACCAAATATCTTAAATCAAATGAACTTGTCAATTGTGATGAACCACTAATAGTTCCCGCTGGTATTGCTCCTGATGCGCTTATAAATCCAAATGCAGTTATTTGTGCAGATGAAGATATAGTACCCGTTGGTACGGTAGATGAAGAACTAACAAATCCAAATGCCGTAATCTGTGCAGAACCACTAATAGTTCCCGATGGAACTGCACTAACACTACCACTTAAAGTATATCTTGTATCGTATGAAGATGTTAATTGTGAAGAACCACTAACAATGCCTCTACCAATAGTTTCATAAGATGAAGTTGCATTGTTTAAATTAGTAATTGATGTTACTAAACTTGCCGTTGAAATACTTGCAGTAAATGTATTTAAATTAGTAATTGAAGTTACTAAACTTGCCGTTGAAATACTTGCAGTATAATCATTAAATGCAGTTATAGTTACTAAATTAGCCGATGATGATATTATGCCTCTACCAGTGGTTTCATAACTACCACTTACAAATCCAAATGCAGTTATTTGTGATGATGCACTAATTGCACCATTTAAATTTGTCAAAAATGAACCGGTTTCACTTTCAATAATCCAACTACCACTTACACTTTCAATTGCATTTAATCTATTTACCAATGATGATGTTGATTGTGAAGCAGTGTAAGTATTTAAGTTATTTATAGATGTTACTAAACTTGCAGTTGAAATCGAAGCAGTGTAAGTATTTAAGTTATTTATAGATGTTACTAAACTTGCCGTAGATTGGGAAGCAGTATATGTATTTAAGTTAGTAATAGATGTTACCAAACTTGCAGTAGAAATACTCGCAGTATAAGAATTGAATGAAGATGTAGAAACTAAACCTGTGTTTTGTGATATTACACCGATTGTTGCTGCTACTGAACTACTTACAATTGAAACTTGTAAATCCGTTGCGAATGTAGAATCCAATGATGAACTCCAACTCTCTAAACTATCAACTCTATTATCTATTGATTGAGTAAATGTATTTAAAGAACTTAAATCCGTAGATTGTGAAACTATACCAGATGGTTTGTTTGCTATATTATCCCAAGTTGTTTGAGTAATACTTCCACTAATCACATATCTACTATCATATGAAGATGTTAGTTGTGATGAACCACTAATTAACCCATTAAAAGATTGCTCATTTGTTGCTGCAATAATTCTACTATTTACAGATGTTGAAAACTCATTAAATGAAGATGTTTGTAATCTTGCATTTATTCCGTTTGTAAATGCAGAATTTAATGTAGTTTGTGAAGATGTAAATGAATTTAATGCAGATATATCAGTTGCAACATTTGCAGATGCAGTATAACTTTCTAACGAATCTAATCTCAAATCCGTAGAACGAGATACCATATTTACAACGGCATCTTCTAAAACATCTAATGTAATTTTATATGTAGCACCATTATCTACTCCTAAAACATAAGTGTTTAGAGAAGCAGATGTTAGTGTATTTAATTCAGATATTTTTCTAGTTTGTCTTATTGCCATTTTAAATTATTATATCAAAGTTATCATCTTCGGTTATCAAATCACCTAATTCTTCTGTTGTAATTTGAACATTTGCCAATTTACCTATAACATAAATATCACTCGCTTGTGTATTTTCAAAATCAATGTAGTTATCTAACAATGTCACAACCACATCATATCCAATTTGTTTTACTGTATAATCCGATGGTATTTTTAATCCAAACAAAAATACTTCAAAATTATATGATGTTGGCTCTTCCGTTCCATATGCTAAATTTACATTGTATATTGTCAATGTATTGTTTACCGAATCAATTGAGTCTACTGCTCTTTCTATATTTCTAGCACTATATTCAAAAATTTCAGAATGAAAATCGTTTATAGTATTGGTATTATTTACCAATTTAATTGGATTTGGATTTGAACGAGTTTGAGATTGAAATGATTGTGAAGATGGTAAATCTACATTCAACAAACTTGATGTTAAAAAAGATTGTGTATTTAAAGAATGTATATTGGTAATTGGATTAAAAACCGTATTTCTTGCTCTTGATTGAAATGATTTGTTAGTTGGTATTTCTATATTCAATAAACTACCAGATAAATCTAAATTGACAAGATTTTGTGGATTGATTTTTGAAATCACTCTATTTAATTTTCTCGCATTTGATGAAAATTGTTTAAGCATACTTTTCTAAATCTCCTTTTATTTCAATATAATCTTCCGAATCCAATTCATATTGAAAATTACTTTTTACAAATTTAACCAATAACCCTCTATTACCTGCTTCAACTATATAATCATCATCTCCTATATTTTGTGAATTTATAAAAATTGAAAGTCTGTTTTGTGAATTTCTTATTTCAATTTCTCTCAATACATCTACAAATCTATATCCTATTGCTTCAAAAATCCAATATGTAGAATCTGTTAAATTATTCGGAGTTAAACTTACCACTAATGGAGTTCTGTTTATTTTTTTAGTTATATCCAATAATGTTCGTTTCATTACACATCAACAAATTTACCAGTTATAGTTATTTCATCATTTGTATCCACAGTATATCCAATTCCTGCTGGTAAAAATGTTATTTGCATAGAGTTTGATGTAACAGATAATGTAAAATTATTTGTTTGTAAAACTCTCTGTCCGTTTACATACACTTTTACATCATAAGATATACTACCAATGGTTAAACCACCACTAATTACGGATACAAGTTGGTCAGGAGTTTTAATTAATTTAATTCCTGTAAATGTAACAACATTATCCGAACTTGGGTTTTCAATTTTACTGCTATTTAAAGATAAAAAATCAATTAAATCTTTATTATCGTAATATGGAGATGGAGTTGTCAATAATCCTTCTAATCTACCATTTGCAGTTACATCTGTTTCAGTTGATACAACTACTTTTTTAATAGACATTGATTTTTTAGTAGTTGCTTCCCCATCAAATGTTTCTGGTAATAGATATGCTTTTACATTTAGTGAAAATTCTACTCTGTTTATTCTTTCAGTCCCCTCACCTACTTCATTTACAATATTATATTCACCTACTTCCGTTCTGAATTTAAAAGTATCCTTATCTCCCCAATATTGACCTGTAAAATTTAAGTGTTCTACAACCGTATTTAAATGTTCTGTATAAGATGTCCAACACATACAATCGTAGTTTAATTCTACATATTCTGGCATCTTTATATTATAAATTTCATATTTAGGTTGTGTGTTTTTACCTAATAATGTAAATCTATCATATTTGTTATCCTTTGAATATTTTGTAATACCAGAATATGAAACTTCTCTTTTAATCATAGGCATAGATTCATCCTTTGCGATAGAAGTTCTTCTTATCATAAAAACTGGTAATTGTATTTGACCTTTATTATCTCTAAATACACCGTCTCTTCTTGCACCTTTCCATCTTTCCGAATTACCATAAATTACAGGTATTTTCAATGCAGTTCCATTGTTATCCAATGTTGGTAAAACTGTATTTTCCAAATAGGACATCATTGCATAATCAATATCGAAAAGGGAGATACTTTGTTTTAAGTCTCCTTTTTCGGATTTAATTTGATTTGCTCTATTTAAATTTGGTCTTTGTGGATTTGTAGACATATTAGTTTATTCTTTCTTCTATATTCAAGTCTGATTTTCTTACCATAAATGTAGAGCAAACTATACTGAAATTGTTTTGAGTTTGTCCACCTACAAATTGTGTTTCAGATGTATTATCTATTTGATAATATGATTCATCAAAG
>JACCDL011133673.1_pt1 | contig 12520 bp, 18 predicted proteins | sample 7441931 | NCBI WGS metagenome assembly JACCDL01 (sample SAMN15323437, study PRJNA562643) | freshwater metagenome | isolation source: river surface water | place: USA:Blue River Watershed | collected 2017-08-16 | reverse complement strand
TGTAAGATGAGGTAAATTGGTGAAAACTCGATGTTAGGGTATATGCTGCAGCATGTGAGGTTGATACAGCATTTTCTGCTGTACCTGAAATTGTGGCAAATAAGGTACCTAAGACTCTTAAATCACCCGAAATTTCACTTGAGCCCGAAACCGACAGGGAACCCGATACTTGTGGATCAAAAATATTCATCTAAATATTGTGTTATTTTATTTAGATAAATACTTTATTTATGAGTTATTCTTTCTATTACAATAAAGACATTTCGAATAACTTGGGTCTTTTTTCCTTAAGTAGATTAATTTTGTCTTCAGATAAATCAGAAAGTGTTAAATCATGGCCCTTGCCCATCAAAAAATTAAAACCACTTATCCCCTGATAATTCATAAAAAAATCGAAGATTATATTATTGTATTTTGGGTCTGGTTTTGTATTATAATCCCCCCTAACTTGATTTATAACACCATTTTTACTAATCACAACCAAAATTCTACTAAAATTATACCCAAACTCATCAAATTCCCTTAATTCTATCAAATTTTGGTACGGATTAACTCTACCACAATTGTTTAACCTATAAGCCGTTTCTTCATTAAAATGTGTTTCAAGATCCACCCAATAATACCCAACATTATTTAAACGATAATCGAGTATTATTTTATTTCTTTCAACATAATTTTTAATTGGGTACGTTTTATGCATTTTTTTTAGCCACTGATCATATTCTGATTTCATGTCTGATATTTTAACATCATTTAAACCATCATATTTTCCACTATTTATAAAATCAACGTAATTTGATATTGTATAAGCAATATCTGAAACAAACTTTGTTGATTTTTGTGAAATAGATATCATTTCCTTATCTATTTTTTCTAATATATAATCTGAATGATCACTAAAACGATCCCTAATATATTCTATATTTTTTATTACTGAAGCCATAGTTATATTAACGAAGTGAACCTTTGGTCCCCCTCATTTAATCTAATTTTAAATAAATCAGAATTTATATATTTTTCATATAATTCTTCTTTAAGTTCTACTTGAAGATATTGAAATAACTCTAATGCAATTTTTTTATTTTTATCAATAAATAAATCTTCAAAATAAAAAACAGGATACCCGTTTTTCGAAAATTCGTGCATTTTTTCAGAATCACTAATTAAAATAGTTTTACTTTTTTTTAAATCTTCCGCAGTTATATTTGAAAGGTCGTAATATTGTTTTTTTTGCCAACTATATAAGTCCTTTTTTTTCATATGATATGTTAAACTTTCACTCTGCAAGTCTTTGTTTTTTCTATCCAAAATAATAACTTTATCAAAATAATTAAAGAACCATTCCCAATAAGAATCCTCATCATTTAGGTATTTTTCGGGTCTTTGAAGTTCACTTACAAATGTTTTAATAAAGATTTTTTCCTTATCTTTAAAAAAATCAACGTCATAGACTTTTAACCCGGCAGGTTTTCTCCAATAAGCATTGAATGGTTCAGAAATACATAGATATTCATAAGAATTAAGTGATTCTTCTATTAAATGATATAGACTAGTTGATCCACTTCTAGCTGATGTTAAAATGGCTAATTTCATATTAGTTTTTTTTGTTTATCTAGTTTATAATACTCAAAATCAGTATTATTCATCCAAATATTAAGAGCACAACGAATTCCAGTTTTTACTGGCATAACACCATGATAAATTTTATTACCCTCAAAGGTCACACCTTCCCCCAAACCCAAATGTATTTTAGTAATTGCAGTTTCTAACTGGCATTTCGTATCTGATAACACAAATCTACCATCATTATAACCATCTGTTAAAGATATAACTGTTGTGTAATTCGAGGTTTTATCTAAGTGTAGGTCTAACCTTCTATTATCATAATAACGAGTTAAACTGACGTTAATATTACGTATGTTAAAATCGTCAAATGATTGTACTTGTAATATGTTATTCAAAACATATTCTTTGTATTCTTGGTCATATATTCTTCTACAATCCCAACTGTGTTCCTCATCTTTAAAGTAAGAGAATTTTTCACCGTTTTTAATTGCAAAATCTATTAAGTATTCGCATTGCTCTTTTGAGAAGAACGTGTTTATTTTATAATTCATATTAAATATGAATTTTTTACTGTGTCATGTGTTAATAAATTATTTTCACTAATAAATCGATATAATTCATTGGCTATTAATTTATACCCATTATTATTTGGGTGTTTACCCATTGTTGTTTTTACCCAATAACTATTGTCTTCCCAGACATCTTTTCTTTTTACGTCATTTAATAAATTTACCATGGTTTTGTCCCCAAACCCCCAATATCTATTTTGATTAATTAATTTTGTTTTATCAATAGTCTGATCAATATTTTTATTAATCATATTGTCAAATGCATCACAAAAAATATAATTAATTCCTAATTCGTTAAACATAAATTGAAGATATAATATATAATTTTGATTTATAATATCATAGTAAGCATCATTAAACAAATTATTAATATAATAATCCCTAAAATTCTTTTCTGCTCTATTATAATTTATATTACCGCCGCCCATACCATCAAAAATAAATTTAAATAAATGTTCCTTGGCTTTGTATCTTTTACCCCATATATTAAAATTATTCTCATTTGGGAAAAATGGTAAATCGTCCCTTAAGGATGAGCTCCACATTATAACAACAAAATCATCTTGAGAGATGATTTCATTTTTTAGTTGGTAACAAACAGTATTGAAAATTAGATTGTTTGAAAATGCCCCCACACCATAATTCTTAAAATCACATTCAAGCAATTCTGATAAGTGTTTTGGCCAGCAATATTTTTGCCTTATTGCTGTCTTTTGTTCTGGTATGTCTGTTGCTTGTTCCTCATTTAAATTACCCCCAACACCTTCAGTCCAACTATCACCAAATGTAACTAACCTCATAATTCATGGAATTATGATAAATGCTTTAACTTTATTGCATCAACAACAGCTTGGAAAGCATTTGAAATTTTAGTTTTTAATGCCTGATTGATTGGTGTAATATTAGTTTTGATTGTTTGTGCTGGTCTTTCTACTCTTTTTTTAATTGCCATAATTTTTTTGTATTTTTAATGATTTTATATTATATTTTTTCAATACCCCCACCACTACAAGTTCCACAATACCATGAATGACAGTAGTATCCGCAATAATTCCAAGGGCACCAGCATGAGTTGTGCATCACACCGAATAAACCATCACCAATATCTACTAAGAATAAATCTGAAGGCTCGAAATCTAAATCATATATCGTCTTGATAGCATATTCCATTTCTAACCCAGTAATTTCAACAGTTGTTAATTGATTGGTTTCCGGATTCATTACAACCATTTTATCACCAACGTACATTTTATTAACTTTTTCAAATCTTGTTTCAGTAGAACCAGATTCTTCAATATAGTATTTACAGCTAGGTGAATCGGACCATGTTAACCCATTTGCTAAGGTTATTCTGATAAACATTGTATCAACATTAACAGATTGTTTACCTATTAATTCTGACTGTACGACCTCTAACGTCTCGTTACTTTTTTGTAAAGTACCATCCCATCCAAAAACATCAAGAACTTCTTCCTCAAAATTACCCGCATTGTTACCGTTATTATCCTGGAAATTGATTGATTTAATAAAATCCCCCAATTGTATTGTATCAACGTCTTGTAATGTTCCGTTGTAATTTAAAATCATAGTGTCATCGTCAACGTGATAATCAATTGTAGCAAAGTTACCTAGTTCTTTTGTGACATATTTGTATCTTGTCTTTTGATTAACTCTTGTTGTTCCATTTACAAATTCATTTTGGCTAAATGTCAATGGAATAATAGTACTTTGTCTATAACCACCCATATTAACAACATCTAAAGATGGACCATAAATTATATCAATACTTCTAATAATAGAATATCTCCCATCAACAAGATTGTTATCATCATAAATAAACTCTTGTAATAAGGAACTTTCAGCGATATTTTCTTTTACCGTGTCAAATTCAGCTTGATTAGTCACAACATGTAATTCAGGGTAATCCATACCGTTATATTGTGGGCTTCTTGGTTTAATAATCAAATTAGGATGATCTAAACTAGCATAATCCACAGAATGTATTTCATTTACAGCCAAAACACCAGAACTAAAATACGTATCTGGGGTATATGTTGATCCACTCATTAAGTTAAAGAACTCAAACTTATCAGCACAATATGTTTCATCAACTAATGCTGTGGTATCAAAGGCTTGTCTTAGAATGAATTTATTTGGCGAGTCTTCGATATATGGTACCGTAACCGAATTCCTAGGTACAACATACGCAAAATAAGTAATGTTTAGTTCTGTACACTTTTCCTTTAATTTTTCCTCAAATCTAAACTCACTTGGTAGTGGAGCATATGAAGTACTTTCAGTATATATAAAGTGTAATTCGTTGATGTTATTTGTGGTTAAAACGGTAAAAAATGCGTCATAATCCAACATATCTGCACCAGAATTGTAGATTGTTGTATTGGTATTAATCTCCAAAATCTTTACAGAGTCGTTTTTTTCTAATAAATCGGTACCTATAATAGTTCCTTTCATAATATTTAGTTTATTTTAATATAAATATTTATTTTTTATTTTTAAATACTCCCCATATATTATATCAAGGTCATTTTTTCTTTGGGGAGATCATAAAAATCATATATTTTATTGTATCTGTCTTTAAAGTCTTCATCTAATTTTAAATTACAATCAATATGTTGGCTGGAATTAACTTTTTTTAGGTTAAATGGTTTCCCGATTTTATCAGAAACCCAACTTTCCATGGAACTTAAATCTTTCATATCAAACCATATAATATCCTTATCGTGGTTGTGCCAATATGAAAACGGGGTAATTAGAATACCAATTATGTTAATAATATATTCCTCGGAATATAATGTTACATTCTTAAAGTTAGTTACAGGACGCTTAATTAGTTTATTTTTTAATAAAAAATCGTTTATTAGATGTATTTTTTTTTCTGATGAAGATATGTCAGCAGTTTTATAGAAAAAAAGTTCATCTAAGGTCATATTTTTAAAATATTCGTATGCTTCTAACGCATTAGCTCTTTTTAGATCAAAAATAACATGTTTATATAATGAGTAAAAGGCTTCATGTCTATCTCTTTTAACCGCAATTACTGGGTAGTTAAAACCAAACTTTTTTCTAAGTAAATGTAAAACTTCATGACCATGACCAATTACATCCATTATATTCTTTTCGTCAACACTCTTAAAATCTATTTTAGAATTAATATTATTCCAGTCGTCAGTCATATTTTTTATTTCCAAATCATGTAAAATACATGAGTAATGAAATGAAGTTGAGCCGCACCTGGGTAGATTTACATATATGAATTTGTTATCTATTAACATTTAAATTATTGTTTTTATATTTGATTCTATTATCGTTATATTACCAGAAACTGAGATTCTTTCAACCCCAGGACTATAAAATGGCGCAACATAATGCATCAAATATGCTGGAAATATAATCATTTCACTTTTTTTGGGTTTATGTTCAATCACATTTATCGGTGACAATAATCTATCTATCATTCGGTTTTCAGCAGCAACCTCTAATTGAGTGTTATCACCATAAAAAAAAGATATTGTACCTGGATGATATGATTTTTGACTAAATGGTTGTTCATTTGTTATTTCTTCTGGGAAATCTAGATAAATAACAAATGATATTTGACCCATAAAATGTCTGTGCGGCGGGTTATGTTCACCAGCCTTTTGTCTATTAATCCATAAACCATTCAATATTGTTTTATAGTTATTTTCTTCAATACCTCTATCAATCCTAGTAAATTCAATATACTCTTTTATTTTTTCTAAAATCCTAGCCTCAAAAATATTCACCAATGATCTATAATACATTTTTTCATCTTCAATATGGCCCGCTAATTGTTGTCTAGCATCGGTTTTTTGTTTTAAACCTTCTGACAATAAATTAATTCTAAATTCGTCATCAATTTCGGTGATAAAGACTGGAGGCCCAAATTTTAATTCTCTCATATAAGACTAATTGTTTTTTTTATATTTTCAAAACCGACATTACCCGCAAAAACAATTCTATCCTGAGTCGATTTTAATGCACTATTTGGGGAATGTGGTAAATCACCGTGCATAATTAATAAATCCCCCTCTTCTGGTAAAATAAAATGCTCTTTTTCATTTTCATCCATAAAATAGAGAACACCATCTTCACCTTCTAAATTATTTGGCATTTGTATGTAATAAACATATGTATAAGCCGGTTCAAAATTACCATTAACTTTATTAATGTCAGTATGAACATGATATTTTAACATCTTATCCATAAAGTTAGGTTGTTTTGGGTTTTGTGCCCTTACAACATTAACCCAACCATCTGTTTGCATTCTATTATATGGTGTTTGAGTTTCATTGTATAAATCAATACAGTTTTTTATACAAATTTGAATAACTTCATCTAGTTTATTTTTAATTTCAATCTTACCTAAAAAATTTAGATCATCATAATTCATAATATATCCATAACCATCAGTCATAACATCTGGCTGAGATTCTATTACTTGATTACATATTTTCAACAATTCCTCTTTATGCGGTATCATATCAAGTAATTTGGTTTTATATAAAACCGTCTTATCTGAAAAATAAAGGCTCTCAATCATATTAATTCTTTTATTGTTTTTTTCTTATTCTTTCTGAAAATGGTTAAATAATTGTTCACAAAGAAGGTTAACTCATTTGGTGATGTTTCTTCCAATTCAAATGATCTCAATAAATCTATATCAGTACTTACCGTTATTGAATTATTTTTATCTAATATTTTTTTTAATTTTAATGGGATTGGTTGTGTTGTACAATCTCTCCAAAATTGCGTGTCATTTCTTTCACACAAATAATGATATCGAATAAACAACAAATTTTGTTCATATATCTCTCTGCACCATTTATTGTATTTTTCTTTATAAAATTCGTTAAAACCAAAATCTATTAATCTTTTTAACTGCATTATTGTGGACATTAATGAAGTTGCTTCTAATGGTTCAATAAACCCATATGATAAGCCAATCGATATAGAATTACCTATCCAACTTCTTTTAAAACTACCAGGATTAAAATCAAATACTTTTTCAACCTTTATTTCATGACCAAAATAATCTTCCACTTCCTTTTTAGCTTCATCTATAGAACAATGTTTACTACTGTGAACATAACCACATCCCCATCTATGTTGTAAAGGAATATTAAACATCCACCCATTATTCATGGATATCATTTTTGTTTGTGTTTTATCATTGATATCATACTCATTTTTTTGTGGTAAAAAGAAATTAATGGATTTGTTCAATATTAAGAATTCAGAATAATCTTTCCACTTTTCTTTGTGAACACCATCAATTATTATCTTAGAAAATCCACTACAGTCAAATATAAAATCTAGTTCAACTTGTCTATTATCATTCAAATCTAATGCGGTTATCTGATCGTCATAGTGTTTAAAATTTAAAATTTCACCATCAATCCATTCCACACCTCTAGTGATTGCAATTTCTTTAAAATAACCTGCAACTAACCTTGCATCAAAATGATAAGCATTAGTTTTCTTTATTTCATTAAAAGATCCTTCAAAAAACATATGTTTGGATAATTCATTATCATTAACCCAGTTATAAAAATGTAAGCCACTTTTTATTGTTGAATTAGTTCTATTAAAAAATTCTTTCTGGTCTATGTCTAGTAACGAAAGCATTCTACCAAAATTTGGTGTGCTCCCTTCACCGGCGCCAAGTATACCGATTTTAGAACTCTCTATTAATGTTACAGATGTGTCTTTCCAGAATTTATTAACCACTAAAGCCGTTAACCAACCCGCAGTTCCGCCCCCAACAATTACAATTTTTTTCATAATAAATTAATCTTTTTAGTTGACGATGGCCAAACATTTATGGAATAACGTGTTCCAGATTCAATAACATCAACAGAATGTGATATGTTAGGGTCAAATATGAAAACACTACCAGCTATTTTAGGGACAACATATTCGATTCCCTCAATTATGTATCTAACATTACCAGCAACATAATCATCATTTAATTGTATGATATATGTTAATGTGGCCCCCGATATTATTTCGTGCCTATCTTCATGCCATTCTAAAAAATCTCCCTTTGAATATTTGTTAAATGAATATTTGTGTATTTTATTATATTCGATAGAATTAAATGGTTTTAATTCATTTGCTAAATTAATGATCTTTTTTGTTAATGATTCTAATATCGGTTCTAATAATAATTCATCTACAAAATAACAACCCATTCTTTTGTTACCTTCATATTCTAAATTAGAATCAACAATTTTACCGTCTACAAATTTGGAAGATTTCATTTGAACTAAAGAATGTGATTCACCCATTTTTATTATGGTTTCACACTCTTCTTGTGTAAGTAAATTTGTTATTAAACGGTTGAACATTATATAAGAGTTTGTTTAGCACCATTATCTTTTATTAATAAAACTTTACCAGTTAAAGTTTTTTTAATCCCTTTGGTAACAGGTGTAGTTCTTTGATTTAGATTAGAAAAAAATAAAACTAAATGCCCCGCTCCGTGATTTACTTGAAAATAATTTTCTCCATTATTTATTAAAAATTGAAAATACCCCTCTTCATATTCATTATTCAATTGAATCATAAATGATATAAAATTATCATCATTTGATTTGAAGTCATGATACTTTTGGTCAACTTGATATTCATTAATTTTAATGTCAGTAAAATCACTTAGTTTAAACCCTTTGAATTTTATTGAAAAATGCTTTTGGATCTCATTATGAATCTTTTTATTTAAAATATTTTGGTCATAATGGCCTGATAATATTTTACTACATTCGTGTTCATCAATAAAATTCAACAATAACTTTATTTTTTTATTTCTCATCTTTTTTTAATCCGTATTTAATCCATTTATACCATATTCTTTCATGAATATAATATTGAATTGGTTTATAAACTAACTCTGCTATACTAAAAGCAGCGCCAATTTTTACTGACCCACTAACCCACCACATTACCACAAAACCAATTAATGTACTAACGATTCTATAGGATATAGTTTTTACTATATGTCTTCTACGCTCTACTACCATCTGAATTTATTTCTCCTTTTCTGATTTTAGTTCCACTTATTTCAGCAATTTCTGTTGGAGGTTCGTGATATATTACATCATAACCAACACCTCTTCCATAATTAACTGACTCAATATCTGGGATAATAGATATCATAATCCTATCCCAATTGTTTTGAAAGAATGATTCGTTTTGCAACATAGACAATACTTGCTGTGCGGTTTTTGGGTTATTCTCATCAACTTGTACATCTCTAATCGCCACCCAAACGTTTTTTCCTTCATTTAATTGTTGATTAATTAACCATTCGTGTCCAGCATGCCAATTTTGCCATCTTCCGATGTACATTGCATATTTTTTCATAGAAATATAGTTTTAAGTAATTTGTTAGTGGTTTCTTCTATTGTTTGATTTGTAGTATCCAAATCTAAGTAATTTTCGGTAGGTGGTTCGTATTCATTAACTGCAAAATGTTCTCTACCCCTAATTTCGGAAGTATGAACATAGATTTCTACAACACCGTTTTCTGATTTAAATTTTTCTCTCTGATCTTTATAGGGTGAAACTAAAGAAACAACAACCGAATATCCTTTGATACTCAAGAACTTAGCGATATCCTGAGCTCTTTCAATGTTTTTTCTTCTACCAGCTTCCGAGTAATCTTTATTTATAAAAATATCTCGCAAATCGTCTCCATCAATATGAACCCTTGATGTTAATGGGAGCTGTTTCATTAATTCTAGTGCTAGGGTTGTTTTACCCGATCCAGGCTGTCCTGTAAACCAATATATCATACTCATAATATAATGGTTTTTTTCGGAAAAACCAAATCTTAATGGTTGTAAATAAATGGGTCTTTTTTTCTAAGCTCTTCCAGTTTTTTCTTCAATTTCTTTTTCCTTTTGTAATCCTCAATTTTTGATTTTACCCATTCTATAAGTTTTTTCATATCAATTTTGGTTTTTGCTTTTCTAAAATTATGTTTTTAAAATATTCGGCCTGTACTTGATGCCCCTTTTCACCAAAATGGTTATCACCAACTTCACCATTTGTTTCATGTGAAATGTATTTTGCCCCCAAATTAAGTAGTTCATTTATTATATAATATTCTGGGAATTCAACAAAGAAAGACCAATAATATAACTTAAATTTAACCAATTTTGATAAATGGTTTATTAGTTTCATCCAATTATAAACTTCATCTATCCATAATTGACTATCCCTATTTATAAGCACCTCGTCTAACGTTTGTTGTGATATTTCACTTAAGTCAAAATTTTTGTTTGTTTGCCAAACATTAACACTCCTTAATTGATTTTTTGATTTACTGTATAATCTAAACCTAAACACATGAGACCAACCTATAATTACAATATCCTCTGATGTTATTTTATCTGAGAGCTTACAAAAATTTTCAAATATTGAGTAGTTGTCAAATCCATTTTGTGCGGTGTTAACTAACTCTAATCCTAAATCCTCTGACAATATTTCAGACCAGGTTAATGGGAAATTACCTCCCCTAAATTCATAATATTTCTTCATGCCCGGATTAAATAATGATTTTTCACCAAAAACCGAGCTAAATGAACAACCGAAAACATATAATTTACCCATAATTTATTTATATATTAGATAATTTCCGATTACTAAAAAATCCATTTCAGTATCATTAAATGTATCGATAGCGTCTTTGGGGGTCAATACCATCGTTTTGTCTTTAATATTAAAAGATGTGTTTAATAAAATTGGATACCCGCTTAATTTTTCAAATTCTAAAAGTAGATCATGAATTATGGTATATCGATAAACTGTTTGTACTCTCGCACTACCATCAATATGAGTAACTGCCGGTAACTTATCAATGTATTCGTCTCTTACTTTAACTATTTGATTCATATATGGTATGTCATCAAACATTTCAAAGTATATGTTTTGTTTTTCTTTTACAACCATCGGAGCAAATGGTCTAAACCCTTCTCTCTTTTTAATAACTTTATTAATCTTGTCCTTCATTCCAGGTAATGTTGGATTTGCTAAAATTGACCTATTACCTAGTGCCCTCGCTCCAAATTCAATATGACCTCTATACCAACCAACTACTTTACCATTTTTTAATTTTTCAGCGACCTTCTTTATTAACATTTCTTCAGATCTAAATTTAAAGTATTTTAAATTTTTTGAATTTTTAATAAAATCATCAAAATAAAAATGAGGGCCTAGATATGGGTTTTTGGGAATTCTTTCTTTTAATTTTTTGTTTTTAACCATGTAGTGAACACAAGCGCCAATAGCAGAACCAGCATCAGAAGGTGCTAATGGTATCCACATATTGTTGAAGTGACTATTATTAATAATCTTACCGTTAGCTGTACCGTTGTAGGCGCATCCTCCAGATAAACATAGATTAGTGTTATCAGTTATAATTGATATAGATTTAAGAATATCAAAAAGAATTTCCTCGTATCTTTTTTGTACCGCTGCAGCTAAATCTTTGTGTACTTGTGTTATTTCACCATCAACAGATCGAGGGTCTAAATCCAATAATTCCAGTAGGTTATGATTATACATGTACTTTGTAGAAGTGTCCCAACAAAATACATCCATATTACAAGTAAGTTTACTGTTTTTATATGTAATTAATTCTCTAACTTTATCGATATAGTTTTCTGGATCACCATAAGGTGCTAATCCCATAACTTTATATTCACCTTCATTAGGTTTAAAACCTAAGAATGATGTCATAGCAGAATAAAATAACCCTAAAGAGTGTGGATATTCAGCCATTGATACGTAATCAATACCAACATTGTCCGCTAAACCCATCGATAGGGTATCAACCTCACCTACGCCGTCTATGGATAAACAAACCGCATTTTTAAAGCTTGAACTATAAAATGAATAATACTGGTGGGCTTCATGGTGCGTAGAATAAAACACATTATCAGAGTATTTCCTTAATTCCCTATTTAAATCAAATGTGTTCTTTTTGATTTTATAATAAGATTTAATAGAGTATAATGGATTGCTAAATAATTGAGGTTTGATATTATCTATTACCCTTTTTAACTTCAATTTAGGGTCCTCATAGAAACATATCATTTCAATTTCTTCACGCTTTATTTTATATGTTTTAATTATAAAATTAAGAGCGTGGTGGGGAAACGAAAAATCATGCTTGATACCGGTAAATTTCTCTTCTTCACATGCAAAAATAAGTTGTCCATTTTTAAATAGACAAACCGATGAGTCGTGATAAAATGCGGAAATACCGATTATATATTTCATATTATATTCTCTAAATAAATAAGCTCATCTTTGATTTTTTTATTATTAATATTCAGGTG
>JACCDL011191122.1_pt1 | contig 12526 bp, 4 predicted proteins | sample 7441931 | NCBI WGS metagenome assembly JACCDL01 (sample SAMN15323437, study PRJNA562643) | freshwater metagenome | isolation source: river surface water | place: USA:Blue River Watershed | collected 2017-08-16 | reverse complement strand
TCAAGTATTCTTGCAATTATTTTTTTTTCAATACTATTGAAGTTAAATTCGAAAACACATGATATTTTTGTCATTTACAGCCGTTGATTTGGGCGAGGAAATTGATTATGCAGAACGATTCGTACTGTATTGTCCGTATACCGGAAATAATTTATTGGAAACGGGTTGGGAGTATCCTCCTGAATTACTCTACCTAGAAAATAATTTGGTTGGTGAGCCTGAGTTTGTTTCAGAGGAAATTGAGGTGATTTACCAGCGTTACTTGGATGCAAGTGATGATGAGGAGTTCGAGTACTCTTATTTTTTAGACTATTTAGCCGACCAAGAATCAGAGAACTCGAGCATGATGAAGTGGGATATTGCTCACCCTGACGGATCATTCGGTGATTTTATTTCAGTGGTTTACAGGAATTACATCTGCTAATTTTGGACGATATATTTTTGTACCATTTGAAGTTTCTGACTAACGCTCCACGTTAGTTTTGTTTGTTTCATATATAGTTCAAATTAATTGGTTTTTCAATTAAGACAAACTGTATTCAATTTTTTCTCTAGTCTATAAGGGGACTATTATATATCAATTGGCAGTATATTCTATTTATAGATCTCAATCCACTTTCCATATAATTTTGGCTTTCTCAAAGAGAAAATTTGCTCGGTGATTGATTTTGCTTTCGTCCCAAATGTCTTCTGTTAAATAATGACTGAAAGTTTCTAGTCCGCTAGCATATTGAATTAAACCTGGGCGACTATTCGTACCGTTCTTTTTAATTTCCCAGTTTGAATCTCTTATTGAAGAATTCAATGAAGATGGAATTATAGTTAGATTTCCTATCGTCATCAATACCGCATTTCTTTCATCTTTCTCTTGCTGTGTGACAGCGCCAGACCAATTGTTTTGCCATTTTTTTGGCATTACATGCTCAAGACTATAACTGTTGAGACCTAACATTGCTGTTGAGTGTAATGATCTATTTCTCAATTTTGATTCGATGAAATATAGAATTCCCGCTGCTTGTTTATTTACTAACTTTGAATATTTAAAGCCTCTTTCTAACTCAATATCTGTTGGTAAATAATTATTGTCCGTAGAACTTCTATTTTCAATATACTCCTTTAATTTCTTTAGGCTCAATATTTCGTTATTAATTAAACTCTCAGAGAAAAGCGAATTGTAATTTTTCGTGTTTGAGTGACACACCATTCTTCTTAATAAATAAGATTCTAAAAATCCAAAAATTGCGTTCTGCTCCGCAACGGAAGAAACGTTTTTTAGAATGTATAAGACGTAAGGTATTATCGTGGTGTTTTCTAAACCAAAAATTATTGCATTAATTCGATCCATAGAACTTTCTGTAGGTAGTTCGGAACTTAAAACTTCTAGGTTGAAATTGTTTTTAAATAACAGGGCATGATGCTTTATCTCTTCTATTAACTCTTGCTTGTCAATATCATATTCATTGATAAAAGATTTATATGAATCGAATAATCCATCAACTTTAGTATACTGTTTTTTATCCTCTGTTTTAACTGAATACTTGTTGTCTTGTATTTTGATTTGAAGAAAAGAGTAAAAGAATAAGTCTGTAAAATGTCTTTTAATTCGGCCTGCCACAATTTCTGTATCCCAATATTTTTTTGTTTCATCATCCGCTTCAAAGATGTTTTTCCAAAAGGTCAAATACTTGTTATAGTCGTTGCGCCCGAAAAAATAATTTTTTAAAAGTTCTGCAGTTGTTAACCGGACACCTAATGAATTAATTGTGTCAAAAATTTGCTGTTCATCATCATCGAAGCTCAAGTCAATTCCAACAAACATTATATTGGTTAGAATATTTTGAGGATTTAGTTTGCTAACATTTACATTTTCTTTGAAAAACATATATGCCATTGAAATGTGGTCTGTGGCTGTTATTGCTATATCTGCCGTAAGATTCATTATTGTATTGAAAGACTCCTCGTCATTATGATTGTGTTTTAGAGCAATATCAAAAGATGACATTGGAAGTCTGAAAATATTTGCCAAGTAGTCATTTTTCAATTTTATACTCAGCACTTTAAAAAATATGCAAAGTGTGGTCAATCGTTGCTGGCCATCAATTACTGTTCTTCTGTCACCTACACTTTGGGTTGATTGTGTTAGTTGTTGTTTTAGAATTACTGAGCCAAGAAAATATGGTTTATTGTTGGTTGAAACCATTTCCATGTCTTGTAGAAATCTATCCCATTGGTCGGTATTCCAAACATATGCTCGCTGGAAAAATGGAATTTCCAGTACTTTGTTTTGATTGAATATGTCGTTAATAGTTGATTTTCCTGCTTGCATAATTGTTTGTATTGTTTATTTTGATTAATTTAAATATACATGATTTTTATAGATTAACCTTTGTACTAGAGTATGTTATTGGGCTATTCTAATTTGTGATTAGTAATTTATTTGTTTGTGATATAATTTTATGCTAAAACAATTCGTTTTGCTTTGGGTGGGTGGCTTTCTTTTTCTTAGCTTTTGTTGTTGGCTTTTTATCCCATAGTCCAGCTGCAACCTCTTCCGCATGTATTTTATAATTCAACTCCAATAACCTTTTCAATACTTCTTTTCTTGCATCTGGGTGTATGGTAAAACGTACCCTGTCGTTCTCTGGTAAATAATCAACCTCGTAGAAATCATGGTTGAGTGCTATGTCATTCCATCCATAAGCATCCAACACAGCGTTATCCATTTGCACATGCAGCTCCCGAAGTTTGAGAATACCTTGAATGGCCTCATCAAACGAAATAGTATTTGGCGCTTTTTCTAAATGCTTCAGAAGGGCGGCTACCTGTTTGTCTTTTTCGTTTACTGCTTGTTCGCTGATGGCATTGCTGTGAAACAAATTATAGGTTTTGGTAAGCCCCAATTGCATGCCCAGCATGAGTTGCTTGCGGTGTTCATGGTAGTTTTCGCCTATAGTTTCTAATTGTTGATTTTGAAATTTAGAGATGTTCTTCGGTAATGGAAAAGTATCTATGCAATCTGTATTTGTATATCTTATATCTCTTTTCATTGAAGACCCATACTTCCATGCCCATTCTATATGAAAAGAATTTGAGAACAAGGAAAATTCTATAAAAGAAGATCGTGCTAATATTGTAGTTGCAATATCGAATATTCTATCTGGTGGTAGTAAACTTTGGCTTACATATTTCGACACTCTACATGATACCATAACAAATTTATAATCCCTCACTTTTTCATAAAGCTCACTTCTAGGTCTCCAATGTTGCCAATATGGATATGCTCTGACGTCATCAGCCTTTGAATTTCTCTCATCTTTCACTCTATTTTCTATAATTTCCCAAACCTCAACGTATTTTTTAGCATTTTCTATATCCATTTTCCCAAAATCAATCACCCACCTACTTGAACTTTGGTCTATCCTATTATTTACATCATCTCCATTTGAATAATTTTTAATAACCATCGCATTTCTTGGATTTGATGCAATAAGCTTCTTTACTTCCAATTCATCTAAAATGAAACCTGATCCTAAAACATAAGTGCCTGTATAGCTTAATCCATTGTTAGAAAATAATGCAAATGGCTTTTTGAATTCTATTGTGTCAAGCAAAGAACTAATATATTCAACTTCTTTGCCTTCCAATATTTTTTTGTTTTTCCATTGACCTTTATAAATGCTCAACAATGAAACTATTACCGCTGCCTTACCAGGCCATTTAATGTTTTTAATAGCAAAAACAATATTTCCGCCATCTTTCAAAATTTCATCTAAACTACCCTCTCTAGTGTCCGCTTGAGACACAGAATTTGTAGAAATCATTGCAAGAAACTTATTGTCTTTAATGATGGTATAGTTTCTTCTAAAGAAATAAGCCACAAGATCACATCTATTAGCGGCCCCCTTAAAATTGTAATTCAACCATTTTAAAAATTCAGCTCCATAATTTGATGAAATTCTAGTTCCATTCAGAAAGGGCGGATTACCCAATATACAATCAAACCCACCGTTATTGAAAACTTCTGGAAACTCAATAAACCAATGAAACATTCTTTGTTCAAATGCCACGGCGGTAGCTTTTGCAACCTTTCTGTCCTGCCAGCCTTTGTAACCACTTAAAATCTGCCTGAAGTCCCCATCCGTCATCAACATATCCTTATTGGCATCTGTTTTGGGAATGAAGAACTGAGCAACCTGGGTATCTGCCATTGCCTTTAAAAATGTAAAACCCTTACCGTCAATAAATTTCTTGTAAGCCTTGGCTTTTCGTTCTATTTCTTCTGGAGTGGTTTCTGGCAGCTGATTGAATGTTTTGTATTCTGCCATTGCCTCCTGTACCGAGTTCTCGGTGCTTTTTTCGAACTCCGCTTTTAACTGCGTGGCTTTGGCATCCCTTTCTTTTCTTTCCTTGATGTTTTTATCTCGGTAGCTTTTGGCGATTTCTTTATCGTCTCCCGCTAATGTTTTAAATGCCTCATCAGGTATGCCATTCTCCAATTCTTCTGTGTGCGCTAGGCCTACAATCGCATCGCCACACTTTATATGGTGATCCAAGAAATTAAGCGGCTCTCCAGGATTATAAGCTTCTAGCCACAAGGCAATTTTACATAGTTCAATCGCAAGTGGATTTTTATCTACTCCGTAAATGCAGTTCTTGATCACATCCTTCATCGCCTTGCGTATGGCCAGCGGATTTGGTTGCTCTTCCTCAGTTTGCACTCTTGCAATCTCCAAGGCAACTCTGCGTGCTGCGCTCAATAGTATATGTCCACTGCCACAAGCAACATCACATATTTTCAAAGACAACAGGGAATGGACAGTATCATCTTTTGTGGTCTTCTTCTGCTGGTAAAGCTTTAATCGGTCTTCGATTAAATACTCTAATGAGTGCTTGATTAGAGGCTGAACCAACTCTTCTGGCGTATAGTGAGATCCACTCTTTCCCCGTTCGTTGCTGCTGTCAAAATTGCAACTATACTTTTCGCTACCTTCTATTTCGTTTAGCGTAAGCTTCAATTCAAGTAAGCCCTCGTACACGGAACCAAACTCTTCCACATCCAAGCCACCATAGTTTACGGCTATCAGTACTTGGTTTTCGTTTTCAAAATAACTAAGCGACTTTATAATATTTAATAGAACCGTATTGCTCAGGGAGCACTGATGAAGGTCGTAATGATTATTAAGGATCGCATTGTATCCAAATAAATCACCTTGCAAACTCATGATGCCCAATTTTTCGCCTATTTCCTTTTTTTCAAACAACGAAAACGTACTAATTAGGCTTAACCATAAATCATTGTGTCTGCTGGCCTCTGGTGGCGGTATTTTTTTAGCCAATTTCCGTAGGCGCATCAAACTATAATGGTTGAAATATATCTGGCTGAATCTTTTCGTTTCTGGTGTTCTGCTATCCGCATAAACCAGGTTACGCTCTTCAATTACAAACAAAAAGAGCAAGCGGTAAATGATTCTTAGCTGGTGACGGTAGTATTCCTCAAGGTCGAGATTTCCATTTTCAATTTCATTCCTGAGTTCAGTATTGTCTGGATGATTAATAAAGCCATTGGCTAGACTTAATATCGCCCCTTTAACGGCATCTCCGAGTTTATTTCGAATGGTGCTTCCTGCCTCTAAGCCCTCTTGATGATATTTCTCAATGATGCTTTCTGCCCCGCCATCCATGCGCTTTGGCATCCTGCTGGCATGAAGCAGACGATAAAAAATAACGAAATCGGAATACAAATCCTCCTCCATCATTTTCTCCAGATTAAACTCTACATAGCTTAATCGTGTGATCCTACTCGCATCTCTTAGTAGCCGAAGTTGTTTTCCATTCGTTACAATTCCATAAAGGTGTTCACTATAATTCAAGTACTCTTGCAACATGGCATGAGGTGACACTCGAAGCTGCTTGTTTTCTGGTCGTTTATCTAAACTTTCATGATATCCCCCTATATACAATGGGTAGTTATCCAAGCTACCATCTCTAAAACCAATAGGGAATGATTTGCCATTTAATTCCTCAGCTTGCCTGGTATAGGTAAGATTATAACCTAAGTTGGTGAGTAAGGGAGATATCCAAAAATTACGTGTTTCGGTGGTACCATTTTCACCCTCTTTTAATCGGGCTAATTTGCTCTTGTATATAGTCCACTGACCTTTGGCTTCTTGCCAAGCCAAACTTATTTCATCCTTTAATTTGGCATTTGTATAGTCAGTATTGAAATCCTTGCCCTGCTGGAAAGAAGCTTGTTCACTGCGAATCCTTGCTAAAATCTCGGCAGAAAGTATGGAACCCTGTATATCTATCGAAGGAAAATTCATATCGCTTAACTGTTAAATTTAGGGTTAGGTACTATTACATACACACCCAATATATCTGGAGGCAAAACTGGTGTGACAGCCTCAAATCGCTTGGCTCCAATGTATTTTGCAAATCTTGTATGGGCATTAACCAGCTCCTCACTTCGTTTTGTAACCACCTGAATAAAATCGGGGTGCAACTGCTGGAAATGCTCTATTTCTCTATTGAAAATGATTTGCTGCCTCTCTTTACTTATATCTAAAGCACTTGAGGAGTGTAGTAAACTTTTGCAACGATCAATATCAAGTGCATTGATTCCATCAGTGGTTTGTTCATATCCCCACAGGAACATCTCCTCAGACACCATTTCGTGTTTTTTATTCAGCTCACGAATCACGTTTCGCACACGAAATTGAATTAGTGTGGTTTGAGTGCTTACACTATCTGAAGCAAATACTGCTGCACGAGCAGCCTTGTTGTTTGCTCTTGTTTTGTCCAGAGAATTTGCAATCACCCTATGGCATAACTGCTCAACGAATCTGTGGTTACGTCCAATGTATTTGAATCCTTGCGGGGTTGGAGATTCAAAAGAGATATGAATTCTTTCGTCCGAACCAAGCGAGGAAGCTATCCAATCTTCCATGTTCATTTTTTTGAAGACATACCCACCTGTAACCTGTTCTATGGTAGCTCCTAGAAGTTTGGAAGATGATAAAACAAACTCCCTTAAAGTATCTACATTACCAATGGCCTCATCAACTTCTTCCAAGTCCTTTTTTACCTCTTCAGGCATAATGCTTTCATGGGCAAAGATGCTCCTGATCTTTTCAGCCTTTTCACGTGCTGCTTCAATTTCATTGGTTATCTCAACATCCAATTCATCTAATTCAGGACTGGATCCGAAGTCCATCTTTATCTGTTTGGCATATTTGTTTTGGGCTTTTTCTGGATTCAGTAGCACCTCTTTTAAAACCTTATCCATCACAGACCTATTATCATCCGCCAAAGCGATACTCACCCCAGATGTATTCTGTATCTTTTGTATTTTTTCAATGATGATTTTTAGTACAACAACATCCATTGGGTTGTCTTCGCCAAAAAGCACCTTTACATCAATGGTATTTTGGTGGTTTCCATTTTTGTCAATCCATCCTGGTTGACCATACCTATCTACACGTCCTTCTCTTTGCTCAAGCCTGTTTGGGTTCCAAGGCAAATCATAGTGTAGGATTGCATTAAATTTATCCTGCAGGTTTATACCCTCACTTAAACAATCTGTTGCAACCAGGACTCGTTTAGGCATTTTAGCCATTTCATCTATCTTCTCCCTTCGTTCCTCGTCGCTTAGTTCGCTTGTAATTGCTCTAACTTCCACGTTTTTGGGTAGGTTTTCTCGCAAGATGCTTGCAACATATTGAGCTGTTGCAATAAATCGGCAGAAGACGATTGGGCTCTGGCCTTTGTTGATCCATACCTTAATTTGTTCAACAGCCAGTTTAACCTTTTCATCTCTGTCTATTCTCGCAAGCTCCTTGGCTTTTTGCGCCAACCTGTTTAATGTATTCCATTCGCTTTCTGATAATTGAGCACGATCAATGATTTCAATTTGCTCAGTATCGCTTTGCTCATCCCATCGCTCAACAATGGGATTATCCTTAACTTCATCTTCACTTATTTCACCGTTCTCTACAAGCTTTGACTTGCGTTTTAATAGCATTTCATAACCAGCTGCGGGACTACTCATAACCCCTCGCAATAGTGACAGTGCAGCAAAATATTTCATTCTTGCCTTATTGTCAGCCACCCCATCTGTGCTGATTCCCCTGGCGAATTTTAAAACCTCTTGGTATAGCGCATAATAATCTGATGAGGTTGAAAATTTATATGGAAGCTCTTCGGTTGATCGTTTGGGAAATGGGGTTGCCTCATCAAGCCACTTCTCAATATTTTTCCTTTTGCGTTGGATAAAATGTCCCGCCACTTTTCTTTTCTCAGAAACAGTAAGGTCGGAGAAATCATACGATTCAAACTCCTTATTTACCAAGCCAAGCAAAGATTTGAACTCACCATCCTTACCACTATGAGGGGTAGCGGTTAATAGAACCAAGTGCTGGGAATCCTTTGCTGCTATTTTCTCAAGCAGTTCGTAACGCTGCTGGCTTTGACTAGCCTTTTTAAAGTCAAGGTTTTTAGTGCACGTATGAGCTTCATCCACTATAACTAGTTCAGGCACATCTTTCAAGAAAGCTGGCATTTTTGCCGAACCATTCTTTACATAATCTATGGATATAACCTGAAAGGGGTAATAATTAAAGACGTTTAAAGTGTCATCACCAACAATCTTACGCTCCAAGCTTGCAACCGTGCTCGACCTGATAATGACAGCTTCTATATCCAACTTATCGGCCAATTCTTTTTGCCACTGTTCACATAAATGTGGAGGACATAATATGGCAAACGACTTAATGGAACCTCGTTCCAATAACTCTCTTAAAATAAGCAGAGCCTCCACGGTTTTTCCTACACCGACATCGTCAGCTATAAGCAGTCTAGTTGTCTCTTGCTTCAGTGACATGATCAACGGAACCAATTGATATGACCTAGGTCTGAACGATAGCTTACCCATGCATCTGAATGGCCCGCTTACTTGACGAAATGACAACCTGGCGGCATCATACAACAACTTTGCCGTGAGAAAGCTGTCTAAGTCACCCGAATCAGGCATTTCGAACTCATCATCCTCTATTTTTTCATAATGCTGAAGAATTGGTTCGAATACCGAAATGATTTCATCATCTGATCCACCCAAGGGTTTCAGTACAATAATTTCATCATCTGTCGAGGGTTGTACCACGCATCTTCTACCTCTGAACTTAACGAGCTTCCCTGGTTTTTTAAATTTGCTCTCTATCATGATGTTTATCGTACTTTTCTGAAAATATCTTGTCTTCTCGATACAAATGAATCCACTGTTTCTGATGTGTAATCCCAAACCAAAACATCAAATCCAGCTATTTCTATTGTCTTTCTTTTTTTATTGTCGTCTGCTTTGATTATGCTTTTCTTATGAATTCCACCATCGACGAAAATTAGAGCACGTTCCTTTTCATAAACAAAATCGGGCTGAACATAAAACTGCTCCATATTATAATTGGTGAAGTCTGGTAGTCGATATCCATTGTTAAATAAGTACTCAAGGAGTTCTTTTTCACCAGGGCTTTTACTATGAAGCCCTTTTGATAACTCTACATACTTCTCCTCATAGGTTCCACCAACTGTATCATCTGGATTTGAAACTATTAGTAATTCTAGGGCGGGAATTATTTCATGTCGATTTATTTTTATATGATCCATTTGGTTATAATAAGACAGTAGGTCATCGTAACTAGCCTTTGGTCTTGCTGGATATTTATCTTCTTTCGTATTGTAATCATACCCGCAAATTTCATAAGCCTTTAGAAATAAAGTTCTCAATACTGCTGGGTTTCTCGCAATATCTTTTAGAACACCTATACTGCCTTCAGATGATTCATAAAGCATAATGTTCTTATTCTCATCGCTTCCCATAAGTTTAGCCGCTATTTCTACAGGTTCAATGTTATAATGTTGTTCAATAGCTTTTTCAATTGCGTATTGCATTGTTACAACTCCATCATCTGATAGTCCTAGAGCCTTGATTGGCTGAATGTAAAGAACATCTGAAGTGTCATAAGTGAAGAGCATGATATTCTGATTTGGGTCTTCAGTACTCTGTTTTTCAACTTGCTTTTTTGTTTTGAAGAAACCAGATTTAGTACCAATATCAAAACCTTCATCCTTTGAGCGTTTCCATTTTTTATTTAATAAAATCAATTTTGCAGCTGGTGCGTAAAATAACTTCATCATTTCATCCCCGTCAATCGTCAACTTGATTTTTGTAGCATCTAACAAACCATCGTTAGAGTTTAAAAACATTTCTGTAATGTAACCTTCTGAAGTTCTGATCTCTTCCATACATGAAATTCGTTCTGAGTTTTCAGATTGGGCTTCTTCCAGTTCTATTAAATTTTGGAATACTTCAATATTGCTGGCGGTAAACTGCACACCTGTTATAGGGTCTTGATTTTTGCCTCTCCCTTCATCCTTACCCAAAAAAGCGTAATTTGTGTCTAGAGAAATTTTGATTTCGATTAAATCCAAAGAGACATCATTTGGAGTGATGCGATTAACCTTGTATTTGCCTCCATTGTGATAAATTAAATTGTTAGGCCCGAATTCCTTTAATCCTATAAAACGAGGTCTTGAAATAGATTCATTTCTGTCCTTACCACCTAAAAATACGCGAATTGGTAGGCGTGTGAAATTATAACCAGGTAGGAATCCTTCGGATGCCAAATATCTAAAAGTGTAAAACTCTGACAAACTCGAATTTTTATTTTTATCTGATTGGTTTTCTAAAAGACTTTTTCTATCCTTTGCCCTCGCGTATGAAATTCCTGCTAACTTTTTTGTTTCAGTGTCTTTAATGATTGGACTTATATGTGTTTCATGAGCTTCATTCATTTGTCGCAAGGCGTCTAGATACATTTTCTTCCACCTTAATAATGCATGCTCCAATTTGTCAGGAACAGTACGTATCTGCGTTTCTAACCATTGATCATTAAACCACTTAATTCCATTAAAGTCAATATTTGCAACGATTTCTTGAACAAGTTTTTTTATTTCAGTAAATCTAGAATTGATAATGTCTTGATACTTGGCCTTTAAATGGCTTTTAAGTAAATAAGTGCTACCGGCAATATCAATAAGTTCAATGAGCGAGGGTTTGAGTTTATCAGCGTTCAAAATAGAGAGTACTGTAGCATTGATATGAGATCTTAATAATTCTTCATTAGTTAAATCAATTCTTGGCGTTTGAACAATTCCTGCGACCATTTTTACGGGCTCGGAGAAATAATGTTTGTCATGTGGTGAAAGTTTAGAAGCATAGGTGAATACTAATGCCGATTGCCCACTTCTTCCGGCCCGGCCGCTCCGCTGTGCGTAGTTAGCTGGGCTAGGTGGGACATTTCTCATGTGAACAATATTCAGTGATGAAATATCTATCCCAAGTTCCATGGTGGGTGAGCAGTATAGGGCACTTATTTGTTTGGCTTCATTGAATTTTTCTTCCCTGTCAATTTTGTCCTCATTCTTGATTTGTCCGGTATGTTCAGCTGCTATGTATGACTTTGGTAGTCTTGTGAAATCTTCTTGGTATAGGTTTTGAAAATATTTGTGAGGTTTAATTATAACAGAATTATTCAGTGATATGTAGCTAGACTTATCTGCTGTAACATTAATCAAATCACCCCTTTGCCAAAGTACGGAAGTCAGAATAAGTTGATAGGCAACTTTATCGCTTTTTTCGCCATTAATCAGAACTTTTTTCAGGTAGTGTACCTCTGTCAATGCGTCTAAAACTTTTGTCATGAAATCAGTGTATGCCTCAGTGGACGGTGGCGTTTTTCCAGCATTTCTGAACTCGTGCTTAATATATCTAGCTAATCTACTTGAGGGTCCAATGCTTTGAATAAAGGTCTCTCTACTTGCCTTGTCTGCACCCTGGACAGAAAGGAAATTCGGCGCATCTATTTTTTCACCTTTATCTAGTGACCATAACTTTTCTTTATTTAATTGTTGATTTAGCTCGCTCTCCGTTCGTAATCGATTTTCGTAACGAAGCATTTCGAAATCAACGGCGTACATATTTCTAAAATAATTTAGAATTTGTAATATGAAGTCTGTCCTATTTTCAATTGACATTTCATTAACAAGTTCTATTTCATTCCAAAGTGTAGCGTCTGCAGCATTTGATTCAAGATTTTTGTACGTTATATTCAGCAATGCAGTTTGTTCCAAATTGGGCAGTATGTATCGCCACCCTCTTTTTAAATCTTGAATTATTCGATATGTGATATAATTTCGTAATGCCGCTAAATTGTCTTCGTTGGGCCTAATAGGATTTGATGCTGGATTAATTGCGTATTCAGATTCTGGTAGTTTTAAGGCTTCTTGGACTTTGAATATTAACTCTGATATTGCAAGTGGTGTGTTATTGTCTTTTAACACCTTCTCAATCCCAGAACGCAAATGAACAACTTGAATAAAATCATTGAAATGTCCCGCTTGTAAGGATGCATCTTGTCGATTGTCAGTAAAACTCATCAACTTCTGCTCTTTTATTTCTTTGCCATTCTTGTAT